>Ga0307513_10001397_pt1:25000-34742 | contig 34742 bp, 19 predicted proteins | sample 15_EM_MG_FD_202174 | JGI IMG/M metagenome (GOLD analysis project Ga0307513, IMG submission 202174) | Populus trichocarpa ectomycorrhiza microbial communities from riparian zone in the Pacific Northwest, United States - 15_EM | ecosystem: Host-associated > Plants > Roots >... | reverse complement strand
GTGCTTACTAATAGCGAAAGGTTAACATCTCTCCGCCCTTTTTAGTAGTAGCGAACATCAGGTAACTTCGTGCTGTAAAACGACAGGTTGGTAATGAAAGGCAATGTACTAAGAAAGCGAGCATAAAGTGATGATGAAAGGAAAAAGGGTTCCTTTTCGTTACGCTATGGCACAACAAAGAAGCACTCCTGCTAAGCTAAAGGGCGCATAGATAAGCCCAGTTCTTCCATGAATAAAAAACATTTCTCTATAAACTATGGTACGATCACTCGAAAGTCTAATGGCAATTCCTTCTGGAAATGGGTAGCTATTGCTAGAGAAAAGGCTTTCCCGACAGAATAGATTAAGGCAAAGGCACTAACGAAGAGTGAAAAACCCAGCCTGCAACCGAGGACGAGAGAACATATATATGACTTTCAATACACAAGCGGGAACCCCCCTTTCATTTCATCCAGATGATCCCCCACCATATACGGCGGTCAGACGAAATCCCATTTCGGAAGTGAGACTACTGGCGTCGATTAAGCATAGAAAGCACTGCCCTATTACCCACTGTTTTACATCTTAGTACAAACTCACCTGGAGCCTACCTAAGAAAGCATTCTCTTTTGATGAACAATCGCTAACTAAAAGAGGAACCGCATAATGAAAGCACCGCTCACTCAAAGCTTGAATCTATGTCTCCTAATCCAGTTTTGGAATCCTCCATTTATTCCTCTGGGATCTACAAAGATGAGAAAGAAAGTTTTTCTTTTTATATTGAATATAGAGAGCATCATTCTTTAGTTCGTGAGTTACCCATTTCTGGGAATAAGAACAGGATTTCGGTCTTTCCTCCACTTCAAAAAAGGGGTATCTAAAAAGCCGAGATCACTTCGTTTTTGCTTTCTCAAAGCAGAGGGAGCGAAACCTCCAACGAAGACAGTGCAAGCACTCAATTAGAAGTTGAGACACGCATTAGGTTCAAAGTCCATTCGATCATGCGCGGAAGACCTTCTCTTGTTACTAAAATTGGAAGAGGTCTTACTCAAATTGAGTAGATCCGGCGGAAAGATATGGTGGTTCCTCCCAGAGATTAGATATCCGGCCGTTCGCCACTCAGCTTTAGCTATTTTGGGTGTTCTGAACCTGTTGAATTGGATAACTGGACGATACGTCTAGGAATCTTGATTGTGAATCAGGCCCCATATATAGGGTGAACATCATCAGTCTACTTTCCTCGCTTACTTGCTTAAAAGCTTTTTACCCAATAGATTTTACCCAATAGAATAGGGTCGACTTATCTAAATTATTTCAATTCCTCCAAAACTTTTAATAACCCCAGTAAGATAAGAAGCGACTTATTCTATTTCTTATTCACCGAGTCGTGAATCAACTCACGAGCCTCCTGGCCGATACCATAGGACATTGTCTTTTCGAAAGCTTCAAACCCCTTTACATCTAGGGCTCATCCGCCGGGATCGCCCCACTTGCTTCCTTCGATTTCGCATATTGAGAAAAGCCAGACCCATACGAGACTACCAGTTCCGATGAAAGAAAAGGGGCTCCTAGCTTTGATTACTCATCCGCCAGAGACTACTAGGGAAGACGAACCACTTTTCTTTTTATGCTTATGGATAAGATTTAGGCGCAAAAAGAAATTTTGCATTCAAGATATGTACTCCTACCCCGAAAGAATTCAATGCACATAGTTTAAGCGTGTTCCACCCGTGGTATGATATTCATGAAAGAAGAGTTCCCTCAAACGAAAATGGTGATTATTGGAAAAGTGAAAAGAGCGGTTCGTCAGTCCATGCCCCGGATAAGTCCGTCGATCAAGCAAAAGTCGAGAAAGTTAGGGGTACCAGATCTTTAATGTTGATTTTCTGGCCATAAAAAGACGTTTGAAGGCCAGTTGGAGGCATGTCGTGGATTGGATTGGATTGGATTGGATTGGATTGGATTGGATTGGATTGGATTGGATTGGTCATCTTGAAATCCAAAAGCCAGTTTTAGGCATGATTTCATCAAGGAAATAAGGTTTCCATAGATAGACTGAAGAGCAAGCACCTATATTCCTCTCTGGAGTTACCGGCGGGCTTATTTAGTTGTGGGGGTTCCATCCTTTGAGTTCCCAGTGGTCTTTTTATTAAATCTTTCCCACTTGAGCCTATTACTTAGGCTCATGGATCACCTTCCAAGTACCTGCTTTCTTTATTTATTGCTCCAGGTTCCCCAGACGGGATATAAGGGACTTTCCCGAGCGAAGTGAACCACCCGAACCACGCGGAGTGAATCTAAGTAATCTGCTCTGATTGGAATGGTTCTTTCTTCTTATTGGCCTTTAAAGTAGTCCTTGTACCAGGTACACTGAACAATAACACAATCTTTCGAGAAAGAGGCTATAAACCATTGAATTGTGTCGATTCGAGCTAGCTTCAGGTCTTCTTCAATCAGAAAGTAATGCCTTTTCACTATAGTAAGGGATTCGATCCATATCACAAAACATATATAAATCAAATATAGATGAGTAATTCAAAGTATATAAGGATATAGAGATGAAATAAAAGTCAGTCGTCTATCAGTTATGGAGTTGAGAGTCACCTTTGTTGCTTCTTTTGTCTCCGCATAACCGTAGGAGACAAATATGCTAAGATATATTCAAATTTGCATTCCACCTATATTTCCCCCTTTCTATTGTACAGATGCCTATTCATTCCTCAAAAGTTTACACTTACTTCATTCTAGGACCGATTGGGAGGCCGGGTTCCCATCTACTGAACTCAGTAAGGGCTTCTTTTGCCAATTCCACTCGCCAAAGTTTGCCTCTTGGATAGAATTCCCTTTCTGCGTAAAGCTCCCCCTTTCCTTTCTTCAAAGATCTCATTTCTCAGTCTTTACTACTTCGGGCACGGCGCGCAACGGAACAGAAAATGAAAGAAAAGCCATAGCACTCTAGGGCGCTCTAGCCTCGTATTCAAAATAATCGACCAAGGGATGAAGAGATCCGTTTTGATAGATCCCGTTTTGGCTTTCATATGGCAGATGGTCCGGTGCCTTTTCATATATGTAATGATGGCGCAGCCTCCCCTAGGATTACACACCACGCAAGGCGGGCAATGCAATTCGAATTTCACTACCTAACGGAGGAGCGTGATAACCTCTTTGTAATAAAGGAATTCATTCACCCTTTCCATCGGCTAGGAACAGTTGTTTGGATTGGACATACGTCACAAAGAAGGAAACAGAAAAGATTAACACTTCAAAGCGTACGGCTATCTCCCAGCCTCTGCTCCCTATCTAGTAGATGAAGAAGTGAGTCCATAAGGAATTCATAGTAGAAAGGGGCGTACTTGACATAAACTAAAGCGCAAGGGAATTCAAATTGGAAGTTGAAAGTCAAGAACAAGAAAGGCTTCGGGCGAAGGTTAGACTAAAAAAGCTTTCCATTCCGTATATGCTAAATGCTAAGGAGACTCTATTCCCAATACTTACATGAAAGCATGCTGCCAACTAGTCTATTGATTTCGACTAGTAGATTGATGAAGGTCGCTGATCCACTTGAGAAAGTTTCGTATGCCATACCCATTTGTCCCTTTTCTTCGATCAAGTCCTCCCAGAAAGTCCAGAAAGTAGTATAGGTCTAATTCAGATGTGGGGCCTATCTCCGAAGCATAACGTGGAGCGTGGGGGTAATTCAAGAGAAAGACTAACCCAAACCCAAAGTCGTTTATCCAACGGCACGACCAGGATCCGAGCACTCGCTTTGGAACGAACTTCATAACAACGGACTTTGAAAAGCATCTTTTGCTGTCGAGATACGGGTCGTGAATAACCTTTTATTTGCTGTGATCTCGATCCAATTTCTTTGTTCCGATTCGGATTTCCTTTTGTAGTGGATAGCATCCCCTTATTGTCTTCACTAGCGTTTTCTTTTTATGTCCCGGAGCAGTCGCCTTATTAAAAACTATAACGATTATAGCTGCTGTACAAGAAAGAGATTATATTAGTAGTTAACTATAACACTTTTTCTTCTAATATTGAAAATGAAGCTTCATCTCTTACCCATATAGAGGGTAGGGGATTTTAGTTCTTTTGAAGTGAATTGCATCTCGCGGCCAACAAGCTCTAGTGACTGCCTCGATCAAAAGCCCTTAACCCCCTTCCTATTTGAGGATTATACCCGGATCCTAGATCAATGAAAGCAACCGAAGCATAGCAAGGAAAAGGGGAGTGCCTCCTATTCATCATGTCATTCTTCTGCTAGATGAGCCCATAAGCAATCGTAGGGCTTCCAAGCCCGACTATACTAGATTGGACCCTTCTGTATCTACTCTACAGAAAAGAACCATCCCTTCTTCTCGAATATGTATTCTCGAATATGTACTCTTATTTCATAGAAATGAACCATCTCGCCTTTCTCTACGCTGCCCGGTTCGTCAGGAAGGTAGACAATTACCACATAATAAGCAAGCAAGGCCTCATCCTCGGGTAGCATTCATCGGTGCCTCGGTAGGGTGTTATATGCGTCCCTGAAATCATAACTCTTTAATAGGCCTAGACTGAATGATTGGCTCGTCGAAGAAAGATATCTATTGAGTATGTTCGCGATTCCTCTTCTTTAAAGCTCTCCTCCTTACTTGAAGATTGAACCTCAAAAGCTTAATATAATAGAGGTATTTCGACCTCTATTATATTAAGCTAGTTTTACAGGGTGATCCTGACTAAACCAAAGTACCGTGACTCAAGGGGCATGATCGCAAGGCCGAATCTTTTAATGTAGGGAGTTCGTCTTCACCAGACCCAAACTTCTCCTCTTAACTATGAGTCGCCATCTTCCATTTTCTTTGTAGCCGATATCTTTCCTCCTTTCTTTAGGCACCTACAAGGAGAAACTCCTCTTGTCTAATTGATCACAAGTCAAGGAAGAAGAAGAATCTCTGGCTGATCCAAGGGAATTTCGTACATTGTATTCATTTGTCTTTGTCAAGCATCCTGACATAAAGGGAACCGTCTACTGGCAAGCGAAGTCATCTCGACGATGTAGCACTCTACTAATACCATAATCTTTAGTCGGAATTTTTTGAAAGGAAGAAAGGGCGCTCCCACATACTACTAAAAGCTCCAGTTCGGGCAATAATCCTCTCCACTCAAAAAGAAAGGGACTACTATCGAATTACCGATCGAAAATAATATAATCATCAACCTATCACTTCGCGGTCGCACACTCTCCTCCCCTAACCCCAGCATTAGATCACTACGAACTAAATCCATTTCATTTGAAGTCTTATTATAAGGGGACACCCGAAGTATGCTATTTTATGGGGCTTGGACCATCCTAGGGCGAGCGACTAGATCTATTGATCTATACCCATTACCTACTCTGTGATAGATCGAGCGTACTCTTCCATCTTGTATAGGTAGGTGTGACAGCACGCATTGGTCTATTTAGATTCCGTCGTGCTTCCAACCGCTAATCAGGGGCTCCCGACAAGATTCAAACATGGGCTTGGCCACACTTTGCATACATGTTTCTAAGGCATCTCAAGCCATGAAAGGCTCCTTCTCAAGGCCGAAAGGTTTGATCTCAGTAGAGAGAAGAGGGGAGCGGCCATCCTCATCATTTCACAGTCATGCTGATGCCTATTCGTCGAGGTGCAGCCTCCTCTTCGGCAGACAAGTTGCAGCAGCGGAGGTACTCAAGGGCGTGCAGCAGTTTTGCCACTGTGAAGTTCCTGGGATTGGCATGTTCATCCGTGTAGCTCGGCACACCAGAAAGAGGTGGCAGCTGCATTATCATGGTGGTTGGAGGTCGAAAGAGCATGGATTCCTCATTGTCCGGTAACAACGGCGGTTCTTTTCTTTCTCCTTCGAAAAAGCGAGCTTTGCACCCTTCGCAGAAGCCTCATTTGCAGCAAGCTTTGGCAGCATCGTTTCTTTCCACGTGAGATGCAAGACTTTCATGGAGTTCCCTCTCTTTCTTTGGCAGACGGTTTGTGCCATGATGAACATGGTTTCATTGCACAATATTCAAATCTTTATCTCCACGCTGGACGTGGTTTTGTTTGAACAAGCCTTGTTACTACAGCTTGTTACTAAAGAAAGAATGCCATACTATCGAAGCGAGATGAAGCAAGCAAGGGAAGAGTTCCGACAAAGCGATTGATCCAGTTAAGACCGATAAATAAAGTACAGGGCAGGACCAATACTAAAGGGGGACGTAGGACATATTTATTTACAGGAATCGCTAGACAGAACTAAAAGCTAGAAGAAAGATGACCGGGGAACGGGAATCGAACTATGAAATGAAAGTCAGGACCGATGACCATCAACGGACCTTTATAATCTTATAAAACCCTTACTATAATCGATTATTTGCACAGATCTGCTGAAATAAAGCCTATCTATTCGCATTTGAATTGATAGAGCATTTGAATTGACCTCTCGTACTGAGGACGACCTATTATGAGATGGCTTGCACCAGGCTTTCTACTAAATCAAAGAAGCCATAGAGAAGAACTAATGGACAGACCAAACCGCATAAGACTACTGGAATAGAAAGAAAGAGAGGGGATTCACGGGCAGGGGAGGAAGATCCTATTTAAAGAAGCGATTCGTTAAACAAGGGATGACCGGATGAACGAAGAGCTCAAAGGAAAGAGCAAGGGCTTCCGCGCCCTAATTACACAAGTCTAGTGTTAAAGGAAAGGGAAGAGACTACTCATAAAAAAAAAGAATACTGATGAGCGCCTATCCGAAGCCCTCTGACCTTCCACTTGAAGACAGTCCCTAGCGCCTACAGACTGCTTAAGGGAAGACTACCTTTAGCTCCTAGGAAGAGGGAAACAAGGGATGAGCGTTGACCAGGCAGTTTAAACCGATTATTGTACAGTTGACCTCAGACCTATTCCCGATTGCAGAAGCAGAAGGGCGGACAGTTTAGACTGGTTGGACAGTTGACCGAAGAGTTGCTAACAAGAACAGCAAATCGAATGAATGAAATTCAAATAATTAAAAGAAGGGAACGGAAGCGCTATTCGTGGACTGAGCAACGGACAGAGAGAGTTTATTAAAGCTATACAGATCTCTTCGATAAGAGCTAACACGGATACGAATATCAAATTCAGACAGATGTCGCACATACTGATTAAGCACATAGAGATTGAGCATAGCGAGCTGAAGGCCTAATTGCTCCTATTCGATCGTTTACTAAAGAGAAATTCCCAAGAAATGAGAGGCAAGGGACCGCCTATTCGACAGCTTTTACGGGGCTTCTTCCTAAATCTCAATTACTAATAGATCTCAGACTGATTCAAGGCTTGAATAGACAGGAAGAGATGGCTAAAGGAAGATTACATATTTATATTCAAAGAAAGCCCTTTTGAGTATGTTTAGTGAACCGAGACCCGGCTTGATTTGAATATAAATGCCCGTAAACTCCCGATTTAGACATGAAAATAGGCCATTCCGGACCTTTTCCTCATGGAACGAGAAGACCGATGCCACTATCGCCTCTTGGCTTTGCTTTAATATAATATCCCCTACTCCTAATAAGTTCTGGAAGGGAAGCGCACCTTGACTCTGAAAACTCAAAGGGAAAGCAAGGGAAGCGCGGGCTAACTAATGGCAAGGGCCGGAAATAGAGAGAAGGGAATTTCATTCATTAAGGAAGCAAAGAAGCATCGATCTATTTAAGGAAGGGATTCGTCCTATCCACCAAGCGTTAACTGCTACACGAGAGTACAGCTAACCTAAGCGGGAAGAGCATATTGAATTAACAGACGGGAATCCAATCAAACTATTGAATTAAAGGAAGGGAATTGCACAGGAATGCGTCACTCAACTAATTGTGCCTCCCGTTTTGTTTACTCCACTTGAAGAGAGTCCCTAGCGTACTATACTTTGATAAAGGGAATGCTACCGATACTTGAAAGACTCAGCCTCTGGCAAAAGCTGTTATTGAAAATCCTGCTCCTTTCACTATTCAATAGCAGTAACACCAGTCATGAACCCAAGAGCTCCAACTCGTACTTATAGTTAAGCAGCGGCAAGACTAACAGGGGCAAGATCCAGAGCGTCTATTTACTCAACGGCTGATTCAATTGCGACAAGAGCACATTCAATAGCAGCCTACTCTGGGAATGAATATGAGACTAAAGTCCCTCTGTGCATCCTACTACTAGCAGCTCCTTCTATGTCCCTTCTTATACTATGCATATGGATCCACGGATGACATACCATTCGTACCATCTCAACAGCTCCCTTGCCTTACTTCTTCCTTCCTCTGTTAATTCAATATCTGTCTCGCCTGCGAATCCTTATCCTGATCTGAGATTGCCTGCTATTCCTAACAGAGGCTATGAATATCGTGACTCTTGGGATAACATATGAATATGCCTCTATCAATGTATTCCATTACACCCCGCAAAGTCCTTACTACATGCAGCAGTACGGCGGGCATTAAAACACGAGTTTCAGCGGTCTCTGCTAGAACCCTATTTGAGAGAGTTTCAAAGGCCTTCAGGAGCGTAGCCTTTGAATCAAGAATTCCTCGCACGCTTGGTTGCAAAGGGCTATAGTCAGAGAGAGGGTGTGGACTTCAATGAAGTCTTCTTTCCTGTTGTGAAAGTCTATTCGCGTCTTGCTTGCCATGGTTGCACTCTTTCGATCGGCGATTGTGAAAAAGAGACGATTTGAATATTGATAAGAGATTTCCTCCCTATAATTCTTCTATGGCTATTTCCGATCGGATCTTGCCAGGAATACGCTGTTGTTTCAATGTCATTATCTTCCTTTCCTCCAAGACAAAGAACTAGCCACCAGTTTGACTCACTTCTCTTTCCTTCTTTTATGCGGGCATCAAAGTGGAGGCAGGATCCGAATAAGAAGGCCATTCCCTTTGAGATTGATTGAGATCCTTGGCATCAGATGCTAGCTGCTAGCTTCTTCTGCGTTTTCCCTCTCTGTCTGTGCCTTTGAGTAGCTATTAGCTGTCTTCTTGCCGAGTCTCCCAGTAGTTCGGTTCTTAGAGAGCTGCTGTTCGCTTGCTCTTCTTTGCTCTTGGCAGTTGGATAGCGGGCAACCTCTTCGGTTGTATTAGTGCGTTTTTGGCTCGCCAAAGCGATTCAATCACTCCCTTTGCCTTACCCAGGATTTTAAAATCCTTTTCTCTCTCCTATGAATATAGGACACAGTCAACTATACTTGTAGAGAGAATCCGGCTATTGGGATTTCCGGAGAGGATGAAGCCAAGGAGAAAGATTGTAATTTCCCCTAAAGTGGGAGGGGTGAGGTATTTCCCTAAAGTATGGGTATAATGGTAATAGTCTTTCCCTAAAGAGTGAGCTGTATGCTTTGGATGCTTCTTCCGCGAGGAAGCACTTCGCTCACCACTTGAACGGACCGAAGGACACACCACAAGCTTCATTCAAGCATTTCCTCCATAAAGCAGTTCTTCCTATCTATTAGCCTGACTACTCACTCCTAGATCTAACGGCTTCCCAAAGCACATGGGGATATGAGACGCCTGTCTAGTTATCATTGGAAAGGAATCAGCTGAATATTCCTTCTGTCTCCCGCCTGACACAGACACCCCATATAGAGGGTAGGGGATACCTGATTGGCTCCAAATCTATAGTTGTAGAAAGAATATCAAGAGAACAAGCACGCGGGAAAAAGCAAGCGTCTGATCAGATCAATCAAGAGATAGTGGTTCGGTCAAACATCTTTTTCCTAAGCTAGGACGGAGCTGGCGAGTGACGAT
>Ga0307513_10001397_pt1:17500-20000 | contig 34742 bp, 19 predicted proteins | sample 15_EM_MG_FD_202174 | JGI IMG/M metagenome (GOLD analysis project Ga0307513, IMG submission 202174) | Populus trichocarpa ectomycorrhiza microbial communities from riparian zone in the Pacific Northwest, United States - 15_EM | ecosystem: Host-associated > Plants > Roots >... | reverse complement strand
GGAGTCCCTTAGCAGTAGCTTCCAACACTGAAGATTGACCTCCTCAAGTGCCAGATATGAATGTTTTCTTCATTTCATACGGGACTACTTACTTACCTAAAGTTCACTTTTGGCTTACCAAAAAACTTTCCTGAAGGAACTGACCTAAGCATAGCTCTCTCTCAAATACAAATGCCAAGAAAGGGATTCCTTGGATAAGTGGAAAAATGCTAAAAAATGCCTTTCATTTCTCTTTTAAGGCCTTTGTCCTAACTTATAGTCTCAGTCCTCCAGCCTATCGAAACTCGTGTTTTTATTAACCAACAACACATGCACTTTGTTGGCACTAAAAAAAAGGTTATTCAATCCACTAGTGCAACTGAAGGAATTACCTCTTCTGAACCGGAACAAGAAAGAGCTCATAACCACTGCTTGTGAACAGCTCTCCTCAACTGAAGGCGCACCTACTGTTACTAGAAGTCTAGTCTCTCTCAGGTCCAGTTTCGATCTCGAACTAACTTACTTAATAGGCGGGAAGAGAGATATTAAGAAAACCCGATTTTCTGTCCTGTCTTAAGAATCTGACTCAAAAGAGAAAAGAAGACCGGACTCAAATCAAAGAGATCTCACTTTCGACGATTGAACTTCACTTTGATATCCAGATTGGAACTGGACTTAAACGTCTTTGGATCCTGCTTAGGGCCGGCTTTCACTCCACTTTCACTTTCATATCAGGAACGTCGACTTGCACTTGAAATATAGAATTTCACTTTCCGGAATCCTTGCTCCTGGCTCATATTCAAATAGGCCACTCATAAGAATCAGACGTTCAACTCCCTAAAACACGTGTAATTAAGAGACTCAGAATATCAGTGCCTTGGGTAAATGCCTACCTTCGGGATAATCTTACCGAACGAGTTTCAAACCTGTCCTCTTCGCTTCCCAAGAGATTTAGGGAAAGGGGCCTTGTCGGCCACCGCTTGCTGACGACGGAACGCATCGTCAATGAAAGGGTCCTCGCGTTGGACTTAGTTGGAAAGGTAGGTGTTCGGCATGTCCCTTGCTTGCGAACTTCTTTAGTAGGGCTGGGGGTCCCATTCCTCACGTTTACCGTTGTCCCCAGACTTCACTCTTTCAACACTTGTATACTTTCTAAAGAGTCAGGCATGCCCCTGTCCCTGTCTCCAAGTGTGTGATCCACCGATTCACTGAGTGACTCTTTATTACCGCTGGAGTCCCTATCTCTTAAAGCCCTATCAGACTTCCCCCTTGTTTGCCGATTGAAGAAAGCCTTATATGGTCTCAGCGAGAAAAACCCTTTCTATCTTCTTAGTCAAGCCTAAAGTCAAGGCCCTGCAATCGCGCTAACGAGCAAGAAAACCGCTAACGCGCCCCTTATCAATCAAGTTCTGGCGCGCAGCTCACTTTACTAATAACATATGCTTCTTGCTTTACTAATAACATATATAGTTGAGAACTACTAAAGTTTCGCGCGAGTTGCTCAATCCGTTGCTTCTTGCTTTCGAGCCGGAGGGGTAGTGAAGTGGTCCGTGAAGGTTAAAGAAAACTTGTGTTAAGCAAGCAGAGTAGTCAAGCCAGAGAGGCAAAAAAAAGCAAGAAGCGGTTTTCGTTCGATCGACGGAATCAATCGTACTTTCACTGCTGTGGACCGGCTTTCATAAAGCACCTTTGGGCAGCAGCTACTATTGGGATCCAATTCGGAGATCAATTCGACAATGAAACTCTTTAAGCAATGATCTTATCTATGTCATTTCTCTTGACGCGATACAAAAGACGACTTTCGAGAGTCACTTAGCCCTCTTAAACTATCCCACATACGAGAAGGAGATGTACACGAGAGTGCTGGCTGTGAAAGACTGGAGGCACTATTTGCTCGGGAAGGAGACGCTTTACGAATAGGCCACTCTGATCAACAAGCCCCTTCAGTATCTACAGATGCAGCCCAAGCTTCAGGAGGCGCGTCATATGAAGTGAGTTTCAGTTCCTGCAACGGGGTGATCAAGTACAAGAAAAGAAGGGCCAACGACGGTTGCAGATTTTCTGTCCAGACCCCCTTTTGATGTTATTAGTAAAGCGCCGCTACTGCTGTTTTTACCACTTTATTGGACTTCGGGGACTTTACGGCGGAGTACTCGGAGGGACGTCGAAAGGCGTCTGGGAGGAGACGACCCGACTGCAGACGGCAGATGGCTACAGCCGGCTAGACGACTTACTCTACAAAGACGGCAGAGTATGTCGGGCAAAGAAAGGCGTCTCGCGGTCCTTCATGACACCAGAGTTTGATGAAACTTTGGACTTGATCAAACTATGGCTCACCTGGAAAGGCATTCTTATTGGCCCAGGATAGAAGCAGATGTCCAACGGTGATGGGTTGTGTGTGCTCTATGCAGCACGTCGAAGCCGTCCAACAGGAAGTTGGGGCTTTCTCAGCCCAATACCTTCCTGGCCATGGGAAAAGCATAACCATAGATTTCGTAGGACGATTGCCCTATCTCTTCAA
>Ga0307513_10001397_pt1:0-15000 | contig 34742 bp, 19 predicted proteins | sample 15_EM_MG_FD_202174 | JGI IMG/M metagenome (GOLD analysis project Ga0307513, IMG submission 202174) | Populus trichocarpa ectomycorrhiza microbial communities from riparian zone in the Pacific Northwest, United States - 15_EM | ecosystem: Host-associated > Plants > Roots > Unclassified... | reverse complement strand
AACCCGAGGAAAATAACGTCAAGTAGAAAGAAACAAGGTCTTACGGCACGATCACTATATCTTTTCTTTTTCTTTCTCTCTCCTCTATGGAAAGAGGGGATGATAGGTGGCGTGGTATACCTGATCGTTTAGTCAACGAGACGTACGTAAGTCGACATAGCTCCATGTATATGTTCTTTTGAGCTAGAACCAATCAATAGAATGAAATTAAATAATGGTAAGTCTAGGACGACGAACATGGCTCAAGAGTAGTGTCTATACAAAGCCCTTCTCTTCTTCACTCAAAGAGGCAATGCACCCCCCGACCATATAGAGGGTACTTGATTCATAAAGAATGAATCTTTTGGTTAGAAGTTATACGGACTTTCTAAAAGGAAATGCCACGCTCCGCGTGTCACGAGATATGGAGCGTTCTAATCGAAGGGTAATACCTCTCGGACCTATTACGGTAAGGCCAATGCACCAGCCAGCCAGTGTGGTGGCGAACACGCTGTGCTGTAAGCTAAGCTGTTCACCTTGTAGACGGAGGAGATATAGAAAGTGTGCCGTGCGTGATTCATAAGATTCTATAGTAGCACCAGTCTATTATTTCACTTAGCCTGCCTCTCCCATGACTTTCCAGACCAACCAACCCGGATCTGCCCTCGCAAGTCTCTCTGCATTTTGGGAGCAGAGCATGCAGCAAAATCGAGCAATGGATCTTAGAATAATTCAACTTGGAACGGCACGAGTCTTTCTATTTCTGCGCTGGCATTTGAGTTGTTTCCCTTCTTCTTTCAATCGACACACTCGATGCAGATAGCTCCGGTGGCCCCCGCTTCTGCCTCTATCAGGCGGCGACAGCCCCCACCTCCACAGCCACAGCATGGAGGAGCAGCTCCTTAATCCGCACTACAACCAATAACAATTTGATCCAGATCGATATATGATGCTAAACCGAGACCGAGATAGAGAGAGAGGGCTGCCCCTTTGTTGGCTCTTCGAGACAAATCATATGAATGGTGCTAATTCCCGACTGATTATAAGACCTTCTAGTCTCGTTTGGTTTCGAGAGTCTCCCCCTCCCCGTCCCTTACTCGTCTTTTGAAAGCCGTCATCCTGGATTTTGTTTTCCGTATGCCGGGGAAAGTGCCTCACCTTTCTACATGAATTATTAGAAAAATTTCCTCGGGTCTCTATAAATATGATCTTGTAGGTGAAAAGCCCGGGTGGAAGCACAAACAAAAGGAGAGAGGAAAAGTAGAAAGGGGGGAAGAAGTCTAGTGCTAGTTCTTACTGAAACTTCTTTATCTAACTTTCATTTTTGAGTGGTTTCTTTGTTCTCTTATTTGGATTGAAAGAAAGACAAAACTTCCCTTTCTTTCTCTTCTTTATTCTTTTTTATCCCTTCGACGAATTTCGGCTATGACCAATGCCCCACTAGCTGAATAGGCGGAAGAAAGCTACCTGAAAAAAGGCAGGGTGCACCTTGGATTAAACTCGACGAATTGCGTTTTGCCAGAGAGATTTTTTTATAAAGATTCTCCATTGGTAATTCAAAAATAGAAAGAATCTAAATAAAGGCGCATACGCGGGAAGGGGGGCCTTACTACTTCTTCATTCAGGGGGGGAGACTAGCCTCATTACTTCCCACTGGGCGAGAGGTGCACCTAACCCACCTACCCACTCATCAATCACGGTGTTCAGCTGACTTGCACTGATAGACCCCTATTGTATTGGAATTAGGCGCCCATCTTTTGACTGTTGTCAACTAATCTCTTCAATGTTCGATTCTACTCTATGTTAGAACATTTCTGTGAATGCTATTCTGATCTAAGTGGTCCTATTCTGTGTCCCGTGCTAGGAAGCATTACTCCTCTTTTCATTCCAAATTCAAGAATACGACCGATACGATTGATTGGTCTGTGCGCCTCTCTTATTACTTTTTTGTATCCCCCTGTTCTTCGGATACAATTCGATCCTTCTACGGCCAAATCTCAATTTGTGGAAAGCCTTCGATGGCTTCCTTATGAAAACATCAATTTTTATTTGGGTATAGACGGTATCTCTTTATTCTTCGTGATATTAACCACATTTCTGATCCCTATTTGCATTTCAGTGGGTTGGTCTGGTATGAGAAGTTATGGGAAAGAGTATATTACAGCATCTCTAATTCGTGAATTTCTAATGATCGCCGTGTTCCGCATGCTGGATCCTCTACTATTCTATGTTCTTCCCGAAAGCGTGCCAATCCCTATGTTGTGCGGAGCTGAGCATCTTCTATTCGCTGGGATAAAGCTTTTCCTCTGCAGGGGCCTTGTGCAGTAAACCCCCTACGGGCGGTCGTCCGTCGTCGTCAAGTAGTCCCCGCGAAGCTTTCGGGAAGAGGGGTAGTCTTGTGTGTAAGCATAGCATTTCTGGTCGAACCCGCCCAACCCAACTAAGAAGAACCGAACCTGACAGACACATCTTTTTCCTTTTGGGAGGGTACTCCGAGTAGTGGGTACCTCGTAGGACCTCGACCCGCCTACTCGGGTCTTGTATGGATATGCAGGAAGGGGTGCTCCTAGGTGTGTGTGGGGGTTGTGTTTGTTCGCGAGAATGGATTCCTCGTCAAGTAAGTTTGGGGGGTGTGGACACACTTGCGCGAATTCGGGTAACGGCTACAAGGGAGAAATCGAAAGGAAACTGTACCCGACCAGGGATGGACGTAAACTCGTAAGCTACCGAGGGTAGGGATAATCGTCCAGGTCTTATTGTGAAAGAAAAAAGCCGCCCCGCCACAGCAGGCGGGTTGCTTCCCTTTACTAGTAGGGCGTCGCCGGGGAGCTCTTGGCGAGGAGACCTTAGGATAAGTTGCTAAAACAAACGGGGGGGGGGGAGGATCGACCCGTTCAGTATAATTCCGAAGAAAGACTGTTGGCAGCAGGTGGAGACATTTCTTTGGCCCCTTCAAAAGGAAATGCGGGCAGGGTAGAGCTCGCCGTATATGGTGGGGGGTTCGAGAATAGGGTAGGGTCCTGTCCTTAAGATTCAGATAAGAATAGAGTTCCAAACCTTTATGCATGCACCTCCGTACAAGTGCTGCGTACAAGTTCCGGCCAGAATGATTGGGAAAGATCAAACCAATTTGAACCGCTCACATCACAGTAGTAGTAGCGTAAAGGCCATAAGTCGGGGGGCGGCCATAACATAAGGCTATGACTTTCACACCTCTCTCTCTATCTATAGATATCTAGAGAGAGAGAGAGATCCGCTGCGTGAGCAACCCGACTGTGCGTTACATGTGCTCTACAGGCCGCACTCCTCTTCCCAACGAGCCAATTTCTCTTTTGATTTGGAAGACGGGCGTTGCGTTCGGTTCGAAAGGCATGGTTTTCAGTATGTCTCCAGATAGGGCCCCCCCACTAGTCCGGCTAGCTAGTGAGCGGTTCTTTCGGGCGGGAAGCAGGCCGGGCCCTACGGGCGGGCATCTCCCGCAACGCAAGCAGCATTGTTCGCCACCACCCGAGAAGCAAAAGATTCGAGAGTCCAGGCGGAAAATACATGCATAGATAGTGGTCTAATGACAAGGCCGACGACGGAAGCTCGGGACGGAGCCGTATGATGCGGAAGTCTCACGTACGGTTCCCTGAGAAGGGAGTGGCTACCTACTGGAGCTTCGACCAACCACCACCGGTCAATTCCGCTTTGGGGCCACCCCTTACTCTACCATTATTATAGGGGTATGGGGTTCGAGACAAAGAAAGATCAAGGCAGCATATCAGTTTTTCCTTTATACTTTACTTGGATCTGTTTTTATGCTATTAGCTATTCTGTTGATTCTTCTCCAAACAGGAACCACCGATTTACAAATCTCATTAACCACAGAATTTAGTGAGCGGCGCCAAATCTTTCTATGGATTGCTTCTTTCGCCTCTTTCGCCGTCAAAGTTCCTATGGTACCAGTTCATATTTGGTCACCCGAAGCTCATGTAGAGGCACCTACGGCAGGATCCGTCATCTTGGCAGGAATTCCATTAAAATTGGGAACCTACGGGTTTTTAAGATTTTCAATACCCATGTTTCCCGAAGCGACACTTCGTTCCACTCCTTTCATTTATACTTCAAGCGCGATTGCTATAATATATACTTCCTCGACCACTTTAAGACAGATCGATCTTAAGAAGATCATTGCTTACTCCTCAGTAGCTCATATGAATCTGGTGACTATTGGTATGTTTAGTCGGGCGGCGGCCGTTAGGTCACCTATTTTGAGTTATGGACACACAAGGCCAAAACATGTGTGCCGGGCGTGCGACCCATCAACCTACTAGCAATGGGGGAGAAAACATAGCATGTCGCAACAAAAGCTTGATTCGAGGCGTCAGCAAAACACTGCCGTCTGTTCCAAAAACAAAAGCCCCTTAGCGCCCCGGGACGGGAGTGGGGGACGGCCCTACGCGCAGGCAACAGCAGCACCGGCTCTATGAAGTCAGAATCGAATCTTTCTGTTGGCTTTCCCAATTCATTCGTGAATAAGAATTCAAGGGCGTGAAGCGAGCGCTTCTAGCTGCTTCGCCTGCTTCTTATTATGGCGGCTATGTTGGCGTGGCGGAAATGAACGAAAAGCGATATGAACGTGCTATTTGCAAATCGATTGATAGATAGCCCGATCTGTTCTGATAGATCGAAAGAGATAGAGAGGGAATCTATCAAGAATAAGGGGAAATCTCCTATTTCTATCTATTGATGAGACAACTATCTATTCTTGATCCATCCGAAAGAAATCGATATGTATCTGATGGAGTCTACATCCTACGTAGAGCGCCCAAGCGCTTTTTAGGCCAGCTCAGTTCTCTTATCCATCGGTCCAATGCACTGGGCTCATCTCATGGAGGGAAAAGCTCAAATGTAGTTGTCTTGTTCGCCGCCTCAACGCATTCCCTTATCTCCCCGGCATCGTCCCACACAGAAAGAAAGAGCGCAGAGCCCCGGCCCGACCTGTAGGTCCGCTAACGTAAAGCGAGGAGTTGAGCCTGAACTGGCGAACCGAAGTCACTTTCGGAACCATACTTCCTACAGCTAACATGTGTCCAGTCCAGCGGGAACGCGCAGCGCAAACGAACATGAGCTGCTATACCGAATCCCCCGCTGGCCATCGGGGACCGAGTGGTAAGGCCATGATCTGCAGGGGAACGGATCACTCATTCTTCCATTGGGGACAGGTGCACGAACGACAACTCCAAACGTCACACATCCGCCGCCTACCTACCGTTTAGGTGGCACCAGCGAGATCCAGCTAAGGTAAGGAACTTCGTGTCGCGGCTGCTCCACTCCGCTGCGGTCTCATGAACTGAACTTCGTTGCCTTCCCGCGCGCGAAGCGAATGGGCGCTGTGCCGTGGGTAAGTTTCGGGGCGGGGAGCGAAGAGAGACCAGAAGAACGATTCATTTGGATCGACGAGCTTTTTCAGCCCACAAAATCAGAATCAATGGAATGCTTTCTTGGTTCAGCTCAAGCTATCCATGAACATCTATTCTATCTGTATATCTAGGGGGTATCTCTATACATATAAAAGTTTTTTATGGCATGATATGATCGCCTAAGCCGTAGCCGCATATCAGCAGCGCTCAATATGCGGGATTTCTGTTGGATCAGATCTTTTGCTTTGACGGAAGCTTTTGGACCTAGCGAAAAGGAAGAGAAGATATTTCAGGTGAACAAAGCCCTAGCTTCTAGAGTTCGCTGCTTTTCCCAGGCCGGAGAAGGCCTTATACTGTTCGCCTTTGTTTGATATGTTCATTCAGTACCAATACAAACTAAAACTACACCAAAGTGGAAGGGCCACTATAGAAGCTAGAAGTCTCTTATAGTAGTCGGCCTAACCAAAGCGTCACGACAACATCTAATTAGCCTTATGAATGGAATCTTAAGTAGGGGGCTTAGCCCGCCCGCCTACCAATCAAAGAGGCTGAGAGTAAGCGTAAGCTCACCCGTAAGCTCTTCGAGCTTCCCTTCATTCGCTTCGCGGGAGCCGCACAGCACATAGCTGGAAGTCAGAGGGCCCATACTACCTGCCTAACCCTTCGCTCCGAGGGACCGTAGATCGGAAAGCGCCTTCTAAACCACCCCATTCATCCAAAAGAGAAGGGAAGGGGCCTATGTATTTGCATTACCCCTGCAGATTGAACCCTATCTACACCCGGAGCCAATCCCCTAGCGGTCCTGCCACCACGCCGCAGAACGGGAGCTCGTGTGGAACCTTTTATTTCTGGCGTAACAGCGGTAGAACGTAACAAAAGATTACGGCCGCCTAACATAGGGGCCGGAGGTACGGTAAACTCGGCCAAAATATGACACCCGAAGGGCCCGGCACGCACAATCCTATCCTATCCGAGTCCGAGTTTCCCCCTTGCACTTCGGACAGCCGTCCGTAGCATCATAAGGAGGACCTCCCTTTCGAGGTACAAAAAAAGTACGGTACGTACATAGGAGGTTGGTCTTTCTCAACGTGGTGTATAGCACGAAAAACCTTTCGATACAAGATAGGGCCGTTCACATGAAAGACAAAAAAGAATCCTTTCTTCTCTTCTTTCTCTTTCTCGAGGGGGAAAGAGAAATAGGGTCTTATGGAGGGAGGGGGGGGAAAGGCTTGGGCCTACCTATCCCGATAGGACCCCATAAAGGAACGGGAGCTGTTGAGAGGTTCCATATTGCCGAGCCGAAGGGCAGCACTTCTGTACGTGATCGTAGTATGTCACGTCGTCTCGTCCCCGCTGCATCGAAGAGTACCTATGCACTATGTTCCGGTTCACTGATAAGGAAGATAGAGTTGGGGTGGGGGTCTACGATGTGATACTCAAGTATGACCCGGGGAGATACCTGCTAACTATGGGTAGGAAGCAGGAACCATTATGTAAATAATTTCGGGGGGTTACAGATCTCTTATACTACCATCGATCGACAGAGCGGAACGACCAGAAAAAGAAGTGAAGTTAGAAAGCCGTATGATAGGTGGTAACTATCTTGTACGGTTCGGGGGGTAATCGGCGTACTCCGATCAGTGGGGGGGGAATCTTTGGCTCTATCGAACATACAGGGAATTGGAGGTAGCATTCCACCGATGTCAAGTCATGGACTGGTTCCTTCAGCCCTTTTTCTATGTGTTGGTGTTCTATATGACCGACATAAGACTCGACTTGTTAGATATTACGGAGGTTCAGTGAGCACCATGCCGAATCTCTCTACCATTTTCTTCTCTTCCACTTTGGCCAATATGAGTTCACCTGGTACTAGCAGCTTTATCGGGGAATTTCTCATCTTAGTAGGAGCTTTCCAAAGAAATAGCTTAGTAGCCACATTAGCAGCGCTTGGGATGATTTTAGGCGCGGCGTATTCCCTTTGGCTATATAATCGTGCGGTTTCTGGGAATTTAAAACCTGATTTCCTCCATAAATTCTCCGATCCAAATGGCAGAGAAGTTTCCATATTTATACCTTTTCTTGTTGGAGGGGCGACCGTCCGTTAAACTACCAAAGAAAAAAGGGTAAACCAATGTGATCATGACATTGTAGGTGCTTGCGATGGGACGGATGCGACTTCCCTCAGTTGGTTTGGGTGGCATAGCCCGTTGCAGAAGTCCCCCCCTTTTTTTATCCATTTCTTTAGTCTTTAGGGAGCCAAAGCTTGACTTTACTAAACTAAGAAAATAAGGCTCGCCCTTAGAGATATACAAGGGCGCTCACGTTTTTTGGCTGAGCCGTATCTTGCTGGGTGGGACCGAGAGAAAGAAAGGACGGGGGGCAACCATGCATGGTACTTCTCGACCGTGTCTCCGAGGGACAGTTGAACGAGCGACTCATGAATGCTGCCGGGTCGGACGAGCCAATAACTCGAACGCGTTCGGTCTGTTTTTTGAGCAAGAATCACAGCGTTACCTTATCTTCACCATGATACGGACTCCAAGTTCTTATGGCAGAGCACGAGGAGATTGATCATCAATATGATGATGGCAATGGAAACCAGAAGCACGACTGGGGTCTTCGTGGTCCAAGATAATAAAACCATCAGTAACAGTAACGTAAGCATGAGACTTTTTGGTAGTACCGGTGAACCAGATGGCCGCGGCGATGGAATCTGGGACGGAGGACTTGTAGTATCTCTCTAGATCTGGCAAAAGCGAAAGACCCCCTAACATAATTCGAATGGAGGCTGACCGCTGAGCCCACTCTGGCCTCGCAGGGCAGGCCCCTGTGGTTGCGAGCTGGAGCTGCCATAGCTTATGGCTAGAGCAATGGGAGGGGCCCCAGCAGAGAGAAAAGTCAGGATAACGAGCGCTCCGCCCGCCAAGCGGGCGGCAGGAGCAGCGGGCAAGTGCTTGGTAGGCCAACAGCCCAGTGAACCGGGTGGGGCACTCGACGAAAGGGGGGCACACTGAGCAAGTACGAGAAATTGGCCCCGCTCCGCTTTCTTAAAAGCAAGGACCACTACGGGAGGTCAAACCAAGGACCTATGGAAGTCGGGGCTCGTCCCCGGTCAATATTGGATCAAACAATAGGGGGCCGTAGCCCAATGGACAAGGCCTCTTTTTTTTTATTGATTCAATACAATAGGGGAAAAGATCGTACAGTTCCCTACCGAGACAAAGTCTCAACGGATCCTCCGCGCGCTGGGCATACCTCTTCCGTGCGTCTTTCTCGTGGCGGGAACAGAACAACAGGGAAAGACCCGGCCGACCGGCCCGGGGCTCGAGGGTGAGCTTTATTTATTTAAGAGAGAATGGGGAGTGAATCGAAAGGCTTCCGTTTCTGTTCTTGGTTTGGGGGCTTTCGGGCCCCTCTCGATCTTTTTCGTAGTTGAGAAGGGGGAAGGAGTCTAAATCAATGGACATTAATGAACCATCATTGATGGACGTTGCACATGACACGATCAATTCGACTCAAGGTCCGGCGCTAATAGAAGTGGCTTACTCTCCTAGTATCGAAGGAAAGGGGCAGGGCTTTTTTCGTAGTAATAGTGGGCGGGTCTCATGAGATCTATGCCGGCCGTCGGAATCAAACGAAGGTCGAAGGACCATTCGATTCATTAAGGGGCATAGATCTAGGCCTATTTGTTCGGTCAATTATTTCTGCATTTAATTCTCTATTTGACCCGCTTCAAACCTTTCTATAATATAAGGTAAAAAAGGGTCGGTCAATAGCATAGCTCTTTCTTTCCCCGGTCTCCTTTCGAAGGAAAGGCCTTCGCATTCCTAATCCGGTAGGGCCTGACGGCTTTGTTTGCGCCAGCTTGGCGAATCGCATCCCCGCGCAACGACATTGTTTGTGCGCCCCTTACCGTTCTCGCTCAATGTTTGCAACGGCTGGGAAGGCAGTCGTAGAAGCGAAGCCTATCGCCACGCCGACCATCAAATACGAGATTGGGCCCCTTCTCAAAGATTTGATGGAATGGCCCAGCTCACCCAAGAGCGCTTATGTCATAGGGGAACTCATGGCTGGAAACAATCCTTATGGTTTTGATATCCGGTAGGAATAATAATCATCAAAGTCCAGGTTGGTTGGTGAGCCTAGTGATAGGAGACTATCTAGCTTGGTTCGGAGAGCACTTGTTGGGTTAAAGATTTTTTTGTTGCTAAATGTTACGGCCTAAATGCTGAACTATTGACCCTACTTGTTCGGATGGGTGTTCACCCCAAAGTGTTCCCGGACCGCATGCATACATCCGTAAGTAACTTAGTGCAACATGGCAAATTTCATTGAGAGGAATCAGCAAAGAAAAGAAAAACGGGTCAACTTCTTAATGTGTATTTGAGAGATTGTCCTCGGGCTGAGGAGTGTCCACATGAGTTCGTTGAGGTGTCTACACAGGCCTGTGGTCCTCTTTTATATTCTGTCGAGAGTTCGGATTGCTCCACCTAAGTAGAACGAAAAGAAGGAATTGGAAATGTGCCAGGGGGAGCCAGAAGCTTCGCTTCCGGTAGCTTGCTGGCTCTCCTAGTTAGAAGAAGGCTCTTTGGCGGATTCTTTAGATCTGGATAGAGTCTCGCTCAGTAAAGAGAGTTGTAGATTCGTAAGATCATGATAGAGTCCCCTTTACTTTCTATTCTATTAGTCAAGCGCTAACGCCCTACAACTAGTATAGTATAGCAGAGCAGCCAGCTTCAAAGCTTACCTTATATTATAGAAAGGTTTGAAACCCTTGAAAGCCCCAAATCCTTGTCCGTGTCCGGTTCCTTAGTTGACGTCAGCCCTCTCCCCTAACTAGCTTTCTTTTTTGTTAGGAAGCGAGAGCTAGCTCGACCATTTATTTCATTTACTGAGCTCTTTTTCGAAATGGTAAGAGTTTCTCGCTATATGAGAATGAACTCAACGATTTCGAATGCTTTCTCGCGAGTGGAAATCAGATTTGAATCATATGCCAATATATGATCATGAAATGAACAAAGCCTACTTACTTGTGAGTACGCCCCCTTCTGATCCATTAATTTCTGTTTACAAACAAACTTTAATCACTCCCGAGCCTAACTCCACGATAAGTGCCTAGAATCTCTATGCGAGTGCTTTCCGGGAAGGCAGGCCCGGCACCCCGCGGTGATAGAACGAAGGTATGGACTATCAGTTCACATGCGCTACTTCGGATTTCTGGGATAGTTATTTAAACCGTCAAAGATGCAGCTTCCAATATGCTGCTCACCTAGATGCCGTACTGGTGCATATGTTCCTCGTGCTTCTACTGGCCAAACCAACCCTAACTCGTTTTGCTCTCTCTGTGCTTGTTTCCTAAGTGACTACTATCCTCCTTGCTCCATCCCTACGCTCTGCTCTCGCTTGCTTTCATGTACACGTGTTACCTCTTCCTTACAACCTTACAACCAGTGATTAAAGCATGCCCTGCTTTCTTTTCTATGCCATGCTTCCTCTAATACTGGAACTGGGCTTTTACGGTCTTAGGCTGACCAGCTTCCGTGGCTGTCCTTCCTTTCCTCATTGCCACTGGACTTGCCCTTATGGGGCAAAAAACTCTATTTCCGAACTCGTTGGGCAGTAACTGAAGCAAGCGCTTGGCTTTAGAGCCCTATCACGTAAGGGAGAAGACAGACTTCATGTGTGAAGCATATGGGTAAGAAGGACACTTCTCCGTCAGAAAGGAACTTCTCCCCCTGAATCAGAGCGGAAAGCTCGGATTTCGCTTCATTTTAAAATTGCGCCTTTCCGCACCTGCGTTATGTTATTTGCTATCTGCGTAATCAGTCATGGCCTATCTTAACTTTTCTAAAATGGTCATTCACTGTCAAGGGAGCCACCTTCTTCGGGCGGCAAGTCTTGCCCATCATTCGGAGTCAACGACAGCTCGGGTATCTTGATGGGAGCATTCCGAGTCCACCGCGGATGATTGAAGAAGTCTCGACTAGAAAAGAAGAAACTACTACAAAGACATTAGTTCAAAATCCAGCGTATAAAGACTGGATATGTACAGCTTCTCCTCCTCCCGTTGGATATAGGAAACGAAAGTCAGCTCGATCAACCCTTGCTTGACCCGCTTACCTATGATCGGCGAATTTAGAAATCTTTGATCCCGTCTGATGAAACTGCAAATCAGAATCTTGTTATGACTGTCCCTCTTACGGGGAACCCTTTTCAGGCAGCCTTTTATTGAGTAGAAATGGAGGAGAAAGAGGAAATAGCAAAGAATCATTTGGCGCGTAGTGAACTGCCAGATAGATCAGTACAGCTAGGGAAGCCGTTGAAACCCGATCATTCGAAGCAGCACAGACGGACCGAGGGCCTGGTGCCTATGATGCCATCGTCAAAGAACACTCGAATGGGCGAAACACATAGAAAAAAGAGACCTTTCCACCTAGCTTTCAGGTCAAGGAAGATCCCCAATAATAGGGCCTTCCCTTGCTTTCGAGCCGGAGTTTGCTTGTTTTAGTCCATACAACGCCTTTCTGAGTCGACTAACTAGATGTGAAGAAACTGATCGCCCTGGCGAAGGTGGCATGTAAACCCCCTCATGTAGTTTTCCATTCAGAAAAAAATGTTGTTTTGTGGACAGTCGATTTATTAACCGGGAGGGTAGAAAAAAAAGGTAGATGTAAGAATATTCGACTGCGGCTTCCATGTTTTCTCCTTCTCTAATCTTCATGATATGTTAAAGGTTTGGTTCATAGCGCCTGGATTTAAAACCAACCTTTTTTTATATATAGCATACAAACTTTAACCCCAGAACTGCACGCCTGACGTCGGCTCCGGTGTGGGTTCAGCTTCCGGGGTTGTTTCTCGATTTTTGGAAGGGGTTATGGAAAAAGGAAAAAAAAATGAGTTAAGCTTTGAAAGTTTCTCATCTCACTCTTGGAAAGATGAGGGGTCAGTATGCGCGTGTTTGTGTTAATATTGATCTCTCGAAACCCCTGGTGAAAGGGATTCATCTTGGAGTTGGGAACGTTAAGTATTGGCAACCCTTTCGATATGAAGCAGTGCCAATAGTGTGTTTCTGCTGTGGAAAGATCGGGCACAATGAAGAAAGCTATCCTGAATGAGTTTTTTAGAAGACAAATAAGGAATCGGAGGGGAATGTAAGCAAAAAAAAAAAGAGATCTTAGAGTAACCAGAAGCAGAAGCCGGACCCTCGTGAAAACCGTGACCGGTCTGATGTAGGCAAAAATTCCGGCGCCAATCAAAGTGACCGGCGGCCGGAAAACAGAAACACGGGAAAGGACAAGGAGAGAGTTCCAACAAACACGCGATCTTCTGCAACGGAAGCTAACGTGAATGTTCCACCGGGGTTCGAAGGTTACGATCATCGGAGCAATCAACGGAGTCTTTCCTTCGGGATAAATCCCTTATTCGAAGGTAATGTTATGGGGGTTTCCATTGGCGAAACTTCGAAAACTTATGAAGTTTCAAACCTTCCGCTTTCTTAATGAAAGTCTTTAGGGTGCAATAAAAGAGGGTTCGGTTGCCGTGCAGAAAGAATAAGGCTACTGAAGAAAAAGCAACTGCTGAAGTTCTTTCTCAATCAAAAGAGAGAGTTCCTTAATTTTCGGAGATGGAAGTGGAGAATCCCCCTGTTGAAAATAACCACGTTACCATTATATATGGAAAAAAAGTCTCTGACCCCACCAGCTCCACGGGTGTTGCTGATGCGGATATGCTAATTGTACCTCAATAAAATCCTCAGACTTTTTGGACCCACACTAGTTCAGACTACGTGCATGGAGTTTCTTAAGCCCAAATATCTGGAAAGTCAGTGACTAAGTTTATGATTGATTTCGAATGAGGGAAAAAAGGAATATAACCCCACATTGGTGAATGGAAATGTAGGAAGCGCTGGCGGCAATCCATTTTTGCCTAAAAACTGTCGCGGAAGCAAAGCTGAGAAAGCCAAGCCCGTTGATGGAATTTAAGAAGCATAATTCGATCTAAAAATCTGGTTAAAAATCCAAGGTGAAGATGGCCAAGAATGGAGACTCTCATATTAGTTCCAAATGAAGGTCTTCTTCTGGAATTCGAGAGCGGCGGGCGGATCCTCTTTGATTGCTGCCATGAAGGAATTCCGTAAGAAACACAACCCGGAGATAATGGTGATTGCTGAAACTCGGACTTCGGAAGCTCCGTTTGCACTATCGTTGCATTTGTATTCATCCGGAAAGAAGAGCTGGTGGTATTTGGCTTTGCTGGACTAAACAGGTAAAGATTTCTGAACCCCTTTTAATATCTAAGCAAGCCATTCATGTTCTTCTTTCTGAACCAAATCAAGATCAATGGTGACTCTTTGGGGTTTATGCAAGTCCCCAATAGAATATCTCCGACGAACATTTTTGTGGTAAGAGTCAAAAAAGATTTCAGGTGAATGGAGGTAGATGGCGGTCGGCGATTTGAATTCCATTACTACTTAATCTGAAAAGTGCGGAGGTTCGCGTACTTTTCTCTCGGTTGCTTCAAATGAGAAAAAGGGGACTATGGCCCAATGCAACTTCTTTGACCTCGGCTTCTCTGGTTCAAACTTTACTTAGACTTCTCCCATTTTTTTTTTAGTGAGACTACGGTGAATCATCTCGCTAGAGCAAAATCAGATCAAAAGACTTTACTTATCTCGACTGACCCAGACCCTGGTCCTCGAAGGATCCCTTTCTGGTTCCATTAATTTTTGTTAAGGCACCCATCTATTGTGGACGTGGTCAGAAAAGCTTGGCACAATCATTCCCCGATGCCTTCTAGCTCGAGACTTTCCCTAAATCTGGACAGGACTGCTCAAGAATTAAGAAGATTGAACCGTAACGTATCAGGGGCGTACGCCTGTAACAAGAAGGTTCGTCGTACAATTTCGGTGATTCCAAAACTAAAGGAGTATATCCCTCTCCCTTAGTGTCTTTCCACTTCCGTCGTTCAGGAACAAACACTTCACCTAATTCTTTTGAATCCCGGCCCGGGTTTTCCCCACTAACTAATTACGCTACGACCACTGAACAAACTTGGTTGACGAACATGATTTATGCGCCGCTAATGTAGCGGCTTGTCGAGCATTTGACAAACTCACACCATCCATTTCAAATGGGATTTGCCCCGTGGACACACGAGCAATCCAACCCGTAGGATTTCCTTTTCCTCTTCCCATTCTGACTTCTGTAGGTTTCCCGGTAATAGGGAGATCTGCGAGAACTCTTACCCATATCTTACCATTTCTTCGGAATTGTCCGCTCATAGCACGATGGAATTGTCCGATTATAGCACGACGCGCTGCTTCAATGGCTCGATATGAAAGACGACCAGCTCTACAACTTTGAGTGCCATATCTTCCAAAACCAAGTTGTGTACCGTCCGGTTTGCAACCCCTACTACATCTGCCTTTACGATATTTACTATATTTCGTACGTTTCGGATATAGCACGTCCCCCTTTTTTTTGACTATATGAAATCCACACTTTGACACCTGAGATTCCGTAACGAGTAGATACTTCCGCAGGAGCATAATCGATTTTCTGGTTAAATACATTACGAGATGTTTTTCCATACTTTCCGCATTCAGTTCTAGCTATTT
>Ga0307513_10001396_pt1 | contig 34750 bp, 29 predicted proteins | sample 15_EM_MG_FD_202174 | JGI IMG/M metagenome (GOLD analysis project Ga0307513, IMG submission 202174) | Populus trichocarpa ectomycorrhiza microbial communities from riparian zone in the Pacific Northwest, United States - 15_EM | ecosystem: Host-associated > Plants > Roots > Unclassified | place... | reverse complement strand
GTCGTTGGTCATGTTGCCACCGCCGCTCCGGGAGCGCGACCGAGATCGCGCGCAATCGGGTCGCCGGCGTGAACGAGGTGCAGCTTGCGAGGTGTCATGGGCGGCACGCTCAGCAAGAAGCTTGCCCGTGCTTGGCGCCCTGATGCTGCAGGGTTGCGAAGGTCTGCTGTCCGGATTCCGGACAGCCGTCCGAGATCCGGCCGGACAGTAGCCTGGGGTGGGGTCTCGCTCCGAAATAGCTTGAGCACGGCCGAGGTCGTCCGAGCTTGGCCGGATACCGGACAAGCTCACGCCGCGAGCTCGACACGAAGGGCAAGCTGCTACTCATCTTACAGTTACGCCCGGCGCCACCATAGCGAGCCGAGCGCTACGAGCAACGCCGCGCCGACGATGTACGGCCAGCGCCGCGGCCCGTTCCTCGACGAGGGTGGCGTCGAGCCCGCAGCTGGGGCTCGCGCATCCCGGGCCGCGTAGCGATGGCTCGACGGCGCTTCGCCCGACAACGGCGACGACGCCTCGTCGGCTGCGGCGACCACGCCCGGCTCCGCCGGATGGCGTGGATCGCCCTGCGGCTCGACGACCCGCGGCGCGCTGCGTGGTGGCCCGGCCCAGGTTGGCGGCGCCGGCCGGTTCGGATCATCGGGACCGACCGGCCCACCGGCGACCGGTTCGTCGGGACGGGCCTCGGCCTCGAGGAGCCCGACCGCCTCAGCGATCGCTTGCGGATCGACCGGCGCCGGCGCGCGCACGGTTTGGACCCACGACCGCAGCTCGGCGAGCCGCGCGTCGGTGTCGGCCTCGATCGCGTGGCCGTAGACCAGATTGTAGCCATCCTCCGGCCGCGCCCCGTCGGCGCGGATGCCGATGACCACCCGCCGCCGCGCCGCCGGCGCCGCGAACGCGCCCGGGACGTTGATCGAAATCGCCGCCAGCGTCGTCGGCCCGTCGAGGTGCTCGGTCACCGCGAACTCGTGGACCATGTACTCGATCCGCGCGGTGGTCGGCCGGCCGTTCGCGTCGAACGCGTTCTTGATCTCCGCGACCCGACGCGACGTGGCCCCGGTGAATGCTCCGACCACCACGGTTTCGGCGTGCTGGATCGACGCGTGGTCGTCCGGCCGGCGACCGATCGAATCGGCGGCGGCGATCGACGACATCCACAGCAGCAAGATGATCGTGCGGGTCATGGTGATCTCCTCGCGAAAACGCCACGCGCCGAGGCCGGCCTCGACGCGCGGATCGATCACTGGACAGTGTAGAGGAACGCAAAGCTCCAGTCGCGATACGCGGCGAGCGCGGGCAAGGCCGGCGAAGTCTCGAGCGCACGGAAGTAGTTGTCCCAGGTCGACGACCCGGCCGCCGACGTCCGGGTGTCGATCGAGGTCGCGTAGTTTGGCTCGCGCCAGGCCTGGAGGAACCGACCCAGCGGCTTGGCCATCACCGGCTGGTTCCGCGAGGTCTCGTTCTCGTAGAGCATCCGGTCGAACACGAGGTTGTTGCCGGCGTCGAGGTGGGCCACCATCGTGCGCTTGAGGTAGTTCGGGTTGGTCGCGTACGGCTGCGGCCACGAGAACCCGATCCGGATCTCGCCCGGCCCGCTGCTCGTGATGCTCACGCCGTTCTCGGCGCGGTAGAAGTTGAACGGCTCGACCTCGCCGCTCCAGCTCGCGCCGTCATTGGTGGTGATCCGCGCGACGATCCGGCCGGTGTTGGCCAGGTCATCGAGCTTGGCGTACGCCAGGATCCACGTGTTGTCGGACAGCTTGTGGATCGCCGGCGTGCCGATCGTGCGCGACACCGGCGGGTTCGCCCAGAAGTAGCTCGCGCCGCCGTCGACCGAGCGCGCCACGTTGATCGTGTCCTGATCGCTGCTGTGGTCGACCCAGGCCATCATGAGCTCGTCGCCGTAGCCGTGGCCGGCCGTGCCGTAGACACTCGCCAGCCCGCCAAACGTGGTCCACGTCGCGGTGTTGAACGTCGCGCCGTCGTTGCTGCCGATGATCCAAGTCGGGTGATGGTCCTGGCTGGTGTAAAAGAACACCTGGCGCGTGGTGTCGCGGACCGCGGTCGGCGGCAGTGTGGTCGTGACGCCGATCCCCGACAGGTTCGACCCGATATCGGCATAGGTCGCGCCGTCGTCCACGGTGCGCCGCACGTGGACGCGATAGCCGTCCTGCACGCCGTACAGCGCGACGACGTCGTCGATGTCCTTCTTGTTCGGGCCGTACGCGTTCCACCACTGGTAGTACGGGTACATGATCGAGTCGGTCGAGGTCTCGTGCTCGAGGCCGAACGCGTGGCCCATCTCGTGGAGCATCACGCCACGGTTGTCATTGTCAGCAGCGCTTTGGGTTCGCCAGAACACATGCGGCCAGATCGTCCCGGTCTCGGCGCTGCGGCGGTGGATCACGATCGTCACGCGGTTGCCGCTGCCGAACCGGGACGCGAGCCGGTTGCAGTCGTTGCACACGCAGCCCGGCGAGCCGGCGATGCACGCGTTGCCGGCGCCGTCGAACCAGCCCGAGTGCTGGAGGTTGGCCTGGACCAAAATCTCGTTGGGATCGGCCGATGTCCGCGTGGTGTAACCCTGGAACTTCGGCTTCAGCTTCATCCCGCCGACGTGGATCCACCGGGTGTACGCCGAGATCACGGTGTCGAGCACCGAGGTCTCCCAGCTCGCCGGGAACCCCGCGTCGAGGAAAGATTGCCAGTTGATCCGCACGGCGACATCGCCGTTGATGTCGAACGCGCGCGCGTCGGCGCGTGCGCGGCCGACGGTGCTCGCCGCGAGGGCCAGCGCCAGCACGAGCATGAGCGGTGCTCGCGAGGTCCAGGAAATCGCTCGATATGTATCCACGATCATTCTCCTTCTGCCAGAGGCCAAAATGACCTCGTCAGCCACGCCGGCAGAGCCCGCCCTCCGACCTACCGGCGAACGCGGCGCTCTGTACGGGATCAAACGAACCAGGGGCGAAATCTTTCGCTCGATCCGGCCAATCGCCGGACCACCACCACGCAGAAAGCAACCTCGGTCCGGAATCGCACGTCGGCTACGGTCGCGACGCCGCGCGGGTCGGCACGCGTCCGTTGTGTCGCTCAGTCATCGCGCGAGAACCCGTACCAGGTTAGTTTCCAGGAGCGCGCCATCGAGATCGAGCGCGAGCAGGTGGTACGGCCTCGGGGCGGGCCGTAGCACGGCGCACTGGCACCGTCGCGCGCCCCGTCGGCGCTACTTGCGCGCGTCGAGCTCGTGCCGCCTCGCCGGTGTCGATCCGAGCGAGTACCTCGCCCACGTCCTCCCGCGCCTGACCGGCCGCATCCGTCTCGTGGATCTGCCGGCGCTGATGCCGGCTCGCTGGGCCGCGCACCGCGCGGCTGCCACCGCCGCAGTCGCGGCGCCGGGCTGACCGCGCTCACCTGCCACGGGTGGCGGACGCACTCAAGCGCCGGCGACAGCGCGCGGTCGGATTCGGCCGGACGGTCACACTCGGGGTGTAGCGCTCGACGGGCGGGCACGTCGTGTCGAACAGGGTGTAACGCGCGACCCCGAGCGGTACCTACCGGACTGTGCGCATGCTGAACCTGGCGACATCGCGACCTATCGTGGACGACGAGAACGAGCTCCTGGCCCGGGTCGAAAGTGTGGTCGTCGCGGCGGCCCGCGCGGCCGCCCGGAGCGAGGGCCAGGAGGTCCCGCCGGCGAGCAGTCCCCCAGCCGTCCCGGCCGGCTCGCCGGGCGCGCGGCTCGCGGCGATGCTTCGCCTGACGGTCGACGAGCTCGACTTCCTGTGGTCCGTGGTCGCGCGCTCGATCGATGCGCGGGTCGGCGCACACCTCCGCGCCGTGTTCGGCGCCGAGGCCCGGTTCGGCCTCAGCGTCGGCCAGCACGCCGCGCTGCGCGAGCTGTCCCCGGCGCGGGGTCACGCGCTGCTACGGGTGCTCGATCCGCGGCACCCGCTCCGCGCGCACGGGCTGATCGAGTCGGTCGCCGACGCAGGCGAGGATGTCGACGCGCGGTGGACCGCACCGGCACGCGTCGCGAGCTTCCTGCGTGGTGACGACGAGCTCGATGCCACGGTGGCCAGCACCGGTGGCCTCGTCGCGGTTCCGGCCGACGTCCAGCTCTCGACCGCGCAGCGTGCCGTCGTCGACAAGCTGCATGGCTGGCTCGCCCACGCCGATGCCCGGACGATCGTGCTCGAAGGACCCCATAGGTCCGGACGCCGCACCGCGATCGCGCTCGCGCTCGGAGCTCGCCGCGCGGCCACGATCGACTTCGCGCGGATCGGCCTCGGCGAGGTCACGCGGGCCCTCTCGGCCCTGCGACGCGAGGCGACGTTCCGCGATGCCGTGCCCGTGCTCGCGAACCTCGACGAGCTGTGGTCGAAGGTCGCGCCCGGTGACGACACGCTGCTCGCGCTCGCGGTCGCGATCGACCAGCTCGCAGGACCGATCGTGGTGACGACGTCGACGCCGGGCATCGATCTGCGCGCCGAGCGACGCGCGGTCTTGCGCGCGACCTGGCCCGTTCCGGATCTCGAGACCCGGCGGACGCTGTGGATCTCGGCGCTCGCGGGACCGACCTCGAGCGACGCCGAGCTCACCGAGGTCGAGCTCGATCAGGTCGCCGAGCGCTACGAGCTTGGCGCCGGCGAGATCCGCGCCGCCGCGGCGGCCGCCGCGATGCATGCCGCGCACCGGGACGATCGGCGCCCTCGGTTCGGCGACATCGTGGCCGGCGTCCAGGACAACATCGCGGAGCGCCTCGGCGAGCTCGCCCGCCGGGTCGACGTCAAGCAGGACTGGTCGGAGCTGGTGCTGGCGCCGGATCTGATGGACGACGTCAAGGGGCTGCTCGGCCGCGTCCGCAACGCGCACTTCGTCCTCGAGTGCTGGGGCTTTCGCAAGAAGCTCGCGCGCGGCACCGGTGTGGCGGCGCTGTTCTCCGGCCCGCCGGGCACGGGGAAGACGATGGTCGCGGGGCTGATCGCGAAGGCGCTCGACCTCGAGCTCTATCAGGTCGATCTGTCGCGGATCGTCTCCAAGTGGGTCGGCGAGACGGAGAAGCAGCTCGCGAAGGTGTTCGAGGCGGCGGAGGCCGGCCACGCGCTCCTGCTGTTCGACGAGGCCGACTCGCTGTTCGCGAAGCGCTCCACCGAGGTCAAGTCCGCGACCGATCGCTACGCGAACCTCGAGGTCAACTACCTGCTCCAGCGCGTCGAGAGCTTCGGCGGTGTGGTGATCCTGACGACGAACCTCGACACCAGCATCGATCCCGCGCTGCGCCGCCGGCTCGCCAGCCACATCGTGTTCGGCGGTCCGGAGGCGACGGAGCGCGTGCGGCTGTGGCACGAGATGCTCGACACCGGTGCGCCGGTCGACGAGGTCGACCTCGAGTCGCTCGCGGACGAGTTCGAGGAGATGACCGGGGCGAACATCCGGAACGCCGTGCTCGCGGCCGCCTTCCTCGCCGCCGAGGAGGGTACGGCGATCGGCCAGGACCACCTGCGCCGCGCGGCACGCCGCGAGTATCGCGCGATGGGCCACGTCCTCGGACGCGACCACCGCACCGGAGGTCGCCTGTGAGCCGAGAGAAGTCGCTGCGCGAGGACCACGCGCTCGAGCATGGAACGGGTCGCGAACGGAGGGTCGACGCGGATCGAGATCTCGATCTCGGGCAGCGCTCCAGCCGGCCGTCGCAGCTGTGGCGTTCGATGCCGACACCCGGCTCCGGCCAGGAGGCCGAGCTGGCGCGCGCCGGGACGCGTGATGGCGCCCGCGAGCTGCCGTACCGCGCGGAGCTCGAGACGCAGCTCGGGACCGATCTGTCGCACGTGAAGGCCCACACCGGCGCGAACGCGAAGGCGGCGGCCGACCAGCTCGGGGCGCACGCGTACGCGACCGACGACGCGAGCATCGTGTTCGGCGAGGACAGCCCGAGCAAGGAGCTCGTCGCGCACGAGGTCGTGCACACCCAGCAGCGGCAGGGTACGGGGAGCGTCGTCGAGGACGAGGCGGAAGCGGATGCGCTGGGGAGCCGGCTGGCCGCGGGCGATCAGGTCGACCACAAGCAGGTCAAGAGCGGCGGCGGCAAGGTGCGCAAGAAGGAGAAGCCGCTGGCCGCGGTGTTCGACGACTTCGTGGCCGGCAAGATGGTGCCGATCGAGCACATCGGGGAATTCGACGCGCCCGCAGTCCAGCCCGACATCTCGCCCGGTGCCGCGACCAGGGTCGCGAGCACGGAGTCGGTGACGTTCGGCCTCGGTGGCCTGACGATCAGCGAAGAGACCACGACCCGCCTCGGGCACCAGTGGGATCTCGCGAAGGCGATGTCGTACGCGCAGGGCCAGCTGAACCGCGCGATCCTGACGAGCCACCTCGAGTCGGCGGCGCTGCACGTGAAGACGCGGAACCTCGAGATCGAGATCGACGCGCTGGATGCCCTCGACCCGATGCTGGTCGTGAACAAGCGCGTCGCGCTCCAGGACCAGATCGCGGCGACCCAGCGCAGGCTGACCGTGCTCGCGAGCGAGCTTGAGCTGCACAAGACGACGCTCGCGCAGATCGAGAAGGTCCAGAAGGAGCTCACCTCGCGCGCACCCGAGGACTCGGCCGAGACCCTGGCCCTGATCGAGAACTCGTTCGAGGAGTCGAGCTCGCGCACGACCAAGCGGAGCTTCGGGTTCAACGTCCTGAAGGGCGAGATCGAGCGCGGTCGCGCGGAGACCCTCAAGTCGGGAGGCAAGACCGCGACCAGCACGACCACGGACAAGCTGGCGATCAGCAATGGGGTCGGCTACGAGCGCGGCCAGACCGATCGGTTCGAGGACGGCACCGGCAAGGCAACCGAGCACAGCTCGAGCTGGAACGCGAAGGGCATCGCCAAGGAGGATGGCACCGTCGGGCTCGGCGGCGGCGGCAAGCTCGGCAGCTCGCTCGATAGCACCTACGGCAAGGTCTCGACCGGCACGAGCTTCAACGGCTCGGTGACCGTGAACATCCTCGAGATCCCGAAGGCGAAGCCGAGCGACGCCCAGCGCTACGCCGTCGTCATGACCCTCAGCCTCGGTGCTGCGCTCGAGTACAAGATCGGCAAGGAGAGCAAGGACAACCCCACGCAGGCCGACCAGAAGCGCAAGGCGGCGCTGACGGCGGGCGCCAGCGCCAGCGGCGAGATCACGCAGACCCACGTCCTGGATGCCAAGCAGGCGCGGCAGTACATGATCGATCTCGAGCAGGCTGGGAACGGGGACGCCCAGGCCGCCGGCAAGAAGCCGGAATTCGGGATCGTGCAGAAGGCGCTTGCCGCCGGGACGTCGATGGACGACCTCGCGGGCGGGGTCGTCCAGGCCCTCGGCGGCTCGGCCTCGGCGAAGTCGATGGCGGTCGGCGACAGCACGGAGATGACCTTGAAGGCCGGGGGATCGCTCGACCTCGGCGGCGATGCGGAGGGAGGCGTCGAGGAGGACGCGAAGAAGCTCGGCGGCTCGTTCGGCGGCAAGGCAGAGGCGTTCCGCACGCTCAAGATCGCGCGCGTCGAGGCGGACCGGCCGGGGCAGGAGCTCCTCGAGGTGACGGTCGCGTTCGGGTCGACGAAGGACATGCACGGGGCGCTCACGGCGAGCGCCCTCGGCGTCAACCTGACGGCCGGTGGCAAGCAGTGGTCCGGCAACGAGGCCTCGGTGACGTTCCGCCTCGATGCCTCGCAGCCCGGCTACGACGAGCTGTACGACCAGATCCTCGGGACCGCGTCGCTCGCGCAGCTGGTCCGGCTGCGCAAGAGCACGCTGTTTGCCGAGCATGTGCTGGCGTACACGGACAAGGCGTCGCGCGGCGCGGGCGTCGACGTCCGCGCGGAGGGCCCGCTCAGCGTCGGTGTCTCGAAGTCCCACGAGCGCAGCTCGTCGCACGGCAAGACCCAGGACGGCGGCCTGACCCGCGAGGAGGTCGGCGCATCGACCGATGCCGTGTCGTTCGGCGTGGGCGGGCTCGATCTGCTGAAGCGGTCGCAGACCGACACGGCGAAGTTCGAGCTCCAGGACGGCGTCGCGATGCTCGACGCGATGGAGCAGACCGATTCCGCGCAGCTCGGCCAGCTCTCGCTGTCGGGGCTCCACGCGTTCCTCGCCGCCGACTCGCCGACCAAGGCGCTGGAGAAGGCCGTGCTGAAGACGACGAAGATGCTCGAGGGCTACTTCCTCGATCCCGAGGACCTCGCACGGCTGGCGCTCCGGGCGCGCGATCCGGCGTGGAGCAGCGTGCCCGTGATCGTCGATCCGCGCTCGAGGAACAACGACGCGGCCTGGGCCCAGCTCGGCGAGTCCCTGATCCGTCCGGAGCTCGACCAGGAGTTCCCGGTCGACCAGATCGAGCTGGCGCGCGTCGTCGCGCGCGGCACCGCGATCGCGGACTTCATGGCCAAGGTCGATCCCGCGAAGGGCGTCGAGCACCTGCATGTCGCGCTGCGCGAGAACCAGCGGGCCGGCGGCGATGGCACCGATCTCGGCGTCAAGTACGAGTTCCCCGAGGGGCTCGACAAGGCGAAGTACGTCGAGCTCCGCCGCAAGTGCAAGGGCGCCGAGATCAAGCTCGCGCAGCTGATCCCCGATGGTGAGGCGGGACTCGACGAGGGCATGACCTATGTCGGCGAGCTGCACTACGAGATCGCGCGGATGCTCGCGCTGGTCGAGAGCAACACCGCGTTTCAGTCCGAGCGCTCGCGCGTCGAGATGGTCGGCGAGCTCCGCGGCTTCGTCGCGTCGACCTCGAACGCGCGTCGCGACTTCATGCGCCGGATCTCCGGAGACGAGATCACGGACGAGCTGCTCGCGAAGGATCAGGTCACCGAGGCCGCCGCCGAGGTCCGGCAGCGGGAGCACACCCTCGCCGAGAGCAAGGTCTCGGAGAACCGGCTCCTCGGCAAGGCGCGTATCCTGCGGGCGGAGGACAGCGGATCCTCGCTCGCTGACGCGCTGCAACCGATCGCCGGCGATCTCGAGCAACTCTACGAGCACCACGTCGCCGTCGAGCGCTCGCTGCGCGCGAGCTATCGCACCGCGGGCGTACCGAAAGCCGACTGGAAGGTGCGCGCGTACGAGCACGACGATCTGCGCGACTACGACGTCGAGATCGACGAGGCGCTCGAGGTGCTCGAGGCGTCGTATCGCAAGGGCTTCGCCTCGGGCGATTTCCCCGCACGCCGCGACAGGTGGCGGAAGAACTTCCACGTCATCAAGGGAGAGTGAGCAGGCCCACCGAACCTCACGTCGCCAGGTGGCCACCACTGCCTTGTGTCGCGACACATGTGTCACCCGGACCGGCGGCTACTTCAGGCCTGCGAGTGCCGCCTGGAACCTGAACCAGTCATCGAGGCAGCTCGCGACTCCCCGCGTCGGGCGACTGAGCATCATCGCTGGAGCATCGCGCGGCAGCCACGCGAATCACTGCGATTGGCCTGCTGCGCCTGGTCCGCATCGTGCACAGTCACCAGATATGCGACTACTCCTGCTGGCCGTCCTCGCATCGTCCGGCGTGGCGTCCGCCTCGCCTGATCCCGCGGTCTCCGATCGGCCGACGGACCTCCTGCCGTCGGTCGCGCTGCGCGGCGGCTTCCACCACACGCAGGTCCACAAGGATGACGGCGAGCCGTCCGGAGTCGGTGGCAAGCTCGAGCTCGAGGTGTTCGTTCGCCCGCTGCCATATGTCATCGTCGGTGCCGTCGCCGGCTACACCCACTACCAGGCCGACCGTCTGCGCGACCGTGTGACCGGCTCGACCTACAGCGCGCGCTTCGACAACCCGTGGCTCGGTGGGCGCGTCTATGCCCGCCCCCACTGGCGCGCGTTTGTCGGCCTCGGCCTGTTCAGCATGTGGGAGCACGAGCAGACCAACGGCGTCCGCACCGACTCACGATTCCATCGCGAAACGGTCGTCGACGCACTCGTCGGCGTGAACCTCGCGTGGACCCACCGCTTCTTGGTCCAGCTCGCCGCCACGGGCACGCGGTACTCGCAGTACCGCGACCTCGAGCACGTCACGTCCTTTGGCCTCGTGTGTGGCCTCGCGTACTAAAGACAATCGCTCCCGTATGGAGCCTTGACGGCGCCCGTTTCATGTAACATATTAAGTTACGTGAGACGCGACAGTCGACTCTCGGCAGTCCTGCACCTGCTCCTCCACATGGCGCAGCGGCGCGAGCCGATGACCTCCGAGGTCCTGGCGCGCTCGCTGGACACCAATCCTGTGGTGATCCGCCGCATCATGGCCGGCCTTCGGGAGGAGGGATACGTCCAGTCGGAGAAGGGCCACGGCGGTGGATGGACGCTCGCGTGCGACCTCTCGAAGGTCACGCTGCGGGACATCTATGACGCGCTCGGCTCACCCTCGCTGCTCGCGATCGGCAACCGGACGGAGTCGCCAGGTTGCCTCGTCGAGGCGGCCGTCAACGCACGGCTCAGCAAGTCGTTTCACGACGCCGAAGGGCTTCTGCTCGCGCGCTTCGGCGAAGTGACCCTCGCGATGCTGAGCGACGATGTGCGCGCACGGCTCGCGGCGCGGCGCGGTGTCCAGCGGATCGAGAACGCTCACGAGTCGACCTCGAGCCACGCGAAGCGTCGTCGGGTAAAGCGAGCCTGACGACGAACGCGAGACGTTCCCCGGAGACCCGCTGCGCGCGCCGCGCGGCTCGGCCACTCGCATCCACTCATGCGCCGTGTGCGCTGCGCATCCCCTACTCCACATTCACCCACGGTCTATATATCCATGAAGACACGGCAGTCAGCACTCCGCCCGCTCACCCATGCGCTCGGCTATCTCGTCGCGGCGATCACCGCGGCGCTTGGCAGCGCGTGCGGCGCTGGATCATCACGCCCGGTGGTCGCGGCAGATGGCGACCGGCCGGAGCGCGAGGCGACGAGCGCGCACGTGCACGGCGGAACCCACGGAGGTCACGGGACGGGACACGCCGATCATCCATTCGCGGACGCGGAGGGCCTGGCGAGCACGCTCGATGATCCGGCGCGCGACGCCTGGCAGCGACCCGAGGACGTGCTGCGCGCGATGGAGCTCGCGCCCACGATGAGCGTCGCCGACGTCGGGGCGGGGACCGGGTACTTCGCGGTACGGCTCGCGCGCGCCGTTCCTGCGGGCGAGGTCACCGCGACGGACATCGAGCCGAACATGGTGCGGTTCGTGAACGAGCGGGCGCGCCGGGAGGGACTCCCGAACCTTCGCGCGATCCTCGCGACGCCGTCCGGCTCCAGCCTCGCGCCCGCGAGCCTCGACCGGATCCTCGTGGTGCACGTGTGGCACCACCTCCCCGACCGCGGCGCGCTCGCACGCGACCTCGCCGCTGCGCTTCGACCCGGCGGAAGGCTGTTCGTTGTCGACTTCGCGGTCGCCGCTCGCCGCGGGCCACCACCGAGCATGCGCGTCGCCCCCGAATCGATCATCGCGGAGCTCGAGGCGGCGGGCCTGACGGCGAGGGTCTCGGCGGTCGCGGTTCCCGACCAGTACATCGTCGAGGCGCGGCGTGCGCCGTAGCGGTAGGATCCCTCCGGGTTACCACCACGCAGAAAGCAACCCCGGTCCGGAATCGCACGTCGGCTACGGTCGCGACGCCGCGCGGGTCGGCACGGACGGGAGGCGCGCGGCGAAGAACCCTACCGCGTCGGCGTCGAGCGCCGCGTGGATCTGCGCGCGATCGATCCCCGCCGGGTCAGTGCACAGCGCGGTCACCATCGCGGCGAGCTCCGCCGAGCACGGCGCCAGGAACACGTAGTGACCCGCTCCGGTCACCACGCGAGTCCCGGCCAGCGTCGCGATCGTGCGGGCCACCGGCTCGGCGTTCTCGGTGGGCAGGAGCGCCTCGTCGGCGGTCGCCCACGCGAGGAACACCGGCGCCCGGACGTCGCGAAATGCGTCAGGGCCGAAGAACACGCCGAGCGGCGCCATCACGAACGCCGCGCGCACCCGAGGATCGCGGGTCGGCGCGCGCTGCGCGGGGGCGAGCTCGATGATCGAGCATGCGGGAGGAGCGCTTGGCGGTGGCCACACACCCACCCTAAGGCGTGGCGTTGGCAACGGCTTTTCCTGGCTTGCGAATGTGTCATCCACACGCGCGCGAGCCCGCGTTCTGCCCGCGGCGCCGCGCGGAACAGCGTCTGGCCATGGGGTTCACGCCAGCGGCGCCAGCCAGGCTCCATGTGGCGATCGGCCTCGGCTATGCCTTGCTCGGTCGCTGCCTTCCATACCGGCGCACCGCCCCAAAAGGCGCGATCCCGACCGCTCAGGTCAGCGCGCGCCGGGCGTGGTCGAGCGCCGCGACCAGCGCGCGAACGTCGCCGACCGTCGTGTCGACGTTGGTGATGCAGGCGCGCAGCGCGTGATCGTCGGTCGAACGGCGGATCTCGGACAGCCAGACCTCGCCGCGCGCGACGATCGCGCGGACCAGCGCCGGAACCTGAGTCGGTGCGAGCGCCGGGTGGGAGAAGCACACGATCGGCAACGGCGAGTCATTCTCGATCACCCAGCCCGCGGCGACCAGCTCGTCGCGCAGCCGCGCCGCCATCGCGACCTGGTGGTCGACCAGCGCGGCGACGCCGGCCGCGCCGAGCTCGGCGATTGTCAGGAACACCTTCAGGCCGATGCAGCGCCGCGAGAACTGCAGCGAGTGCTGATAGAGATCGCGTGTCCCGGGCTCGCCGTCGGGCACGTACGCGGTGTGAATGTGGAACGCCGCTTCGGTCGCGGCAGGCCCGCGCGCGATGAACATGCCCGCCCCCATCGGCACCGGCAGCGTCTTGTGCGCATCCCACGTGATCGAGTCGGCGCGCGCGATGCCGGCGAGGTGGTGCGCGAGCGCGTCGCTCAGGAGCCCGGCGCCGCCCCACGCGGCGTCGACGTGCAGCGAGAGCGCCTCGGCGGCGCAGACCTCGGCGATCGCGTCCAGCGGATCGATCGCGCCAGTCGAGGTCGTGCCAGCGGTCGCGACGACCAGGAACGGCGCGTCCCCGGCCGCGCGATCGCGCGCGATCTGCAGCCGCAGGTCGGCGACGTCGAGTCGCTGCCGGGCGTCGCTGCGGACCCGGCGCAACGCACCTCGCCCGAGCCCCGTCGCGTGCGCGATCTTGACCAGCGAGTCGTGGGCCTGGTCCGACGCGTAGAACACCGGCCCGCCCGCGAGCCCGCGCAGCCCGTGTTCGCCGAACGCGGGGAACCGACGGCTCAGCGCGACCAGCACGGCCATGTGGTTCGCCTCCGAGCCACCGCCGGTGAACATCGCCGTCGTGTCCGCCGGATCGAGGCCGGCGCGACGCACGAACCAGCCGAGCGCCGCCTGCTCGATCTCGTTCGCCGCCGGCGCGTGCCACCACGCGCCGACCTGCGGGTTGTAGATCGCGGCGAGCGCATCGCCGACCACGCCGGCGGGACGCACCGTCGGGTTGAACAGCCCGAAGTAGCGCGGATGGCCGGTGTGGACCGCGCCGCGGGCGAGCAGCCACTCGACGTCGTGCGCGACCGTGTCGAGCGCGACCGGCGCGGCGAAGTCGTAGCGTCGCAAGCGCTCGACGATCTCGCTGCGTGACAGCGACGGTGTGACCGGCTGCCCACGCAGGTGCTCGCTCCACTGGGTGGTCGCATGTGCCAACGACTTCCAGCGAAGATTGTTCTCCAGTTTTGTCACGCGCTGATACTCTCATCGTCCTCGTGCGCAATCCATCGAATCAAATTCGTCCCAAGGCCACGCCCACCCCGCTGGACCGAATCGATTTCGAGATCCTCGAGGCCCTGCAGAATGATGCTCGGTTGTCGAACAAGCAGCTCGCGGCGCGGATCGGCCTCGCGCCGTCGAGCTGCCTGCTCCGCGTCCGCTCGCTCGTCGCGCGCGAGATCGTGTCCGGCGTCCACGCCGCGGTGTCCCCCGACGCCCTGGGTATCGGCGTCCAGGCGCTGATCGCCGTCCGCCTGGTCCGCACCTCGCGCGACGCGTTCCGCGCCCTGCGCGCCTACGTCGACACGCTGCCCGAGGTCCTCGCCGTGTTCCACGTCAGCGGCGTCGCCGATCTGCAGCTCCACGTCGCGGTGCGCGACGTCGGCCACCTCCGCGACCTGATCTGCGATCGGCTGGCGACCCGCAAGGAGGTCGACCGCTGCGAGAGCTCCATCATCTACAGCTTCGCGCGCAGCCCGCGGCTACCGCGCTACGCCCTCGCTCCCGTCGAGCGCCGGCCCACCCGTCGCCCGCGCCGCAAGGTGACCGCCGGGTCGCCTCGTGCTTGAGGGCGGGGTCCCGATCACCCCATCGTGAACGAGCCGAAGCCGCCGAGCACCTGGCCGCCATCGGCGACCAGCGTGGAGCCGGTCATCAGCGCCGCGGCCGGGCTCGCGAGGAACAGCGCGATCTCGGCGATCTCGCTCTTCGTGCCCCAGCGCCCCAGCGGAATCGAGCGCTCGAGCCGCGCACGCGATTCGGGATCGGGCGCGAGCTTCGCCATACCCACGGTGTCGCCGATCGGACCGGGCACCAGCGAGTTGACCCGCACGCCCGCGCTGCCCCACTCCATCGCCAGCACGCGGATCAGCATCTCGATCCCGGCCTTGGCGGCGCAGACGTGGGCCTGCATCACGGCAGGCATGAGCGCCTGGGTCGCGGAGATCGCGATCACCGCGGCGCCCGGCTTGCGCAGGTGCTCGAACGCGGCGCGACACGTGTTGTAGGTGCCGAGCAGGTCGATGTCGACCACGGCCTTGAAGCCGTTCGCCGACATGCCGAGCGCGGGCGCGGGGAAGTTGCCGGCCGCGCCGCAGACCAGGATATCGATCGGCCCGGCCCCCGCGAGCACCCCGGCGACGGCGGCGTAGTCGCGGATGTCCGCGGTCACGGCGCGCGCGAGGGGACCCAGGGTGGCGGCGGCGCGCGCGGCCTTGTCAGGATCGCGGCCGAGCACGGTGACCTCGGCGCCCGCGGCGACGAAGCGCTCGGCGATCGCGAGGTTGATGCCGCTGGTGCCGCCGGTGATGAACGCGCGCTTGCCGGCGAGGACGTCGTCGCGGAACACGCTCACCTGGACAGCTCCCGCTTCATCGCCTCGCCGAGCGCGGCGAGGCCCGACATCGGGCGGACGAACACGGTGAGCTCGCTCACCAGCCCGTCGGCGTTGACCACCCCGAGGTCGATGCCGTCGAGCGTGCGATCGCCGACCCGCGCGGTGAACACCAGCGCGTGCTGGGTGGCGCTCGCGAGCTGATCGGCATACCGGAAGTCCTCGAGCACGCGCATCACCGCGCGCAGGATGCCGCCCACGACCTCGCGTCCGCGATACGGCGCGAACACGAACGGGCTGCGAAACACGACGTCGGGCGCGAGGCTGGCCACCACGGCGTCGGGATCGTGGGCCTCGACGGCAGTACGAAAACGCTCCATGGCGGTGAAGCTATCACGAATGTTGATACCATCAACATAATGCCGCTCAAGAAGCCGCGAGGCGCCTATCACCACGGCGACCTGAGCGACGCGCTGGTGCGAGCGACGCTCGAGATCGTCGATCGCGACGGCACCGGTGCGGTGTCGCTGAGCGCGGCCGCGCGTCGCGTCCACGTGTCGCCCCAGGCGAGCTACAACCACTTTCGCGCCAAGGCGGACCTGCTCGCCGCGGCGGCGGTCGTGGTAATGCGCCAGCTGCTGGCGGCGATGCTCGCGCGCGCGGCGGACGCGCGCACGCCGGGTGATCGGTTCGAGCGCCTCGGCATCGCGTACGTCGAGTTCGCCGCGGCGCACGAGGCCCGGTTCCGGCTGCTCGGCGCCCCCGAGCTCGTCGACAAGGCCGCCTACCCGGCCCTGCGCGCGGCCCAGGCCGCGTCGCTCGCGGCCCTGGTCGAAGTCATCGAGGCGTGCATCGCCGCCGGCGTGGTGCGGGCGAGCGACCCCCAGCGGCTCGCCCGGGCCGCGTGGGCGACGGTGCACGGCGTCGCGTCGCTCGCGCTCGACGGTCAGCTCGTCGGCGATCCGACGGTGCTCGCCCGCGACGCGATCCGCGTGCTGTTCAAGGGGCTGTCGGCGACCCGCCCGTAGGACCAACTCCACAGATCGGGATCTTGGCGCTGATTCTCGTCTGCGTCAGCCGCTGCGGGCTCACCGCTTCCTCGCCATGGGAATCTGGAGGTTCGTCGGCCGATTCTCTTCCTTGTCGAACCCGCGACCGTCGACATTTCGAGCGCCCCAGAACATCAGATCGTGTTTCATGTAGACGAGATCGTACTCCTTGAAGCTCTGACCTCTTGTCAGTCCGAATACAGCGAAGTCCTTACCGAAGACGCTCTGCGTCTTGCCGAGCGCCCACTTCGCATACCCATCCGTCGCGACCTTGTTGAGTAGATCGACGAATGGCGGAGCGAGCGGCGTGACCGCATAGGCCGTGTCGGCCACGAAGTCGACCTTCTGGGCCCCCTCTGCGATCGGGTGATCTCCGCGCCACGTCATGTGGCCCGCAAGCTCGATCTTCGCGACCGGGACCTTTCCATTCGGGTCCGCGAAGCTCGTGACGGTGAGCTCGAACTGGTCGTCCGCGTGATAGACGAACGTGCGCAACAGATAGAACGCCTTGATCGTTCCGTCGGGATTCTTGCTCGGCCGGACCTCCGGCGCGAGGCTCACCCACGTCCCGACCATCGGCGACTTCATCGCCTTGCTCGGGGCTGGCGGCGGAGCCGAGTTCCTGTCGTCGCCAACGCTGTGCTGCACCAGCGCAAGCAGCACCACTCCGGCAATTACCATCGTTCGTTTGGACATCAACTTCCCTCCGAGTGAAATCGTGAATCGCGCCTCGGCCTCGATTGATCGCGTTCACGGAACCGTGAACATCGGGTTGCCGCTCGCCGTCGCCGCCGCAGGCACCTCTTCCTGCATCACGTCCCAGTGCTCCACGAGCTTCCCGTCGTGCACCCGAAAGATGTCGACGGCAACGAGCGGCTTCTCGGCCCAGCCGACATAGCGGCCGTGGATCATGACGATGTCGCCGTCCTCGACGATCATGCCAGGCTCGTAGCGAAGGTTCGGCGACAGCGTGGGCGCAAGCGCGCGCAACGCGGCCACGCCATTCCCGATGGCCGGATTGTGCTGCCGATAGTCGGGGGCGAAATGCGTATCGAGAACGCTCGCGTCGCGTCGGATGAACAGCCCGGTGACAGCTTCGAGAACGACCCGTTTGTTGCTCATGGCATTCCTCTTTATCTGAGGGGAAGAGTCACTGTTGCTTTTAGAGGGAGAGATAGCCGCCGCCGAGCCACGACGCGAGGTGGTCCGCATATTCCTCGGCGGCGTCCTCCCAGACGAGATGGCCGGCTTCGAGCAGCGTGAACCGACTACGGGGAAGGCGGTCCTTCAGGAACTGTCCGTTCGTGGGCGGGACGATCGGATCGCTCTTTCCCGCAAGGATCAAGACCGGCGTCTGGACGTTGGGAAGGAGCTCCTTCAATCGCGGAAGGTCGTTCACATACGCTCTGACATATTTCGCCTGCTCCTCGAAGCGGCTCCCAGCGGCAGAGAGTCTGTAGTCTTCAAGAACGGCTGCCGGCGTCGAGCGAGCCGCCGCGTCCGAGACGAAGCTCGTGGCGATGCCGCCGCCGTCCGCCTGGGCGAACGCACCAGGGGGAGACGCGATGATCTCCTTCAGTGCGCCGGCCGTGAGCTCCAGGCTCGCTGCGCCGCTGCCGACGATCAGGCTCTCGAAGAGCGCCGGCTTCTGCGCGGCGGCAAACAGGAGCGCGGAGGTCCCGACATCTGGACCGACCGCATGTAGTCGGTTCATCCCGAGGTGCTCGGCCAACGTCACGATGAAACGCCCCATGGCTTCCGGCGACATCACATCCGGTCGGCCTTCAGAGCGGCCGAATCCCGGCAGATCGACCGCGATCACCGGATGGCGGCGCGCGATCGTCGGTAGGACCCCGCGAAAGGCGTAGATGCTCTCCGGCCAAGGGCTCGTGAGGAGAACCGGAATTCCGGTTGTTGCTCCGCCCCGTACACCTCGGACCTGAAGGTTGTCGACTCGCGTCGTGCTGACTTGTCCGAGCTTCGGGAGGTCGTCGCCCGCAAGACTCCTCCCTGCCTGCGCGTCGACTTCGACGTCGATAATACCATTTTTGTTGCTCATGTCGCCCCTATATATTTCGCGTAGGTGCTGGCCCACCAAGGAGAGGGCATCGGGGAGCCTTTCCGTTTCCGTTTCTTCGCAGCTGCTTCGGGCTGCAGGAGGCGCGCCCCTTAGGCGAAGGCGTTCGCCGCGAATTTGCCGAGAATCTCCACGAGCTCGCGCGGGGCCTCGATCGGCAGCAGGTGCCCATGCTTCTTCAAGAAGTGGATCTCCGGATGGCTGAATGCCGGTACGATGTGTGCCTTCACGACGTCCAACGGGTCGACCTTGTCCGCTTCACCGGCGATGACGGCCACCGGGACGTTGATCTTCGAGACCTCGCTGGAATAGTCCTCTCGACTTCCGACCTCGATCCACCCGTCGCGCGCGCCGGGCGAGAGTCGAAGCGCATCCGCAACCAGCATCTCGCGATCCTCGTCGGAGATCGGACTGCCGATCAGCACGTTGTCGAGTCCCCAGTTGATCGAGTCCCGACTGGCGTACGCACCCTTCATCTGGTCGCGCTGCGCCTGCGAGATCCGCATCGGCGATGGCGGGGAGGAGGCCACCAGTGCCAGTCCCCTGAGCCCTGGAGGCCTGCGTGAAGCCAGCACTTGCGCGGTCTTGCCTCCCATCGAGTGGCCGACTAGCACGTAGCTCTTCAGCTTCAGTGCGGCGATCACGCCTTCCAGATCGTCAGCGAGATCTGCGATCCGATAGTCGGAGCTGGGTGCGTCCGACGCACCGCTTCCGCGCGCGTCTGGCGCCACGCAATGGAATCGGCTCGAGAGTCCCTCGATGACGGAGGACCACGCTCGCGAAGATCCCCCCCAGAAGTGCGTGAACACGAGTGCGCGCTCACCGCTCCCGGCTTGCGTGACGTCGAGATTGACTCCATGGACGGTCACCTTCATGGCGTACTTCCTCCGCTCCTTCGCGCGTGCGTGTCGATCAATCGATCGCACAGGTTGAAGCGCTTGAATCCTGAGACTCGTTGCTCGCAGGCCTCCGCGACGGCATTCGAGGAGGCGGCTTGAGGGTTCTTCTGGAAGAGGCCGACGAGCACCGCCGGCAGTGACTCGTGCATGTCTAGCCATGGGTACGCGGCGAGCACCTCGTCGACCGTCGCGTCGCTGACGACCTCCGGCGGTGTGATCCCGAGATCGGCGGCGATGCCCAGCTGACAGAGCGCGACTTCGCTGCATTTCCTCGATGGGATCTCCGCCGTCGTGTGCAGCGCGATGGCGTCCCAGACGATCTCGAGATGGCGTTCGCTCATCCCCTGCTTCGCGAGAAAGCTCTTCGCGAGATCCGCGCCCTCGATCTCGAAGCGCACGTGGACGGGGGCGATCTTCGCCAGGCCGAGATCGTGAAGGACCGCCGAGACGCACAGGACCTCGCGGTCGAACTTCATGCCCGACCTTCGACCGATCGCGTCGGCGAGGAGCGCGGAGCGCATGACGTGATGAAACAAGAACGGGTCAGACACGGCCCGGGCGTACTCGACGGCCGCGTTGCATAACTCCGTATCGGGCAGGGTCGTCGCCGAGCTCGACATGTGTCCTCCTAGGTCCGTCGAGCGGACGGCACCAGCTCGAGGACGAAGCGCTTCGCGAGGTGCGGCGAGGCGTGCGCGACGCCGAGGTTGATCGTGGCCATACGCGAAGACTAGCGATCACGCGGGTTGACCTAAAGGACAATCATCTTGCACTTTGGGACACTCGGGTCCCGAACCGATGCGCGCGACGAGGCGTCCTCGTCTGGATGCTCACGCTCCAGCGCGGCGGAGCGGCGGGCGCGATCGCTGGGCCGCGAAGCGACCGCGATACTCCGTCGGCGTGACCCCGAGGTGTTGCGTGAAGACGCGCCACATCGTGCTGACGTCCCCGAGCCCCGTGCGCGCGCTGACTTCCTTGATGGAGAGATCGGTCTCCTCGAGCAGTCGTCGCGCTTCATCGACCCGGACGCGGCGCACGAGCTCCGCCGGCGACTCGTCGAGGTGCGCTCGGAACCAGCGGCTCAGCGTGCGCGGGCTCACCCCGGCGCCGTCCGCCAGCCGCTCGACGGGCAGCGGCTCGTCGAGGTGCTCCAGGACGAACGCGTGCATGTCGTCGCGCTTGGAGGTGCCTTTCTCTTGCCGGCGCAGTGTCGAGCTGAACTGCGCCTGATTCCCGGATCGCCGCAGGAACAGCACCAGCTCCTTCGCGACCGCCATGGCGACCGCGTGGCCGTGGTCCTCTTCGACGAGCGCGAGGGCGACATCGATGCCTGCCGTGATGCCTGCCGACGTCCAGAGCCGGCGATCGTGAACGAAGATGCCCTCGTCGACGACGGTGGCCGCTGGAAATCGCCTGCGCAGCTCACCGAGGTAGCGCCAGTGTGTTGTGGCACGATGGCCGTCGAGCAGCCCGGCCTCGCCGAGGATGAAGGCCCCCGTGCAGATGCTGACTATCGTCGAGAGCCGTCGACGATGGTGCCGAAGCCATCTGACCAGGCGCGCCTGCGCGTCGGGCACCGGCGTGGCCGGCGAACCGCCGGCGATGATCACGACGTCGGGGCGACGCCGTACGGTCGCCGGCAGCGATCGAACCCCTGCGATGACGAGACCGTGTCGCGTCTGTAGCGTGGGGCCGCCGGGGCCCACGAGCTCGGTCTCGTAGGCGGTGCGTCCAAGCACGTCGTTGGCGTGCCGGAGAACTTCCCATGGCCCGGTGACGTCGAGCAAGTCCGTGCCGGGCACGGCGAAGAACCAGATACGTTTCCGAGAGCCGGGCACGAGACAGCTTGTTCCGGCGTGTCTTGAAATGCAATGTGATGGCGTGGTCGGCCACGGCCGTCGGCGGGGCGGCCGGGCGCTCCCCGCGGCGTCGGCGCCGGATCAGCTCACTTGAGCGACTTGCCGTAGAACGGCAGCGCCTTGGCGTCGAACGGCGCGTCGGCGCCTGCGGGGAGGTCGACGTTCGGCAGATACGTCGAGCGCGACGCGATCGCCGCCTGCTGCGGGCTCACGGCGATCTTCAGGTTCTTCTCGAGCTCGAAGTGGAAGGTGCGCAGCAGCTTGCCGGCCACGAGCATCTTGCACGCGTACTTGCCGGGGACCCAGCCCTTGTCGCGCGCGTTGTTGAAGAACGTCCCCTCGAGCTGCACCCAGCGCGCGCCCTTGTCCTTCGTGTCCTTGTAGTCGAACCCGTCGGACGGATTCACGCTGCCAAGCTGCGCCGCGGGCTTGCCGTCCACCGTGCACTTGACCTTGCCCTCGCCGGGCTCCCACCCGGGCTGCTGCTTGGTCCACGTCCGCAGGACGAGCATCTCGCTGTCCGGCTTCCAGTACGCGAAGTTCTCCTTCAGCGCACCGTCGAGGTCGACGTACCAGCCGGTCGACTTGCCCATGCCGGCATAGCTCTGCAGGTTGAACGTGATCGTACGCAGCGGCGTGACCTTCTGGGTCTCCGTCGAGCGCAGCCCGATGTCGGCGGAGTAGACACCTGGCGCCGGGAACACGACCTCGTCCTTGACGTCGCACTGCACCTTGCCCTGGTCTTGCCATTCGCCGAAGCGCTGCTCCTCGGTCACGTCGGGGACCGGGCACTCGGTCGGCTTGCCGATCTTCTTGCCGCCGCGCTTCCACGTCACGACGATCTTGTCCTCGGACCCGGCCTTGCCCCAGAGCCAGAACACGAAGCGATTGGGCTTGGCGCCGATCTCCTTGCCGTTCTTGTCCTGGACGCGGGTCGCGGTCAGCAGGATGCCGCTGTCGACGATCTGCGTGCCGTCCCCCGGCTTGTTCTCGCGTTGCTCCTTCACCGTGAGCGACGGATCGGCCTGCGCGCTCCCCGGGATCGCAGCGGCCGTGACCAGCATGACGAGAGCCACATTCAACTTCACGTTCTTCATCCGTAATCTCCTGCAAAGCGCCATGGGCGTTGCCCCTGGTTCCAGCCGCGCCGTCCGCGTCGCACGGTTTCTTCCGAATTCTCCCTGTGCGGCCCCCGGATCCCTCGCTATCTCGCCGCCGCGACTCGAAGTCCGGCCAGCTCGGCCGAACCTCATCTGGAGATGCCGCGCCGGTCAGCCAGCTTCTCGATCGCGGCGATCGCGCTCGCGGTCGCGCTGCGCGGTCACGCGGCGGCTGCGCCGGCCGCGGATCCGGATGGTCCGGCGGGACCTCGCGGGGTTTCGAGCGCGGCCGATCCGCCCGGCAAGATCCGGTTCCGCTCGTTCGGCGCCGCGGATGGCCTGCGCAACCTCGTGGTGTGGGCGCTGGCCCAGGACGGCGCCGGCACGATCTGGGTCGGCACCGACGACGGCGCGTACCGCTACGACGGCAAGCAGTTCGCCCACTACTCCGTCCAGGACGGCCTGCTCTCGAGCGCCGTCACCGTGCTCGGCGTCGCACCCGACGGCCAGGCCTGCGCGGGCGGTGCCCGGGGGATGGTGTGCTGGAACGCAGCCACCCACCGGTTCGACGACACCGGCGCGAAGGGCCTGCCGACCGCGGCGATCCGCGCGATCGCGCGGCGCGAGGCGCAACTGTGGGTCGGCACCGACGACGGCCTGTACGTCCGCGACGGCAACGCCGCGTTCGTCCGCGCGCCGGGCTGGCCGGGCGACGGCCGCGCGGTCCCGGCGCTGTGGGCGGACGCGCGCGGCGTCGTCGCCGCGTTCGCCACCACGGTCGTGCGCGGCGACGGCCGGGGCGCCTGGCAGCTCGGGGACGTCGACCTCGGGACCGACCCGATCGACGGCGTGGCGCGCGATCGCGCCGGCGTGATCTGGATCCGCTCCGCGATCAGGATCTGGGCGTGGTCGCCCGACGCGGGCTGGCTGCACGACCTGAGCGAGGGCATCCCGCCCAGCCACGAGGCCGCCGGCCGCGCGGCGCCGTTGACCGTCAGCCCGACCGATGAGGTCTGGCTCGGGACCGACGGCGGCGTGGCGTACCGGCGCGACGATCGCTGGCACCTGGTGAGCCGCGCCGCCGGCCTCCCGATCGCGCTCGCGCGCTCCGTGCTCGTCGATCGGGAAGGCACGACCTGGGTGGGCGCGACGGGGCTGTTCCAGTGGGCAGGACGCAGCCTGATCGAGCGCCACGACGCCGCGAGCGGCTTGCCGGGCGACGTCACGTGGAGCGCCGGGCGCGACCGTGACGGCGTGCTCTGGGCCGGCACCGATCGATGCCTCGCGCGCGGGGTCAACGGCGCGTGGCGATGCCAGCCGCACACGACGGAGCGGATCATCCGGGCCGTCGTGGCGATGCCCGATGGCGGCATGTTCATCGGCGGCGCCCCCGGAGACCTCCTGTACCTCGACCCGAGCGGCGCCGCGCGGTCGATCACGCCGCGGCCGTTCCATCCCGAGGACCACATCCTCACCCTGGCGCTGGAGCCCGGCGGCGATCTCTGGGTGGGAACCCGCAGCGGGCTCTATCGCCTTCACGACGCCACGCCCGGACCGCTGGATCGCGTCGTCATCCCGGGCGTGGGCCCGACGACACGGCTCAGCCAGCTGCTCTACGTGGACGGCCGCCTGTGGGCGACCACCGAGCGAGGGCTCGCGGTCCGCGAGGCCGACCGCTGGCGCGTGCTCGGCGTGGCCGACGGACTCCGCGCCCGGTCGACGAGGTACCTCCTGCGACGCAGCGACGGTCGGGTCTGCGTCTCGTACACCGAGGCCATCGGCCTCAGCTGCTTCCACTACGACGGCGCGCGCCTCACCGCGATCACGCACCTCGGTGAGCCCGACGGCCTGGCGGCCGGCATGGTGTACTCCCTCGGCGAGGATCGCGAGCACCGGTTGTGGGTCGGCACCGGCAACGGCGTCGACGTGGTGACCCCGGGCGGGCTCGACCACTTCGGAGAGGCGGACGGCCTGGCCGGCAACGACAGCGCCGCGACCGCGTTCTTCTTCGACGCGGATGGCTCGGTCTGGATCGGCGCGAGCGGCGGCGTCTCGCACCTCCAGGCAAACCACTATCATGGCTTCGTGCCGCCGCCGCACGCGCGGATCGTCGCCGGCCGGCTCGGCGGCCAGCCGATCCAGCTCGACGCGCAGCAGCCCACCCAGGCGCCGCACGACGCCAGCTCGCTGCTCGTCGAGTACGTCGCCGACAGCTTCCTCGATCCGGATCGCCTGGAGTTTCAGACCCGCCTGGGGCCGGTCGAGCGCGACTGGAGCACGAACCCGACGCGCGAGGTGCGCACGCCGGCGTTGCCGCCCGGCTCGTATCGCCTCGAGGTCCGCGCCCGGCTCGGGACCGGGCCGTGGGGGCCCACCGCGGAGCTGCGGTTCGACGTGCGCGCCGCCTGGTGGCAGACGCGATGGCTCGTCGCCGCGCTGATCATCGCCCTGCTGTGCGCCTCGGCGGTCGCGTTCGCGTGGCGGTATCGCGCCATGGTGCGGCGCCGTACGCGCGAGCTGATCGCCCAGGCCGACGCGAGCTTCCACGCCCACGTCGACTCGATCCCCGACGTCGTGGCGGTCTATCGCGGCACCGCGCTGGTCTTCCTCAACGCCGCGGCGTGCGCGTTCTTCGGCGCCCGGGTCGATCCCCGCGACCGCGTCCACGACGAGGATCGCGACGCGCTGGCGCGGCTCGTCACCGACACGATCGGCGCCGAGCCGGCGCGGAGCACCGAGGTCGTCGAGGTCCGGCTGTGCGGCGGCGATGGCGTCTGGCGGCTGTGCGAGGTCTCGAGCCTGCGGCTCCGCTACGGCGGCGGGCCGGTCATGGTCGTGAGCGGGCGTGACGTCACCGAGCGCCAGCGGATGCGCGCGCAGCTCCTGATCTCGGACCGGATGGCGAGCGTCGGCACGCTGGCCGCCGGCATCGCGCACGAGATCAACAACCCGCTCACGTACGTGTCCGGCAACCTCGACCTGCTCGGCGAGCTGCTCGATGGCGACCGCGTGCTCTCGGACGCCGACCGGCGCGAGGCGACCATGGCGGTCGGCGACGCGCGCGAGGGCGCCGCGCGGGTCAAGAAGATCGTCAAGGAGCTGAGCAGCTTCAACCGATGTCAGGTCGAGCATCGCGTCGCGCTCGAGCTCGCGACCCTGGTCGAGCGCGCGACCAAGCTGACCCAGAACGAGACCCGTCACCACGCCCAGCTGGTCATCGAGCTCGGCGCCACGCCTCGCGTGATCGCCGACGATGGGCGGCTCACCCAGGTGCTGATCAACCTGCTGGTCAACGCCGCCCAGGCCGTTCCGCCGGGCCACGCCGATCAGCATCGCGTGATCGTGCGGACGCGCACCGACGACCGCGGCCACGCCGTGATCGAGGTCGAGGACACCGGCCCGGGCATGTCCACCCAGGTCCGCGCCCGGGCGTTCGATCCGTTCTTCACCACCAAGGACGTCGGACAGGGGACCGGGCTCGGGCTCTCGATCTGTCACACGATCATCAGCTCGCTCGGCGGGCAGATCTCGATCGAGACCGGATCGCTCGGTGGCTGCCTGGTCCGGGTCACGCTGCCGCCGGCCGCCCTGGACGACGCGAGCGCGCCGCGCGCCGCGCCTGTGTCCGCGCCGCCCGCGCCGCCCGCGTCGAGCCGGCGCCGCGTGCTGCTCATCGACGACGACCCGCGGGTGACCTCGGCGCTCGAGCGCGTCCTCCAGAAGGACCACGACGTCACCACCGCGAGCTCGGGTGAGCTCGCCGTGCGCTGGATCGCCGACGGCGCCCGGTTCGACGCGATCGTCAGCGACGTCATGATGCCGACGATGACCGGGCTCGACGCCTACGACGACGTGGCCGCCTGCGCCCACGACCAGGCACGGCGATTCGTCTTCCTGTCCGGCGGGGTGTTCTCGGACAACCTGCGCACCCGGCTGGACGCGACCGGCGCGCAGCAGCTCGACAAGCCGGTCACCCCGACGGAGCTACGCGCCGCGATCGCACAGGTCGCCGGGCGCTGACCTGAGCGCGGCGGTGACGGTGAAGCTCATCGTCGCGCCGCGCTCGATCCCCGGACCACGAGCTCGCCGCGGAGCACGACCCGGCGCACCGGCTTGTCGGGCTCGGAGATGCGCTGGAGCAGCAGCTCGGCCGCCGCCCGCCCGATGCCATACGTGGGCTGCGCGATCACCGTCACGCCGGGCTCGACGAGCCGGGTCCAGGGCAGGTCGTCGAAGCCGGCCATGGCCACGTCGCCCGGCACGCTCCGGCCGGCGTCGCGCAGCGCCTGCGTGAGCCCGAGCAGGATGAGCCCGCTCGACGCCAGGACCGCGTCCGGCAACGACGGCTGCGCGAGCAGCACGCGGGCGACCTCGCGCGATCGATCAGCCACCGGCGCCACGCCGACGGCCTCGGACGCGAGCCCGTGCGCGGCCATCGCAGCGGCGTAGCCCTCGAGCCGCTGGCGCCCGGTCGCGCTGCTGGCGCCGTGCAGGAACAGGATGCGCCGGTGCCCGTTCTCGATCATGTGCGTGGTGAGCAGGCGCGCGGCCTCGATGTTGTCGAGCACCACCGCGTCGGCCACCGTGTCCGGATCGCAGCGATCGACCAGGACCAGCGGGAACGAGTACTCGCCGGCGCGAAACCCGGACAGCAACCGGCGCGACGGCGCGAGGATCACGCCGCTGACGTTCTCGTCCTGCATGAGCTCGAGGTACGACGCCTCGCGCTCGGGGTTCTCGTCGGTGTTGCACAGGATGAGCCGCATGCGCCGCTCGTACGCGAGGTCCTCCACCGCCCGGCTCACCTCGGTGAAGAACGGATTGCGGAGGTCGGCGACGACCAGGCCGATCGTGTCGGTGCGGCGCGAGCGCAGCCGGCGCGCCGCCAGGTCGGGCCGGTAGTCGAGCGCCTTCACCGCCTCGAGCACGCGGCGCCGGATGTCCTCGCCCACGCCGCGGCGGCCGGTCAGGACGCGCGACACCGAGGCAACCGATACGCCCGCGCGCGCTGCTACGTCCCGGATCTGCGCCATGCCTGGTCTGCGCGGCCACGACCGCACCGGCGACGATAGCATGCGGTCGAGGCCGACTCCGACCGCCGACACACCTTCACCCCGCGACGGGTCGGAGGCGCGCCTCGAGCCGGTCCCAGAACGCGCGGGTCACGAGCCGCGCGGTCGCCGATCACGCCAAACTGCAGACGCTGACCGAGCGGGTCGACCGGGTACGCCTCGACCAGCGTGGTGCACTGATCAGCGCCATCGCTCAGCACGCGAACGACGAGCTGCACCCGGTTGGCGAACAGCGTGCCGCCGACCGCCTTGTTGAAGTCCGCCTGGACCTGTCCCGCGCCCGCGCTGGTCCGGGGCCGCTTGCCGCCGAGCTGCGTGACGAGCTCGTCCGCGGCCGCGAGCACCTCCGTGGCGGGACGCGGGAACGCCTTGCGCTCGCTGACCTGGTACTTCATGACTGCCTCCTCGCGGGCTGTTGATCGGCCTCGAGCAGGGTCACCTCGACCTCGCGCTCGAGCGCCGCGACCGCGGCGTGGCTTCCAAACGCGGTGCCGTCGAGGCTGGCCGCGGCGGCGCCGCTGGCGACCGCCCAGCGGAGCGCCTGCGCCACCGGCATCGCCTGCGCGAGCCCCCAGACCAGCCCGGCCACCATCGAATCGCCGGCGCCCACCGGGTTGCGCTCGACGATGCGTGGTGGGCTCGCGCGCCAGGTCGAGCGGCCGTCCGACAGCACGGCGCCGCGCGCGCCGAGCGAGACCAGCACGTGCGAGACGCCGAGCGCGTGGATGTCCCCGGCGGCGCTGCACGCGTCGTCGATGCCGTCGACCCGTCGCTCGGTGAGCTCGGCCGCCTCCGCCGCGTTCGGCTTGACCAGGAACGGCCGCGCCGCGCAGCCGTGCGCCAGCGCCGCGCCGCTCGCGTCGAGCAGCGCGCACGCACCCGCGGACTGCACGATCCGGATCACCTCGGCATAGACGCCGGGCGACGCGCCGGGCGGCAAGCTGCCCGAAAGCACCCACCAGTCGCCCGCCCGGGCGAGCGTCCGGACCTTGTCGACGAGCTGCGCCTCCTCCGCGGCCGTGATCGCCGGCCCCGCCTCGTTGACCTTGAGGTGGCGCTCGCCGTCGCGCACGGTCACGTTGGTCCGGGTCTCGCCGGCGATCGTCACGAAGTCGACGGCGATCCCGAGCTGCTGGAGCCCCGCCGAGATCATCTGTCCGGCGAACCCGCCCACGAAGCCGAGCGCGACGCTCGCGCACCCGAGCGCCCGCAGCGCGCGCGACACGTTGAAGCCCTTGCCGCCCCAGTCGACGCGGTGGGCGGTGGCGCGCACGACCTCGTCGAACACGATCGCCGGGACCTGCAGCTCCCGGTCGACCGCCGGGTTCAGCGTCACGGTGTAGATCACGGCGTCCAGTACTTCTCGAGGAGCATCGCCTCGGCGGCCGCCGTCCACACGCCGCCCGCGCCGAGGTGCGCCGCGATCTCGGGCTCGGTGCGCGCCAGGTCGTCCACCGCGGTGAGCGGGAGCCCGCGGACCTGGGGAAAGATCAGGATCTTCCCCGCGAACCGTCCGTCGATCATCGCGCGCATGCCGTCGAGCGCGGCCTCGAGGCCGCCGACCGCCCCGACCGAGCGCGCCGGCGACAGCGTGCCGCCCAGCGTCTTGCCGATCACCAGCGCCTGGTCGGCCAGCGCGGATCCCGACGTGCCGGTGTACTGCGCGCCGTGCAGGTAGACCTTGGCGAGGTCGAGCGGCGCCAGCGTCCCGTTGGCGACGCCGGCGAACAGCACGAGCATGCCGTCGGCCGCCATGTGGGTCGCCGCCTCGGCCATGACCTCGCCGACCGGCACCGAGACGATGACGTCGTCGGCGCCTCGCCCGCCGCTGTGCTGCGCGATGAGCGGACCGAGCGGCTCGCCGGGGCCCGCCGGCACCAGGCGGCGGCCACGCGCGGTCGCGAGCGGCCCGAGCCGCGCGATCGTCGCCGCGAGCCGGATCGCGTTGGTGTCCGACGCGATCAGCGTGGCGGGGCCGTCGCCGAGCTCGAGCGCGCGCTGCAGGTGCATCTGGCCCATCGGGCCGGCCGCGCCGACGAACAGCGCGACGCCGCCGGCGCGCAGCTCGCAGCGGTTGCGCGCCTCGCCGTAGGACGCGCCGGCGTCCGGCCCCGGGTTGCCCAGATACGCGATGTAGTCGTAGTGGATGCGTCCGACGTCGACCTGGACCGGCCCGTCGAGCGGCGCGTCGCTCACCACGTTGAACGTCCCGCGCCGCGCGACCACCTGCGCCGCCTCGCCGACCGCGCGCGCCGAGCGCGGCCCGAGGACGATCACGTCGTCGAAGCCCGCGCCGGCGGTGTGCGCCGCGCGCAGCGCCGGATAGCCGGCGGGCGTCACGCCGTTCGCGACGATCACGGCGGCGCCGCGCGCGCGCGCTTGCGCCTCGACCTCCGCCGCGAGCGCCGGCGAGACGTCGGTGAGCACGAAGGTCGCGGGCGCCTCGAGCCCCGCGGAGCAGCGGTACGGCGTGGGATCGTCGGCCTGGCCGACCAGCCACATCACGCCGCCCGGTTTGACGGTGAGCCGGCGGCGCTGCGTGTACGCCGCCTCGACGCACGCCCACGGCTCAGTCAGCGCGGTCTCGGCGTAGCCGAGGTCGCCCGACAGCGGCAACACGTAGCTCTTGCCCTCGGCGTCGAGCACCTCGGGACCGATCAGGTGGTACTGGGTCAGGCCGCCCGGGATCGTGTAGCCGTAGGCGGTGCTCCGGCCCTCCAGGTAGATGTCGGGCTGCAGCGCGAGCCGCTGGCCGGACGCGAAGCGATCTTCGAGCGCCGCTCCGACGCGCATCACCGTGAGCGCCACTTCGTGCCCGAGCCGCGTGGGCGCGAGCGCCAGATCGCGATCGTAGAGCTTGGGGTGCTTGCTGCCCTGCTTGATCAGCTTCACGTCGGAGAAGCACATCCCGACCGCGTCGACGCGGACGAGCAGCTGATCGCGCCCGGGCGCGGGGACCTCGAAGCACTCGGGCTTGCCGTCGCGGCCGATGTTCTCGAGGCCCGCGCCATACATGTTCCACGCCCAGGTCTGTGCGGGGACAGGTGCCTCGAGACTCCGGTAGCGCTCGTACGCGTCGCTCATGATGCCGTGGCTTTCTGCCGGACCTCGCCGGCGGTGGTGCAGCGCAGGGCGCGTGCCGCGACCTCGCGCGCTTGTTCGAACGACAGCGCGCGGATGCGCGCCTTGACTGCCGGGATGGCCGGCACGTTCACGGACAGCTCGTCGATCCCGAGGCCGACCAGGATCGGCACCGCCACGGGGTCGGCCCCGAGCTCGCCGCACAACCCCACCCACTTGCCGTGCGCGTGCGCGGCCTGCACGGTCAGGTCGATCAGGCGCAGCACCGCCGGGTGGAGCCCGTCGGCTTGCGCGGCGAGCGTGGGGTGCGTGCGGTCCATCGCCAGCGTGTACTGCGTGAGGTCGTTCGAGCCGATCGACATGAAGTCGACCTCCGGCGCGAACGCGTGCGCGAGGATCGCGGCGGACGGGACCTCGACCATGATCCCGACCTCGAGCGCCGGGCCGGCCACCTCGGCGGTGACCTCGGCGAGGATCGCGCGGGCCGCGCGCAGCTCGCCGACGTCCGCGACCATCGGCAACATGATGCGGAGGTGCCCCGCGCTCGCGGCGCCGAGGATCGCGCGCAGCTGCTCGCGCAGCAGATCCGGTCGCGCCAGGCAGAGCCGCAGGCCGCGCACGCCGAGGAACGGGTTGGCCTCGGGCGGCAGCGGCAGGTAGGGCAGCGGCTTGTCGCCGCCGATGTCGAGCGTGCGGACGATGACCGGGCGGCCGCCGAGCGCGGTCGCGATCGCGGCGTAGACCTCGCGCTGCTCCTGCTCGCTGGGCGGCAGGGCGCGATCGAGGAACAGCAGCTCGGTGCGGAGCAGCCCCACGCCCTCGGCGCCGGCCGCCGCGGCGCGCCGCGCATCCTCGACGCTGGCGATGTTGGCGACGACCTCGACCCGGTGCCCGTCGCGGGTCACCGCCGGCGCGGCCGCGTCGCGCTGGTCGGCCGCGCGCTGCACGGCGCGCGTGGCCTGCTGGGCTGTGGCCCGCGCGGACTCGATCGGATCCGGATCTCGCAGCACGGTGCCGGCCTCGCCGTCGAGCAGGACCGGCGTGCCAGACGGCCACGCGAGCACGTCGGCGCCCACGCCTACCACCGAGGGCAGCCCGAGCGCGCGCGCCAGGATCGCCGCGTGCGAGGTCGCGCCGCCGGCGGCGGTACAGATCCCCAGCACGCGGCCGGGCGGGAACGCGCTGGTCTGCGACGGCGAGAGGTCTGGCGCGACGACGATCACCGGGTGATCGGGCAGCGGGTCGAGCGCGTCGCCGCCGCCCGCGAGCAACCGGAGCACGCGCTCGGCCACGTCGGCGAGGTCGCCCGCGCGCGCCGCCAGGTGCGGATCGTCCAGGCCGGCGACCGCGGCGATCCGCTCGTCGAGCGCGCCCTGCCAGGCCCGCGCGGCACCCTCGCCGGCCGCGATCCGCGCCCCTGCCGTCGTCGCGAGCTCGGGATCCGCCAGCAGCTCGACGTGCACGTCGAAGATGACGGCCTCCTCGGCGGCGCCGCGGCGGGCGAGCTGGTCGCGCACGGCGGTGAGCTCCGCGCGGCCCGCGGCGAGCGCGGCGTCGAGCCGGGCCTGCTCGTCGGCCGGGGCGCCGTGCGCGTCGCCGATCTGCGCGCGCGCGGATCGCAGCTGATGGATCGGCGCGAGCGCGAGCCCGGGCGCCGCCGAGACGCCGTGCCGGCGCCGCGGATCCGTATCTGCGGCCGCCGTGCGCGGTCCGGCGCGATCGGCCGCGACCGGCGCGTCGCCCTCGCCGAGCCCCGCGGTCACCGCCGCGGCGAGCACGCGCAGCGCCTGCTCGCGGTCCGCGCCTTCGGCTTCGATCCGGATCGTGCTGCCGGGCTTCACGCCGAGCGTGAGCAGCGAGGCCAGGCTCTTGCCGTTGGCTCGCTTCGCGCCGTGCAGCACGCGGATCTCGCTCTCGAACTGCTTGGCGAGGTTCACCAGCTCGCGCGCCGGTCGCGCGTGCAGCCCCGTCCGGTTCTTGATGACCAGCTCGACGCCGAGCTGCGCCGATCCCGCCGGGTTGGCCTCGCGCATCATGGCGCGTCGCCCGCGGGGCCGGTGTCGCGCAGGCACGCCACCACGACCGCTGGATCGGTGGCGTCGAACAGCGCGCGCAGCAGCCCCTCGTCCTCGACGACCTCGCCGAGCCGCGCGAGGACATCGATGTGCTCGTCGCCCACCGCGGCGATCCCGATCACCAGGTAGACCGGCTCGCCGGGCTCCCACTCCACGCCGCCCGGCACCTGCAGCACCGAGATCGCCGTGCGGTGGATCAGCGCCGCCACGTCGGACGTGCCGTGCGGGATGGCGACGCCGCTGCCGAGGTAGGTCGACATCGTCTGCTCGCGGGCGTACATGCCGGCGAGGTAGCCCGGCGCCACGCAGCCCGCGCGCACCAGCAGCTCGCCGGCCTGGCGGATGGCCTCGCGCTTGTCGCTCGCGGTGGCGCCGAGCTGGACGAGCTCCGCGGTGAGGACCGGCATGGCTACGGCCGCTCCGCGACGACGGCGCCGGCCGCGAGCGCCTCGACCAGCGCGTCGAACGCCGGATCCTTGAGGAAGTGCTCGAACGTGATCACGACGGCGCCGGGGGCCTGGCGCCGGACCACCTCGGCGAGCCCGCGGTGGACGACGACGACCTGCGCGTCGCCGGTGACCGCGCGCGCCGGCTTGTGCAGGACCTTGACCTTGGCGTCGAGCCGCGCCGCCTTGAGCTTCTTCTTGAGCGCGTTCACGCACATCACGCTCGAGCCCATCCCGGCCTCGCACGCGACGATGATGGTCGTGACCTGTTCAGACGGGATCGAAGCGGCCATGCAAACCTCCTTGCGACCGCTACGCGGCGACCGTGGCCACCGGCGACGTCGCGGTCTCGGTGTCATCCACCACGTCGCGAACCGGGAACATCTTCAGGATCACCGAGCCGACCAGGAACGAGGCCAGCGCGCCGATGAAGACGCCGGACAGCACCGCGACGTGCGAGCCCTTCGGAATGACGGCGAGGTAGGCGAAGATCGAGCCGGGCGACGGCGTCGCCACCAGCCCGGCCTGGAGCAGGACGAAGCAGAAGTCCGCCGCCACGCCGCCCGCCCACATCGCGATGATCATGATCGGGTGCGCGAGCACGTACGGGAAGTAGATCTCGTGGATGCCGCCGAGGAAGTGGACCACGATGGCGCCCGGCGCGGATTGCTTGAGGAGCCCCTTGCCCGAGACGTAGAACGCGAGGAGGAGCCCCAACCCGGGGCCCGGGTTGGTCTCGAGCAGGAAGTGAATGGCCTTGCCTGATTGCGCGACCTCGGCGACGCCCGCGGGCGCGAGCACGCCGTGGTTCAACGCGTTGTTGAGGAACAGGACCTTGGCCGGCTCGATGATGAGATCGGCGAACGGCAGCAGGCGGTGCGCGACGAGATAGTCCACGCCGGCGCGGAACACGTTGCTCACCGCCTCGACCGAGGGGCCGACCGCGAGCTGGCCGAGCAGGATCAGCACCACGGCGAGGATGCCGGCGCCGAAGTTGTTCACCAGCATCTCGAAGCCGACGGGGATCTTGTCCTCGATCGCCTCGTCGACCTTCTTGATCAGCCAGCCGCCCAGCGGGCCCATGATCATGCCGCCGAGGAACATCGGGATGTCGGCACCGATGACCACGCCCATGGTCGCGGCGGCGCCGACCACGCCGCCGCGCGTGTCGTAGATCAGCTTGCCGCCGGTGTAGCCGATGAGCAGCGGCAGCAGGAACCGGATCATCGGGCCGACCAGCAGCGCGAACTGCTCGTTCGGCAGCCAGCCGGTCGGGATGAACAGCGCGGTGATGAGCCCCCAGGCGATGATCGCGGCGATGTTCGGGATGACCATCGCCGCGAGAAAGCCACCCGCGCGCTGCAGCCGCTCTCTGGTCGCTCCCATGTCCGCTGCTCCTTCGCTGGGAGTCGGGTCACCCGACTCGAGGCCGCTGGTTCTGTTGCGCGTTTGGTAATCGGTTACATCGTCTATATTTATGTAATTACAAAAATAACATCAGCCGTGACGGCTGTTCTTGTAATCGATTACCCGACCGAAACGAAACTGCCATCGCCCAGAAATATTGTCAAGCGCGGCTTGGCGGTCCCCCAAGATGCCCGTGCCGCAACGCGCCAGGCGCGGAGCTCGCGCACTCATTGGAACGGCAACTCGACGGCGAGGTCCCGCGGCCTGTCGAATCCTCGATGCCGGTCAGGCTGCGTTCAATGTGGGATCGGTGCAGCGCATCCGCTGTACAGCCATGAAGATCATGACCGATGTGTAGCGAGATTGAATCGAGTCACGCGACGAGCGCCACGCTAATCATGAGCGAAGCGGGTGGAGAGGATTTCACCCGTGGTCTGGATCAACGCGTACTCGCCGCTCAGATTGCTGAGTGAGCCCAGGTGGATTTCATCGGCGGTCAGCTGCCTATCTCCTCAGTCACGGTCGATGTCCCGCGGCTGCGGGCAGCTCCACGTGATCGGCGGGCGGATCCAGCCGCCCGCGGCCTGGGCGAGCTCGTCGGACGCGAGCACGCGGACGATCTGCTTGTTCAATGCGATCTT
>Ga0307513_10001395_pt1 | contig 34762 bp, 36 predicted proteins | sample 15_EM_MG_FD_202174 | JGI IMG/M metagenome (GOLD analysis project Ga0307513, IMG submission 202174) | Populus trichocarpa ectomycorrhiza microbial communities from riparian zone in the Pacific Northwest, United States - 15_EM | ecosystem: Host-associated > Plants > Roots > Unclassified | place... | reverse complement strand
AAGTAACGCAAAGTCAGGACGCAACGTCGATCCGACGTTGCGTCCTGATTCGCGATTAGCGTTCCGGCGTCAGGTGCGTCAGACGCACGGAACGCACGGAACGCAAGGTATTATTTTTGCTGATGTAAGTTATAGTTTGGGGCGAGGTTTACCTTATTCCTTTCAAACTGGCATAGTGCCAGACCATGTCGCTACAGCAGGACATCAACGATACACACGGCGCGCAGACGCCCAAGTAGAGCGCCCCAATCTGTATCTCATAAGTCAGTAAGTAAAAACCTGAAACAGGCTGATGATTTAGGAAGTGACTAACCTGTGGGCGTACGGTTGGGTGGGGGGCGGAAACCCCGGGCAACACGATGGTTTTGGACGGCTGCGGGGCCATTATGGGGTGGATCAGGTAACATTTGCACCGGCCAGGGTCATTATCCGGTGAACTTGAATCACTTACCATTTGTGGCTGTGCAGGATCATTACCAGGTTGAACAGGTACATCCGGACCCGCCGCAGGAACATCACCCGGGGGAGCCGGTCTGCGCTGTCGCGCAGCAGGGACGTTGACTTGTGCAGCCGGTATGTTTTGACCAGCCGCAGCAGGAGGAGCCTGTTGTTAGGCGCACGGACTTCTTGTAAGGATTTACAGGTCAAAGTTACCCTGCCTTTATGCACACGAACTTCAAAGGAACAAGATAACCCACCCCTCCAGCCCCGGGGTTCGGACGGCGCATCATCACCGGCGGCCTGGGTACTTGTGTCCCAACACGAAAGACCACTATCGATGGAACACGCGTTATAACACCGTATACGTTGAGGCCGTCCCTCCGACCGGATCCTGTTCGCAGGATATATGAGGGGACTGGTTCGGGCACCTTATGCAAGTGGAAGCAGGTGAGTCGGACGACGGCGCTCAAGGTTACAGACGCGTGAAGGAAGGCAGACGGAAGGTTGGGTGGAAGGTAACGGGACGTTTTGCAGGCAAGTTAGTCTGCTCGTATCCACAAAGTTGTGTGAGGTATGAAGGAGGTAACTATGCCCAGTAAGTGGATCGGGCGCATCCACAGAGGAGAGGTTGGTAAAAGATGGAGTCCGAGGGAAAAAGCCTATGTGTACGATCCCGAGGACAAGTCGTGTAATGCCGCAAGACCAGAACAAAAGATGCAGTTGCAGGTTGAATTCTGAACGGAACCAACCAAAGAAGATTGGCCATCTTCTGTCCATCGAGTTAGACTACCCTCGACGAGCACGAGGGCAAGATAATTTGTAACCATTGCTGTCAATGGATAAACGGATGAGCTGACACCTGACGTGGTCTCCACACCATCCGGAATAATGATTACCGCAGACCAATAAGTTGGCCACGGGAGCAAAAGGTGTGGTGAAGAGTTTTCAGGGTCTACAAGTGTTCGCACTCAGGTGAAGTTCCCAGAGTTGCGGGCAAGGTACTTGGTTAGTATAGAGTTAGCATGTATACCGCGATTGCTCAGACGCGGAATATAAATATTGAAGCATCTTCGCTGCTATTAAGAACAACAAGCACGGAGAAGAGATCTTATCAATATAATAAGTTATCTAAACTTTTATATCATTACCAGTACTTCGACAATCTATACCGAAGTGAATTATCATATCTAGCCTACATTACTCTTGTCTTCTTAACGAGTTCTCCGATATAATCATGATTAAGGTCCTAGCTGTCGGAATACCTCACGCCGGAGGTACCACCTAACACGTGTCCGAGGTGTCCGGTAGCAGGGACGTAGACCTGTGCAGCTGGTATATTTGGAACAGCCGTACCTGGGGGAGCCAGTCCATGTTTTCTGGCGGCAGGAAAGTTGACCTGTGCAGCCGGTGCGTTTGGACCAGCCGCACCCGGGGGAGCCTTTCCGAGTTGTCCGGCAGCAGCGACGTTGACCTGTGCAGCCTGTACATTTGGACCGGCCGCACCCGGAGGAGCGTCTCCAAGTTGTCCGGCAGCAGCAATGTCCTGTGCCGCAGGTACATTTGGACCAGCCGCACCCCGTGGAGCCTATCCAAGTTGTCCTGCAACAGCCACATTGACCTGTGCAGCAGTTACGTTTGGACCAGCCGGACCCACAGGCGCCTGTCCGTGTTGTCCGGCAGCAGGGATGTTTACCTGTGCAGCCGGTACGTTTGGACGAGCCGAACCCGGGGGAGCCTGTCCCAGTTGTCCAGCCGCGGCGACCTTGATCTCGGCAGCCGGTACGTTTGGAGCAGCCGCACCCGGAGGAGCTTGCCCCAGTTGTCTTGCAGCAGGGACGTTGACCTGTGCAGCAGGTACGTTTGAACCAGCCGCACCTGGTGGAGCCTGTCCCAGTTGTCCCGCAGCAGGGAGGTTGACTTGTGCAGCCGGTACATTTGCACGAGCAGCACCCGGAGGAGCCTGTCCGAGTAGTCCGGCAGCAGGGGCGTTGACTTGTGCAGCAGGTACGTTTGGACCAGCCTCACCTGGAGGAGCCTGTCCGATTTGTCCGTCAGCAGTGACGTTGACTTTTGCAGCCCGTACGTTTGAAACAGCCGCAACTGGCGGAGCCTGTCCAGTTTTCCGGCAGAAGCCACGTTTGGACCAGCTGCACACGGAGGAGCCTGTCCGAGTTGTCCGGCAGCAGGGACGTTGACTTGTGCAGCAGGTACGTTTGGTCCAGCCGCACCCGGAGGAGCCTGGCCGAGTTGTCCGCCTGCGGGGACGTGGTCTGGGGGAGGATTTGGAGGAAGTTGAACTGGATTCGCAATAGTCGTCGCAGCCCCCCACTGATTTGTGGCCCCTGGCCGTAGTAACGATGCGTGCACCACGAGCTGCCCAGGGGGGATTTTGGGATTTGGCACTACCATTTTGCCTTTGTTATTTGTGTCATTCAACTTCCGGCAACTGTCCTTAACTAGTTCCACGACTGCCTCCTCGATATCCTCTAGACAATGCATATCATGGGCTGCTACTGCACAGACGATGAGATCGCAGGCAGGACGCAAGGTGCTCATGCCTGTGCATATTGGCACGAAGTCGGCGTCAGGGAAACCTTTGGCCTTTCGCCCTGCCGGCGCAAAGCCCCTTGCTATCCTCTGATCCTTCGCCTAGTTCCCCCACTCTGTGGACATTGTCTTTTGAGCCTGGACTTGTGTAAAGCCCATGTTTAGGTTATGATCGCTAATGGCTAGACCTCCTGGGTTGGTGCGATGCATGCTGATTGCCCCTGTAAGCGAACTAGGCGGGAGTTGATCTGTCTGTCCTGGCGCAAGGCCTGCGGCATTTTGCATGAATACATACTGCATGTTGACATTTTGCGCCATGTCCGTGGAGGGTTTGTTTATATTGATAGTTGATTTGGAGATTTGAGTCTTGTGAATATAGAGGATATTGTGGATGTTCTGGATGTTGTGGATGTCGGATTACCCTGGGTATGAACTTGCTGCTGTCGTGATCAACCCACATTATATATACAACTCTCCGACATTCAAGATGGTTTGAAAGAATCATGAATTGTTTTATTTGTTTTCAAGAATTAAGATACATCAAGAACTCACACCTCGGGCGTCCATTAGTGTTCCAGTCGTTTCCTGTAAACGCAAGATGATAACCGGCTGATACCAGGTGACGTCGCGACACACAACGCTAAACCTGTTCGACCTCTGGTGCTAACATGTTGAGGACGGTCAGAGAACCTTACCATTCTTCTATCGCAACGTCCTAGACTGCCTGAGATATCTTCTTTGCCTGATAGCCTATCGTGATGACTTTGTCTATGCGCCACGCGGTGAATACGACCAGTGCGGACAGAGAATTTATGCAGAAATGCATACGGCTGACTGGTGGTGGGACGTCCAAGTACTGCCGCATAGTCTCTTTTATGTGAAAGCATACTAATAGAGCACAGGAAACACTCCCGGAAGGGGCGACTGTGGTTTCAATCATTGGGATGTCAGATCAGACGAATCTCACCAACTTCTCCGGAGACAAGAAAGCATGGCTGGGTTATATAACAATCGGAAATCTTCCATCGACAATATGTACCAGGCCTGGATCAATGTCAATTCTGCTTCTTGGGCTATTGCCCATTCCGCCCAGGCTGGGAAAGTCCTCTAGGGCGGACAAACTCCCGAGACTGATAAATGCCGACACACTCCGTCGCGTAGTCGAACTCAGTTTTGCGCCATTGAACTGTGCAGCGCGGGAGGGCGCCCCTATTGATTAGCTGACGGCAAGATCCCGAGATCCCATCCGATAATGTCAGGGTGGATTGCGGACCATATGGAAAACTTTCCCCTACATGGGATCAAATCCAACCCCTGTCCTAAATGTGAGGTGCCTCCAGAAGAATTAGGAAGCCGAACAGGCCACCATCGTGCTAGAGATTACGCAAGATAAGAACGCTACGAACGCGAAAACCCGTTCCTAGATTCCCCGACCCACGACGCTGCTCACCCTCGCTACACGCATGAAACTCATGATATCAAGAGGGGGCAAACCGTTTTTCAAGGACTCGCGAGAGTTTCGACGCCTGATCTGCACAAGCCGGATATGCTCCATACAATATATCTAGCACTCTTCAAGCCTATGATGGCCTAGATTCAGGGATTTGTCAAAAAACATGCGCGACAGCAGGCCTTCGACGACGCCTTGAAAGCTTTGCCCCCTTACCCTGGATTCTTTGTACCCAAAAAGGCCTACAGGAACGTTACGCAGTGGCATGGAAAAGAGATGAAGAATCTCGGGCGTTGTTTGATGGGAGTTCTCTCTGTGGCGGTGACACAGCCTGATAGTACACATGTGCAACCCTTCAGACGTGCGCTCACCTGTGTCAGGTCACTGCTTGACTTGACCATGATGGCTCAATACCGAAGTCACACACCCGAGACTATCTCTTATATGGAAGAATATGCGACGCAGTTCCACTAGACGAAGGACATCTTCTTGGAGTTTCGCATATCCAAACGGACGCAAGAGAAGGCTGATGAGTTGCGCAAGGAGCTGCGTCGTCAGAGAGCCCAGATGAGGGAGTGAGTGCCCCCATCCCAACGGCGCCGGATCCGTGACGACGATCGTGAAGAAGAGAACGACCAACATATGGAATTGATACATTCCGAATCTAATTTCAACTTTGTTAAGATGCATCTAATAAGTCACTTTCGCGATCACATCTACATGTTCGGCAATATTCCCATGTATTCTACCGAGTATGCAGAGCTCGCACATAAGGAGGAAATCAAGGATGGATGGCGACGCTCAAATAAAATCGACGCAGCACGACAGATACTAAGCAGCTACGGTCGACAACATGCAATCCGCATGAGACTTTTGAACTTGGAATTCCCTCAACGTGCAGGAGCTGATTTACCAACTAAGGTAGTAGAACATTCAGAGAAGACCAGGCCCACCCCAACCCCACCAGCCCATCGGAAGATTCGGAAAGGACGTCGTGATAATATCCACGACGTCCTTGATTTTGGCAGAGCATGCGATATATCCCCGGAGACCATTTGTCGGGAATTGATAAGCTATAGCCAACTGAGCCTGCCTCCCGAGCGCCGACTGCAGGAAAGTCCGGCCATACTTCGACCTTTGCCGGTGGAACTACTGACGCAACTGGAGATCCCGGTTCTTCCATTCCAGGAGTCCGGTGTTTACGACATACACAGGGCCAGATGCACGGGCACTTGACTCTTCCCTAACCAGACCAGTCGGAACGATTGCGTTTGGATACAGGCTGGTGGGCAGAATATGAATGGTGTGCTCAGGGGTCGTCTCCCGGCAAGGCTCATAGCTGTGTTCAAAATCCGATCACGCTATATGCAGCAGGATACGGGCTATTGCCTCGCCGGGATTCAATTCATGAGGCTGATACACTCCGGTCGAGCGTCGGACGTACACGGTCCGGCAACTGTTCAGCTCAGAGACCTTATCCTAGAGCTCACAATTGTGGATATCGGGACGATCATAGGCCTGGCGCACGTGATTCCGGAGACAGAATGGCGCTAGCTTGTCAACAGGCAGATCAATTTACCCACATTTAACGAGATCTATTAGGATCACAGAGGGGGCTTTTATAATAAAATAAACCCGGGGAGCGACGCAGCCTAGATGCGGGCTACATCACTCCCTGACGGAGATCTAGCGTCACGATCACGACTAGACGATAAAAGTGTACAATAGACAAGTATATAGTAGTGATATAGACATAGAGGAATAGAAACATCTAGAAACAAACAAATTATGCACGATAGTAGTAGTAGGAGGCACACTGGCAGGAATGACTAGGGTGATATCGGCGGCAAGTTGTTATGAGCACGCCCGGAAGCAGAAGGAAAAGGGGGTACCTTGGGGAGGCGTCAGGATGCTGCCGAGATGCGAGGCAGGAAAAGAGACGTCACGATGTGAGATAAGGGGGCGGAGAAGAGCAGGAGATCTGGGGTGGCGGCGGGATATGAGTAAGGTGCGATGTGACGTCAGGACGCATTCGGCGTTGGGAATGGCATCTGGACGCAGGGGACGCAGAGGATGGAAAACCGACGTTGGAGGCGCCCGCGCCTCAGACGCAGGATTAACTTTTGCTGATGTTGTCGCAAACAAGTTCTAGAAACCCTCCCAACTCCAACTCTATCAAAGGCGCCTCATACCCGGAAGGTAGAATACCAGCAGGGAGAGCCGCCTTTTGGACATCCTATCCTACATACTGGGTGATAGAGGCCACTCCCTGCCTAATACAAGCATCGGAGATCATTTCTCAGTAATAGTTCTGAAATCTGGTGACCTTGCAATTATTGCTCTGAATACTCATCTGTGCGCCCCCATGAGACTTGGTAAAGGGCCTCCTGCACTGTGCCTGACGCACGGCATCTACGGGCACATCACTGTCGGAATCTTAGTAAGTGTACAACTTGGCAACCTTGCATTGTCTGGGGTCAAAATTGCCCCAAATGTGCCCCGCAAGAGGCTCATTGGAACTAATAGTGTCGCCCCTATGGGAAGGGGTAATAGCTGCTCGATGGAGGAAGTAAGCAACACTAAGGGTGATGCACTGGGAGAGACCAAGCCAGGCAGTGGCTTGATAGTCATAGATTAGTTCAATCTGGTTGGCAGCATTGGGAGTGACATTCATACCTTGAATATCACGAAGAATAGCGAGAAACTACAGGGGATGGTCACCGCTTTCAATGTACCGACAAGACGCGCCTAGCTGCTGCTAAGTTTAGTGTCTGAGGAACACCAGCCAACTCTTGTTTGGTGTTGCATTCCGATCCATCACCCATGAGAGCTAACAAGCCTGCCCTGGCCTGGCAGCTGCACCCTCAATAAATTATTGTTCGCACCAGGCTCCTCTCATAAAGGGTCAGTTGGGGATGAGCCCCTGTCCTTGAACCCCTCGATCAGGATCCTGCCCCACTGCCAGCACCCACCGCTTCCTCCTCTTTCTCATAATGCAAATTTAATCTGGTATTATGACCAGACTCGGCGGGCTTCTTCAGCATGTCAACCATATGGGAATCCAGGACCGGGCGGAAGGCCTGATATGGGCCCTTCCGCAGTGTATTGAACTGGGCTTGGAAGCATTGCAGCGCGGTGTGTCTGATAGTATCCGTCCTGAGTTGGCCTCACCATGTGTCACAGGGCTCCCTATGCGTGAGGATCTTCCTCTTCTGACAGTTCTGGAGAATGAAGGGGCGAAAGGCATGGTATCATTGCACAGCCACCCACCCTCCCGTATGGTTCAGGTTGAGCTCCGTTCGGAACTCAGCAGTTGTGGCACGAGGCATGCTAATCACCCATTGGATTCTATTTAAAAAAGAAGCAAATAGGACAAACAAGATTCTAACCTGAATTATGCGAGGATGAGGTTGGTCTCCTGATAAAGAAGGGAAATCCCAAGCCATCGCGGGAATAGAGATCAATAATCATTCCGGCTTAGGAAAGGCACAAATGAGAAGCGCAGGAGAGTCAGTATAGGGGAAATGGGAGCCAACAATGCAGGAGCCACTAGTATATCTAAAGAATAGTGGTCAGCTATCATTTGACATGAAGGAAAGGCTTGGAAGAGGCCTTACGAGCCACTTGCAAGTTCTTTGACGAGCTTATACAGTGCTTCACCCCCCCAGAAAGAAGCGAGGAACAATAGGCTTCCAAGCGTTTTGTTTTCTCAAGCAGGATAAGCAAAGGAAATAATGAGACGAAGGGGGTGATTTACTTACCTTTGTAGGGTAGAAGACGATCATATCTAATGTGACTTATTAACATCCGTGGGGACAAATAAGGGTTTGGAAAAGGCGCACGGAGGGGCGAAGTTACCCTTGAGGAGAGGGAAACCATCTAAGTTGGATTTCGATGTAATCATAAGTTATTCTCTAGTGTTAGGTTGTAGCTTCGGCGTGATGTATTCCGACAGCTAGGACCGTAATCGTCATTCAATGGGAGAACTCCCTAAGAAGACACGAGTAATGTACGCTAGATATAATGATTCACTTCGATGTAGCTCGTCGAAGTATTGGTAACGATATAAAAGTGTAGGTAACTTGTTATATTGATAAGATCTCTCATGCGTGCTTTTTGTCTTAATAGCAGCGAAGATGCTTCGATATTTATATTCCGCGTCTGAGCAATCGCGGTATAAATGCTAACTCTATACTAACTAAGTACGTTGTCCGCAACTCTGCGAACTTCACCTGAGTGCGAACACTCGTAGACCCTGAAAACTCTCTACCACACCTTGTGCTCCCATGGCCAACATATCGGTCTGCGCTTTCATTATTCCTGATGGTATGGAAATGACGTCAGGTGTCAGCTCATCTGTTTATCCATTGAGAACAATGGTTACGAATTATCTTGCCCTCGTGCGCGTCGAGGGTAGTGTAACTCGCTGGACAGAAGATGGCCATTCTTCTTTGGTTGGTTCCATCGAGAATTCGACATGCGACCGCATATCGTATTCTGGTCTTCCGGCATTACACGACTTGTCCTCGGGATCGTACCTATAGGCTTTTTCCCTCGGACTCCATCTTTTACCAACTTGTCCTCTGTCGATGCACCCGATCCACTTACTGGGCATAGTTACCTCCTTCATACTATACACGACTTGGTTGATAGGGTAAGGCTAGGGCTCGGAGCCCGGACCCTAATCTCAGAAAGTGAAAGCTGCCGCTAAGGCTCAACAGATGGGATATAAGGTGTAAAGCTAGGATAGGAAGAGCGATGAAAGGGGCAACTCCGAATGAAAAACAAGCTAGAAAACAATGAGAATGATCCGCACAAAGCCAAAGAGCAATTCTCTAAAGCCTGAAGAGAAAACATATTCCAGATGAAAAAGAGCTGGAAAAGAAGAAGAATGATCTGCAAAGATTCCAAGAGCAGGTCCCGGGAGCTGACCCAGTAAACGAAAAATATCCAGTGTCTGTAGACTAAATTGGGTTTGGGCAACCGCAGCGGGCTAATCCAAACAAGAAATGTGCAGGAAAAAATGCAAGGATAGCTTGCAAAACTCTAAAGGCTAAACTCCAAATGAAAAACACCCAAGGAAATGTGCGCAGGAGACAGTCGCCGGTCTAACTTAAGTGTACTGAGCAGGTGAGCCAAGACGTAGCGGGCTAATCTAAACAGAAATAGTCAGGAAACAGCGAGAAAAACACAAACTCTAGAAACAAAAATGAAAACAACAAAAATAAAACACCAAAAAGAAAGGTCGAAGGGCCCATTGCGGCCTAGAACCTGTAAATTGCTTGAAATGGACCTGCACCCTCTGCTGGCTAGACATTAGCCACATTGGTCGGGGCAGAAGAGCTTTGTTGGCAGAGCTAGTGAGCCAGGACAGAAACGGACATGAGCGGGCTCCCAATGCCCGTTTCTGCCTGCAGTACTATGGTAGACCTTGCCAACAGAATCCATGAAAAACCTGGTAGTCGTAACCGGAACTTACCAGGTGTATAGTATCCACTTGGGTCGGTTGGGGAGTCAGCCGCCGGGCTTAATTCTCGGCAGGCTTCTCCAGCTGCCGGAATATCTGCAGACACATCGCTTGTAGCCGGATTGGAGGGGGAATGGATTCTGCCGGGCATACCAACTTGGGTCGCCAATGGGTTGACAGGCTGCGCGCCCCCGGAGGCCAGCATCAAAAGATGCTCGGCGGACCTTCTGGGCTCTACATGCTCAGAGGGGGACGACGCATCGCCCGGATTAGGAGTCAACGGCGGAGGACCTTTTGGCGGACCTTGCCTCTCAGCAGGTAGCGGACTGAGATTATGTTCCCCATCCAGTGTGTCCGGTTGAACCTCAATGCCGGCATCCATGGCTCCCACCGGGCGGGGCAGCTTCCGCTGGGGTTCTGGACTTTTATCCGAACTGTATCGCTCATGAGCCTCTTTCATGACTGCCAGGTTGGGTTTACCACTGTTATTTGCTGGCGTCTGAGGTCCTTTCTTTAGGTCAGTTGCCTGTCCTCTTTGTCTACTATACCTCAAAACACGAGTGCCCAAGTTAGCCCAAGGCACAGAAGCTGGCTTACCAGGAGAGGATGTAGGGCCAGAATCGGGGGCCGGGATCGCCTCATTTGCCAAATCAAGGCCCTGATCAGCAGCGACATCTGACTCTGGCTCAGATTCGCCAACGTCTGCCGAATTGATGAGGTGTGTTCGCCCAGTCTTTGTTGCGGTATTACCGCTCCTGGTGGTCCTGGATGAGGTGGTTCGCTTTGTAGCCGCAGCGGACGACTCTGGCAGGTGGCCGTCAGAGTTCGGCTGCTCATCGCTACTGGGCCACTCCTCATCTGAAGGGGTGCCCCAGTTATCTTGTAGGTCAAACCAGAGGTCACCAGGAGTAGGGGTGCTATCTTCCGTATTGGTGCTGCGATGGGCACAGAAGAGCAGATCAATTGGTTCGCTTGGGGGATTCAAGAACCACCATATGCGGACATGCCTGCTATTTGCGATTCGGATCATTTCAGCAAGCGGCAACGCGTCCTCAGGATCGTCTCGCAGCAAAGGTGTACCCCATCCTGTTGCACCAACACGCATATGATATCCGAATCCACGTGACAAGATTCTGGCTATGCCCGCAAGCAGGTTCGCAACGGTGGACTCAGTTAGCTCCACCCAGTAAACATGTTCGTGGGTTGGCCACTGGATTTGGGCCATCCCAGCAGAAAGTAGGCTGCGTGGGCGGACTTGGATGGCTGATCCACACAGAGACGGAAAAAGCGCGGACCGGCGAGACCTGCAGGAGCTGTATGAGCATCTGGGGTACATTACTGAGGACGGTTGGGGCTAAGCTACGATCATTTCTGGAGGAGGCGGGGTTCGCAACCGCAATAGCGGCAACAGGCTCCCCGTTCAACATGTCTATTAAGATACGCTGATGTTTTTTTGCAATATCATTTAGCAAAAAGGCAAGGCATTCGGTAAAACGTTCACCACTGAGGTTATTAGCCTGCCGGAGTCCCGACCTCCGGCGAAAAGGCTGAAGGGTAATAGCATATGCCTGGATGGGCGCCCATTGGGCGGCTCTACTCTGCTTTCACTCCAGGATCCTGTCTTGCTCCATCTTACATGTCATAGCATTTCGGGAGGCTATATACTCCTGACCATAGGTTCGGGGTGGGGGAACATCAGCAAAAACGGACCCTGCGTCTGATCCGTCAGCGTTGCGTCCCATGCTGTTAGGTGGTAACTTCGGCGTGAGGTATTCCGACAGCTAGGACCCTAATCGCAATTATATCGGAGAACTCGTTCAGAAGACACGAGTAATGTAGGCTAGATATAATTATTCACTTTGGTGGGGATCGTGGAAGTATTGGTAACAATATAAAAGTGTAGGTAACTTATTATATTGATAAGATCTCTTCTCCGTGCTTCTTCTTCTTTAATAGCAGCGAAGATGCTTCGATATTTATATTCCGCGTCTGAGCAATCGCGGTATATATGCTAACTCTATACTAACTAAGTACCTTGTCCGCAACGCTGCGAACTTCACCTCAGTGCGAACACTCATAGACCCTGAAAACTCTCTACCACACCTTTTGCTCCTATGGCCAACTTATCGGTCTGCGCTTTCATTATTCCTGATGGTGTGGAACCCACGTCAGGTGTCAGCTCATCCGTTTATCCGTTGACAACAATGGTTACGAATTATCTTGCCCTCGTGCTCGTCGAGGGTAGTCTAACTCGCTGGACAGAAGATGGCCTTTCTTCTTTGGTTGGTTCCGTCGAGAATTCGACATGCGACCGCATATCCTATTAGGGTCTTCCGGCATTACACGACTTGTCATCGGGATCATACCTATAGGCTTTTTCCCTCGGACTCGATCTTTTACCAACTTGTCCTGTGTGGATGCACCCGATCCACTGACTGGGCATAGTTACCTCCTCCATACCCTACACGACTTAGTAGATACGCGGGGACTAACTTTCGTGCGAAACATCGCGGTACCATCGACCCACTCGTGCGACAGTCTGTTTTCAAGTGTCTGTAACCTTATGCGCCGTCGTCCGACCCACCTGCTTCCACCTGCATAAGGTGCCCGGAGGCCTCCCCGCATATATCCTGCGAACAGGATCTGGTCGGACCGACGGCCGCGACGTATACGGTGTTACAAGATGTGTTCCGTAGATAGTGGTCTTTGGTGTTGGGACGCAACTACCCAGGCGGCCAGTGATGACGCGCCGTCCCAACGCCGGGGCTGGAGGGGGGTGTTATCTTTTTCTTTCGAAGTTGGTGTGCGTCAAGGTAGGCTAACCTTGCCCTGTGAATGCTTACGGGGAGTCCGTGCGCCTAACCCGAGCTCCCCTCTTCGAAGTGTTCGTCCTGAATAGTCTATGTCTCTTATACCATCTACTCTCCATATCGAGCTCCACATAGTAGGGGTAAAAACCAACAGCGTTCACTTGTCCACCGGTGGAAAACCTTTCTTATGTTACAAGACCTCCCTCGGGCCCGGCATCTCCGGGTTCCTTCTATGCAACCTTTCCACCCATTCCTGCGCGTTCCTCATACCTTCAGGTGCCTCCCAAGTATTCTCGTCCACCGCGCAGCCTTTCCATTTTACAAAATACCGAAGCTCTTTCATCTGTTTATTCCTTTCTCGAACCTTTCGCGTGTAGGAAATCATCTCACTCTTGACGATCCTTTCACTTCCCACTCTAAATCTCCCTCGATCTCTTCGGAGTGTCGTGGAGGTTGTTCGCGGTTTGGTCGGTTCGAGGCTCGGTAGGGTTCCAACAGCGAAACGTGAAATACAGGATCAATTTTCCATCAAGGCCAGATTTCTAACTTGTATGCCCGGCTTCCCGTCTTCTGCAAGCCTTTGAATGATCCATACATTTTCGGACTCAACTTCTTCGATGGTCGTTTGGTACGAATGTTTTTCGCATTCAGTATTACCAAGTCGCCGACCTCGATGTTGGGTTGTTCCATCGCCTTTCGGTCATAATATTTCTTCATCGATTCTCGTGTATTTTCTAGGGTTTGCTTCGCTTGTCGATGTATGTCCGGCATCAAGTGAGGGTCCATTGTCGCCCCCGGGCAATGAGCTTCTCTCTCTTTCATCCACGCCATTTGTGGGTGAAAACCTTAGTTGGCGAAGAATCGGGTCATCTTGTCGGCATTGGTCGCGGAGTTGTTATAGGGGTGTTCTGCTAACGGCAATAATTGGTACCAATCGTTCTGAGCATCATTGACAAACGGCCGTAAGCAACCTTCCAGCACTTGGTTAGTTCTTTCAGTTTGTCCGTCAGTTTGAGGGTAGTACGCCGTTGACATGTGTCGTTTAACTCCTGGCATTTTGCACAATGATTCCCAGAATTCACCGCAAAACTTGCCGTCGATGTCCGATATGATCAGGGTCGGCAATCCGTGAAGTTTTCAGACTTCCCGAAAGAAGGTATCCGCAACGTCTTTTGCGGGCGGGTTTTCATGGAGGCAGATAAAATGAGCCATCTTGGTGAACTGGTCTACTACTACCATGATCTGGGTCTTACCCTGCGATTCCGGTAGTTGGGTGATCAAGTCCGTCGATATGGTGGACCAGGCGGCATAAAGTACTTCTAAGGGTTGAAGTAATCCATACTTGGCATGCCGTGGGGATTTACTGTGTTGGCATTCGTCGCAGGATCGTACATAATCTCTGATCCAATCTGCGAGCTTTTTCCAGTTGCAATCCCTTGTTCCTATCTCAATCGTTTTTTCCTGTCCGAAGTGTCCTGCTACTAGCGAGTCGTGACAGCCTTGGGCTATCTCGGTCTGGAGCGCTTCGTTGTCTGGAATCTATAACCGATTTTGGTAGTATAGTAACCCCTCCTTTTCTATCCACTCGTTCGGCATCTTTTCCCCGCTTTCTCTTAACATGACCAGTTCTGGGCCTCTGTCCTGCCACTGCTCATCCTCCTTGCCAGCCACTCTAATTTTGTCCAGAAATGAATCGTTCATGGTTCGCGTCAGGGCTGAATTGACGTGAGCGCTTGATAACATTTCTCTTTCCTTTATTAACTGAGGGTGATAGCCGATATCAGCTGCACTAAAGAATTCGTTTTTGCTTGTGTCCGTGTGAAGGAAACATATTTTGACTTCTTCTTCATTAGCCGTGACGGATCACTGAGGGTTCATGTTACTTGATCCGAAGCCCATTTGTCCTCGCACAGTCATTCCCTGTCGTCTACTTCCATGGCGTCGGCGTCGGCAACTTTCTCAATTATGCGCTGTGCTATCTGATCTCCTGTCTTAAATACGCAGTCCGCTTCGCCAGGATTTGGAAGTAGGACCTTGACTTCTCCGGTGTAATCTGCATCTATTACACCACCGCCCACTGCTATTCCCATCTTGCTAGCTATACCAGTTCTTGGGCTAGCCTTCCGTAGGTTCCTTCCGGCGATCCTATCACAATACCCGTCTCCACCATTGTCTGTCCTTTTGCTGGTACCAGGCCGTCTGTCAGGGCGTAGATGTCATGACCGGCCGCAAACCGTGATCCTTTCGTCAGGATTATAGCCTTATCCGAAAGTTTCATTATCCTTAGGTTTGTGGGTTTGCGTTTCTCTGGAACAAGGGCTGTCTCTGCGCTTCGTCTTTGATGAATCACGGAAATTTGAAAATGTTCCCATTTCAAAATTGACTGTTCACTGTGACGAGCTCCCTCCTCAGGACGGTACTCCGGCCGTCTACTTAACGCGTCGGGTGTCCCGCCCCTACTTCCCGGTCGGTACACTATTTTGAAGTTGTAATTCGTCAACTGCTGTGCCCATCGAATTTGTCATTGGTTCCAGACTTTTTTGGTCAAAAAGGACTGTAGGTTTTGGTGGTCGGTGTATACTATCACGGGTTCTTCTTCACCCCAGAGGTATCTTTTCCATTCATTGAACGCTTCCATTATTGCGAGTAATCCTTTGTCATGTATCTCGTAATTTCTTTCTGCGCTGTTTAACTTTCGAGAATGAAAAGCCACTGGGTGAAGACGGCTTCCTTGGTATTGTGACAGTACGCATCCTAGCGCGAAGTTGCTTGCGTCCGTCTCAACCACCGTTTTTCTTCCAGGGTAGAAATGCGATAAAATTGGTGCCATTGTAAACCTCTTTTTCAACTCCTCAAACGCCTCCTCCTGCTCTTTCCCCCAGTGAAAATGCTTTGGGTTTCTTTTCATCGTCTGGGTTATTGGTTTGCAAACCTTCGCGAAATCCTTGATGAATCGTCGTTACAAGTTTGCAAATCCAATGAATATCTGAAGTTCTTTAACCGATCGCGGGTGAGCCCAATTCTGAACGCTTTTCACTTTTCTCTTACTCGTGGTGACTCCTCTTGTCTTGACAATGTATCATAGGAACTCGACCTCATCTTGGTGGAATACCGATTTCTTTAATGAGACAGGCAAGTCATGTTGTTCGAGTCGGTTATTGACTTTTTGGACGAGTTTGATGTGGTAGTCCATATTTTCGGGGGTATATTAGGATATCGTCTAGGTAGACGACTACTCCGAGGTCCAAGAAGTCCCTTAGGATTTTGTTCATTATTGTCTGAAACGTTGCGGGGGCGTTAACGAGCCCGCACGGCATGACCTTATATTTGTACTGTTCGTATCGTGTACAAAGGGCTGTCTTGTGTTCGCCGCCTTTTCTCATTCGAATAACATGATATCCATCTTTTACATCGAGCTTGGTAAACACCTTTGCTGCAGCCACGCGGTCTCGGAGTTCGTGCATGAGCGGTAGGGGGTATTTATTCAGGATTGTCAACTTGTTGAGGTTCCTGTAGTCTCCACATTGTCGTAGACTTCCATCTGGTTTCGGAACGAAGAGGATTGGAGCGCCGTAAGGGGATTCGCTATCAGAGATCTTGCCTTGTGCCACCATTTTCTTGAGGTATTTATCCAGTTCGTTCAACCGGTGTGCCGACATTGTGTAAATCGGCCCACACGGGGGCTCGGCCCCTTCTTTAAGATTGATGGCGTGGTCGAAGGTTCTTCGAGGTGCCAATATCGTAGCTTTTTTCTCCTCAAAAAGCTCTTTATACTGCCAGTAAGGTTTCGGCAGCGCCTCCAAAAGTACTCCTCCTTCTTCTTCTCGGTCTATCCTTCCTACGTACTGGGCTTCCTCATCATAAGCCACAGTTTCATCTCATTCAAACATATCTGCCACCGCGTCATCTTCTCTATGAGCGTGGCACTTTGCTTCTTCAAAGGCCCATTTACGTGGGTCCGTGATATTTTTAAGGGGGTGCTCATCATGCCACCACCCAAAAGGTATGATTAAGTCATATCTTCGTGCATTCGCAATTTCGCAGGATATCATAATTCGGTGGCCGTTGGCACGGATTTTGAGGAGAATAGGATAGGTATAGAATATTCCTCCGGTAGGCGCGGTTTCACCATCGAAGGTTGTGATTTTTAACAGTGACTCCCTAGCTTCGGTCGGGATTTCAAGCCGTCGTCCGGTATCCTGGTTCATGAGAAAGATGTTTGACCCAGAATCTTGGAGGACGTTTATCGCGTGTTTTCGTCCTTTTAATTCAATAAAGGCCTTCCCCTCAGGACACGCGTAATGCTTTGGTTTTTAATGGGTCTGGAGCGTTTGCTCGGGTCTTGATGCAATCTTTTCATCGTTGTAGTTACAAGTAGTATGGGGGTTTGTTACCGCGCCTGCGCAGTTTCGGCTCTTAAAGCCTCCTCAGACAAACTTTTACAATAAGTGTCTAATATTTTGATATCGGGCAGCCCACTACTAGCGGTTTTTACCCCCTGCCGAGGAGTTCACATATCACAGGGCTGGTGGTTCACTAGAGGACCTCTGGAGTTTGCGACTAGGATGCGCGGTCCTTTATCATCGACTTAGCCCCCATCTGAGACTGTCCCCTGTGACGAGTCCACCGTACCTCCGCCTTCGAGTGTGGTCTCACTCCCGAGACCCCGACGGACCCCATTCGTCGGGCATAAACCTTGTGCCCAATAGAGGCGCCCCCAGCTTCTATTTGCCAGGCTGTTTTACACAGGGAGAAAGTCAGGTTGCCCTGGACTTCGACCCTCCTCACGCGTGTCGTGCAACTCAAGTTCCCTTCCGTCGAATGGTAATCTTCTTTTTCCCTTTTAGTCTCATCGACAGCTTTCTTCACTTGTAGTTTTTTATGACTCACGTGGTGAGCACGGACTACCCATTTTTGGACGTAAATTGGCAACCGCGATCCTTTGGTCTTTTAGCCTTCCGGTGGGATCACGTCACCGACTATGCCGCAGGTCTTTCGATCCGAGGCAGCAACCTCACTACCCGAATACCGTTGTTGTCGGTACCAGGATCACTTTTTTATAAAATGTCTTCATCTTCAAAGGCCCAAGCTGGGGGCCTTTGCACCGCTCGCTTCGAGCTTTCTCCCTTGCGATCAACGGCAACAGTGGCTACCAGGGGGCATCGTTTTGGCGCAAATGCGGAGGGTCGTTTAGGCTTTGTTGCCCTTGATACACCGCCGATACTTGTATCGGTTTTCGACAGTGTTTCCAGACGTGGTTTCTCATCCCACATCGCGTGCATTCATTGTCAGACTTTCGTTTATCGCCAACCTTCTGATCGACGCCCTGGTGTGCTTCCGACCACACCGTATGTCTAACCTCCCCCATTGGTGCCACAGACCCTTCTTTCTTCACCTGTCTTTCCCCAGCCTTTTTCTTCTCGTAGGCCGCCTTTCGGTAGCCGTGTATTGCTTCTTTACACGCTTTGCTGGTACTGTTGACTTTGAATCCTCGAACTTTCTTTTCTCGCCTCCTGTCGCGCCGGAGGGACGGCCTCCTCAAAGATCTTTTCTTTCATTGAAATCTTCTGCAGCTCGGGTTACAGTCCTGACTGCTTCCAACCATTCCCCATTGTCGACATATTCTCTATGTGAGAGCCGTCGCAATGCTTCTACGGGAAGTTTGTCTTCAATCATTTTTCTCCAGGCTATCCAGGTGACCCTAGAATAGATGTTGAGATTTTCCATTTCCATCAAGAATTTGGCGACATCACCGCGATATTTGACTGATTCCATTTCGCTTAGGGATTTTTCCGCTTCATGGGTGGGTCCAAAGGGTCGCAGGGCTTGTTCAGCAAAAACGTGCCCGAACTCATATCCTTCTTGTCTCGTATAACCTATTTCTCCGGTCATTTGTCGTCGGCAGGTTAACGCAAATGGTTCGACTTCTTTCCCATCCATTCGGCTTATAGCGTATCGGATTCGTTGTGCCTCATTCTCCCACTGCCAACTGTTTCGACCAAAATAATCCATGCATGTCATTAGCCACATGCGTATATATTGGTGCTTCTCGTTTCTAAACATAGCAGGGGGTTCCGCTGGGACTCTCGTCCGTTGTCCCAAGGCGTTGGCCATGACTCGAGAGAACAGGTTAAACTGTTCGTCGTTTTCGCCGTCATAGTTGTATTCTTCTGGCTGGGGGGCGTGTCTCTCGTCCTGTCTTCCTTTCCTTCTCTTGTCTGGTTTCCTACCAGACCCTTCTCTGTCATCATCGGGGTCTCCTCCCCCTCCGCCTCCTGGAGCTCCTGCCGCTCCATGTCGTGGTGGTGGTGGTGGTCTTCCTCCACCCGCCCCAGAAGCCTCTGGTGTCGGATCTGACACCTTGCCTTTCCCTTTCACCTGGCCCAACAACTGTTCCACCAGAGCCTTGACCACGGCGATCTCGCATCTTGGGCTTCTCGAGACACCTGTTGTCGCTGCAACTCCTCCCTTACGAGATCAATGCTCATCTCGTGATTGTCCAGCTCCCGTTTATGTTGTTCGTTTATCCGAACAATCTCTTGGTCCAGGAGTAGGTCTCCATGCATAGAGTGTTTGCCAGTACCCTGCCCAGCTTCGTGAAGATGGAAGGTGACAGCCTCGTGCCTGGCTTGTCTCTCATCTGTTTCCCCAAGTCGCTCGGCGGCTTGAGTGCCGAAGCTTTCCTGAACTTTTTGAGATTCTGAGTCCAAAAGGTAGACTTGTTCGTCTAGTCGGGCGAGTTCTCGACCAACTATTTGGACCCCGGATTCTAACTGGTTTTTTACGGTTACCAGTTCTTGGGCCATTAACAATATGTCGGTCGGGAGGGAACTGAATGCCAGACGTTCTCTATCTTGGCTGAGGGTGAGCGTTGGGTCAAATCTGCCGAGGATCTGTTCTAATCTTCAGATACGACCGATCATGAGGGCCTCGTTGGTGGGTTCGGGGGTTCGGCTGCTTTCTCTTAGTGCCTTCCCTCCATATTTTGCCATGAAGACTAGGCCAACAGGGGATCGGGGTGTGCAATCCGCCTAATGCGATCGGACGAGGTGGATGACCATAGTTTCCACGCTGGGAGCTTGAACGGAACAGAGCTCATCCCCTCCTTCGCTCCCTTCCCCTCCTTGTTCCTGTGGCCATTGCATGACTTCAGGCGCTTTGGGGTCAGAAGCCATTTCGGTAGTTTCTATAAGGAAAACTTATCTTTTGTTTCCTCCCCATACTATCTGTATCTCAAACCACTGACTTGAGCGTTTATTACTAGGTGGGTACTGGGTGTACCAAACGGAGTTCTATGTCTCCGAGGGGGTGGGGTAGATGAAGTCTTTACCGTACTGATATTGGTATAGTGCGGTTATGTCTTGGCGGGTAAAGGTATTTTCTGAGTTTATCTACCAGAAATAAGATTCGTAGCAGGGCTTTTGTGTCCCTAATTCGGGTATAGGGGTGTGGACTTCGTCTATCGAGATGGTCCTCAGTGGTCTTGGTTCGAAAGGTTTTTTGGGTTTGGGAGTATGAGTGTCTCGGCCAAACATTCGTCTCGGTAACGATGAGAAGTATGAATATACTGTTAGGTGGTAGCTTCGGCGTGAGGTATTCCGATAGCTAGGACCTTTATCGCAATTATATCGGAGAACTCGTTAAGAAGACAGGAGTCATGTAGGCTAGATATAATTATTCACTTCGGTGTAGATCATCGAAGTAGTGGTAACGATATAAAAGTGTAGGTAACTTATTATATTGATAAGATCTCTTCTCCGTGCTTCTTCTTCTTTAATAGCAGCGAAGATGCTTCAATATTTATATTCCACGTGTGAGCAATCGCGGTATACATGCTAACTCTATACTAACTATGTACCTTGTCCGCAACTCTGCGAACTTCACCTGAGTGCGAACACTCGTAGACCCTGAAAACTCTCTACCACACCTTTTGCTCCCATGGCCAACTTATCGGTCTGCGCTTTCATTATTCCTGATGGTGTGGAACCCTCGTCAGGTATCAGCTCATCCGTTTATCCGTTGACAACAATGGTTACGAATTATCTTGCCCTCGTGCTCGTCGAGGGTAGTCTGACTCGCTGGACAGAGGATGGCCTTTCTGCTTTGGTTGGTTCCGTCGAGAATTCGACATGCGACCGCATATCTTATTCTGATCTTCCGGCATTTACACGACTTGTCCTCGGGATCGTACCTTTGGGCTTTTTCCCTCGGACTCCATCTTTTACCAACTTGTCCTCTGTGGATGCACCCGATCCACTTACTGGGCATAGTTACCTCCTTCATACTCTACACGACTTAGTCGATACGAGGGGAGTAACCTTCGTGCGAAAGGTACCGTTGCCTTCGACCCACCCTTCCGACTGTCTGTCTTCAAGTGTCTGTAACCTTATGCGCCGTCCTCCGATTCACCTGCCTCCAATTGCATAAGGTGCCCGCAGGTCCCCCCGCCGATATCCTGCGAACTGGATCCGGTCGGACTGACGGCCGCGATGTATATGGTGTTACAAGATGTGTGCTGTTGATAGTGCTCTTTGGTGTTGGGACGCAACTACCCAGGCGGCCCGTGATGACGTTCGGTCCCAACGCCGGGGCTGGAGCTGGCTGTTATCTTTTTCTTTCGAAGTTGGTGTGCATCATGGTAGGGTAACCTTGTCCTGTAAATCGTTATGGGGAGTCCGTACGCCTAACATCCTGCCGGAGATACAGCCAGTAGTATGCGCGGCCCACCTGATGATACGCTTAGGCTAGAACCGGAAACAGAAGTACTCGAGGACAACACGTACCCAGTCGCTCGTGAACAGGTGGATTATCCCGGCGCCAGGGAAGCTATTGGACAGGTTAAAGCCTATAAGAAGAATGCGTAGATTTGTGCGAGAACCCATGGCCTCTGCTTGCTACTGCACAAGGTTTCAAACTTGCATCTTCGTTCATTGTAAGCAAAGTCACAAAGACACGGATTAACGATTACATATTGAATGGTATTGGAAACTCGACATCCCTCGGCTATAGCTCTATGCAGACGTTGGAGAATCATCTCCGACACTTGGATCCGTATAGCCCTTATCTGCAATCTTTGGAGGGACATGTGGAGGACAGTCAGAGATCATTACCATTCTTCTATCGGAACTTCCTAGACTGTGTGAGATATCTTCTTCGCCAGATAGTCTATCATGATGACTTGGTCTATACGCCACGCCGTCAATAGAACCAGCGCGGATGGAGAATTTATGCAGAAATGCATACGGCTGACTGGTGGTGGGACGTTCAAGTACTGCGGCATAGCCTCATTTATGTGAAAGCATACTAATAGATCACAGGAAACACTACCAGATGGGGCAACTGTGGTTCCAATCATTGAGATGCCAGATGAGAGGAATCTCACTAACTTCTCCGGAGACAAGAAAGCATGGCCGGTTTATATAACCATCGGAAATCTTCCGTCGATAATACGTAACAGACGTGGATCAATGGAAATTCTCCTTATTGGGTAATTGCCCAATCCGCCCAAGCACGCAAAGTCCTCTAAGGTCGACAAACTCCCAGGTTGATAAATGCCGACAAACTCCGTGGCGTATTCGAACTCATTTTTGTGCCATTGAAAGGTGCGGCACGGCAGTGCGCCCCTATTGATTGTGCTGACCACCAGATCCAGAGATGTTTCCCAATAATGTCAGGGTGCATTGCGCACCATATAGAAAACGTTACCCTACACGGGATCAAATCCAATGCCTGTCCTAAATGTGAGGTGCCTCCAGAAGAATTAGGAAGCCGAGCCGGCCACTATCTGGCTAGAGAATACCCAAGATACGAACGCTACAAACCCGAAAACCCATCCCAAGATTGAGAGACCCCGGACGCTGCTCACGCTTGCTACATGAATAAAACTCATGGTATCAAGAGGGGGCAAAATGTTTTTCAAGGACTCGTGAGACTTTCGACGGCTGATCTGCACAAGCCAGATATGCTCCATTCAATATATCTAGGACTCTTCAAGCATATGATGGACCGGATTCAGGGATTTCTCAAAAAACATGCTTGACAGCAGGCCTTCGAAGACGCCTGGAAAGCTTTGCCCCCTTACCCGGGATTTGTCCCCAAAAAGGTCTACAGGGAGGTTACACGCTGGCTAGGAAAACAGATGAGGAATCACGTGCGTTGTTTGTTGGAAGTTCTCCCTGTTGCGTTGAGACAGCCTGATAGTACGAAAGTGCAACGGTTCAGAGGTCCGCTCACCCGCGTCTGGGCACTGCTTGACTTCACCATGATGGCTCAATACCAAAGTCACACACCAGAGACAATATTGTATATGGAAGAAGATGCGACACAGTTGCACAAGACGAAACACATCTTCTGGAGTTTCGCAGATCCAAGCGGACGCAAGACAAGGCTGGTGAGTTGCGCGAGGATCTGCGTCGTCAGAGAGCCCAGATGCTGGAGCGAGTGCCCCCATCCCAGGGGCGCCGGATCAGTGACACCGATCATGAAGAAGTGAACGACCAACTTATGGAATTGATACATTCCGCATCTAATTCCCACTTTGTTAAAATACATCTAATAAGTCACTTTCGCAATCACATCTACATGTTTGGCGATATTCCCATGTATTCTACCGAGTATGGAGAGCTCGAATATAAGGAGCAAATCAAGAATGGATGGCCACACTCAACTAAAATCCACGCAGCACGACAGATACTAAGGGGCTCCGGTCGACAGGATGCGATCAGCATGACACTTTTGAACTTGGAAATCCTTCAACGTGCAGGCGCTAATTTACCAACTGAGGTAGTAGAACATTTAGAGAAGACCAGGCCTGCTCCAACCCCACCAGCCCATCGTAGGATTCTGAAGGGACGTTGTCATAATATCCACGACGTCATTGAGTTTGGCAGAGCATGCGACATTCCCCCGGGGACGATTTGTCGGGAATTGATACCCTATAGCCGACGGAGCCCCCCTCCCAAGCGCTGACTGCCGGAAAATCCGGCGATACTTGGAGCTTTGCTGGTGGAACTACTGACGCAACTGGAGATCCCGGTTCTTGCATTCCAGGAGTCAGGTGTTTAGGACATACACAGGGCCTGATGCACCGGTGCTCGACTCTTCCCTCACCAGACCCGTCGGAACGATTGTGTTTTGTTACAGTGTGGCGGGGAGAATATTTATACTGCGTGGATGGGTCGTCCCCTGCCAAGCCTCATAGCTCTGTTCAAAATCTGTTCGTGCTATATGCAGCAGGATAAGGTCTATTGCCTCGTCGGGTTTCAATTCATGAGCCTGGTAGACTCCAGACGACCGTTGGACGTACACGGTCTGGTAACCGTTCAGCTCAGAGAGGTTACCCGAGAGCTCACAATTGTGGATATTGTCACGATCTTAGGCCTGGCGCATCTGATACCGGAGACAGACCGGCACTGGCTTGTCACGAGTCCGATCAATTTATGCACGTTTAACGAAATCTATTAGGATCACCGAGGGGGCTTGTATAATAAAATAAACTCGGGGAGCGACCTAGCCTAGATCTGGGCTACATCGCTCCCCGACCGAGATGTAGTGTCACGATCACCACTAGACGATAACCGTGTATAATAGACAAGTATATAGTTGAGATATAGACATAGAGTCATAGAAACATCTAGAAACAAACAAATTATGCACTATAGTAGTACTAGTAGTTGGAGGCCCACCGGCAGGAATGACTACAATGATATCGGCGGCAAGTTGTTATGAGCACACGTGGAAGCAGAAGGAAAAGGGGGTACCTTGGGGAGGCGTCCGGATGCTGCGGAGATGCGAGGCAGGAAAAGAGACGTCAGGACGTGAGATAAGGCGCAGGAGAAGCGCAGGAGATGTGGTGTGCCGGATGGATGTCAGTATGGTCCGACGTCACTTCAGGACGCAATCGGCAGTGGGAATGGCGTCCGCACGCTGGGGACGCAGAGGACGGAAAAACGACTTTGGATCCCTCTGCATGCGGCGCCTGCGCCTCTGACTCAGGATTAAATTTTGCTGATGTTCGGCCCCAATATTCTATGTCTTTTATACAATTTATCTTCCGTTTCAAGTTCCACATAGTAGGGGTAAAAACCACTGGCGTTTACTTGTCCACCCCTGGGAAACCTTTCTTATGTGACTGGACCTGTCCCGGGCTCGGCATCTCCCCATTTTCCCTATGAAACCTTTCCACCTCTTCCTGCGCGTTCTTCCTCCCCTCCCGGGGTTCCCAAGTATTTTCATCCTCCTCACGGCCTTTCCACTTTACCAAATACCGAAGGTCTTTCATCTGTTTATTCCTTCCTCGAACCTTTCACATATATGAAATCATCTTGCTCTTGACGATCCTTTCGACCTCCCTGTAACATGGGTACATGTTCCGGTAGCGGGACACAAAAGCGGGCCGTCCAGGATTTCCTATGTTTAGTTGATTTATATTTGGTTTATTTGATTTGATTTCAGCTCTGCCACTGTCTCTGAGTCAGATAGGCTATGCTATGGTATTGCTATTTTAGTTTGTTTGCTGGAAGTTTATATTTAGGATTCCGGGTATGGAATGGTCATGTAGGACTGTTGAAGGCTGAGTTATGTGTCTTTCTTTGGTCTTGCAGGATTAGAGGATTCCAGTCCGTGCGCAGCTACTGGTCATGATCGTGATTGCAGGAAGGCTATCGCTGTTGGGTTTTGGATTTAAACCCGTCTCCTGGCTAGCAGGAGACAGCGGACTTCGACCAACAATCAGTCTAAGATTACACTTGGTTGGATGGCAATCCCAGAGTCCAATTTGTCCCTCAACTATTATCCTTCTAGCTACCGGCCCCTTGAAGCCTCCCTTAGCAGTAGCGCTTGCAGGCCTACCCCCGCTTCTATTGTGTTTTCATTAGACAGGAATAAACCCCTTACACTCCTACTCTAAATCCTCCTCAATGTTTTCGGGATCTCATAGTGGTTGTTCGCAAGCCTGTCTGTGAGACGACGGGTAGGGCTCGAACAGGAAAACATGAAACACGGGAAGAATTTTCCAACTTGGCGATATTTCTATCTTGTATGACCAGTGTCCTTTCCTTTCTTGGACTTTGAATGGGGCATACAGCTTTGTGCTCAACTTGTTCGACGGTCGTTTGGTGCAGATGTTTGTTGCATTCAACATTACCAAGTCGCCGATCTCAATATCCAGTTCTCTCGCCGCCTTGCGGTCATAATATTTTTCATCGATTCTCGTGTCTTTTGTTTCCAAGGTTTGTTTCACTTGTTGATGTATGTCCTGCATGCCGTGAGCATACATTGTGGCCCCAGGGTTGTGAGCTTCTCTCTCCTTCATCCACTCTGTCTGTGGGTGAAAACTATAATTGGCAAACAATCGAGTCATTTTATGCGCGTTGGTTGCTGAGTTATTAGAAGCATGTTTGGCTAACGGCAACAGTTGATACCTGTCGTTCTGATCGTAATTGACAAAGGTCCGTAGGTAACCTTCCAGCATTTGTTTGGTTCTTTCCGTTTGTCCATCAGGCTGAGGCTGGTACGCCATTGACATGCATCGTTCGACTCCTAGCATTTTGCACATTAATTGCCAAAATGGGCCGGAAAGCTTCGCGTCCATGTCCGATATGATTACAGTTGGTAACTCAGGAAGAGTCCAGATTCCCGGAAGAAAGGTGTGGGCGACTTCTTTTGCAGTCGCGTTTTCGTAGAGGCGGATGAAGTGGGCCATTATTAGGGGCACGTACTCCTCGTAAGGATTTAGAGGGCAAAGTTACCCTACCTTGACAGACAGGAACTTCGAAGGAAAAAGACAACACCCCCCGCCAGCCCCTGCGTTGGGACGGCGCGTCATCAGGGGCCCCGTGCGTAGTGGCCTTCCAACACCAAAGACCGCTTTCAATAAAACCCATCTTATAACACCGTATGGGTCGCGGCCGTCCGACCGACAGGATCCTGTTCGCAGGATAAATGGGGCGGACCTTCGGCCACATTATGCGAGTAGAGGCAGGTGAATCGGGCCAAGGCGCATAAGGTTACCGAGGCTTGAAGACAGATAGGGGGAAGGTTAGATCGCAGGTAACATGACGTTTTGCACACAAGTTAGTCCCCGCGTATCCACAAAGTCGTGTGAGGTATGAAGGAGGTAAGTATGCCCGGTAGGTGGATCGGGTGCATCCACAGAGGACAAATTGGTAAAAGCTGGAGTCCGAGGGAAAAAGCCGATAGGTAGATCCCGTGGACAAGTCGTGTAATGCCGGAAGACCAGCATACAACATGCAGCTGCAGGTTGAATTCTCGACGGAACCAACCAAAGAAGATTGGCCATCTTCTGTCCAGCGAGTTAGACTACTGTCGACAAGCACGAGGGTAAGATAATTCGTAACCATCGTTGTCAACTGATAAACGGATGAGCTGACACCTAAGGTGGTATCCACACCATCAGGAATAATGAAAGCGCAGACCGATAAGTGGGCCATGGGAGCAAAATGGTGGGGTAGAGAGTTTTCAGGGTCTACCGGTGTTCGCACTCAGGTGAAGTTCGAAGAGTTGGAGGCAAGGTACTTGGTTAGTATAGAGTTAGCAAGTATACCACGATTGCTCAGACGCGGAATATAAATATCCCAGTATCTTCGCTGCTATTAGACACAACAGGCATGGAGAAGCGATCTTATCAATATAATAAGTTTTTATCTTATCATTACCAATACTTCGAGGATCTATACCGAAGTATATCATTATATCTAGCCTACATTACTGGCGTCTTCATAGCCAGTTCTCCGATATAAATTGAATCAGGTCCTAGCTGTTGGAATACCTCACGCCGCAGCTACCACCTAACAGTATATTGATATTTCTCATCATTACCGAGACGAATGTTTGGCAGAGACACTCATACTGCCAAACCCACAAAACCTGTCGAGCCAAGACCATTGACCACGATCTGAATAGACCAAGTCCTCACCTCCATACCCGCGTTAGGGACACAAGAGCCCTACTACGAATCTTACTTCTGGTAGATAGATCCAGAAAACACCCTTACACTGGAAGCCCTCACCGCACTATACCAATACCAGTACGGTGAAATCTTGACCCAGCGAACTGCCTCGGAGAAATCACACTCCATTTCGTACACCCAGTACCCAAATAACGATCAACGCTCAAGCCAGCCTTTTCAGATACCAGTAATGTGGCGAGGACACAAGACATAGGTTCCCGTTGAAAGAAGACATAAGAAATGGGTTCTGACCCCCAAGCACCTGAAGTTATGGAATAGCAACAGGAAGAGGGGGACGAGGGAGGAGATGAGCTCTCCTCCGTCGTGGCCCCTAGTGTGGAGACAACGGTCACGCACCTAGTCCGGTCACTTTCAGCAGATCGGACGCCTCGATCCCCTGTAGGGCTAGGCTTCCTAGCAAAATATGGGGGGAAGACCACGAGACCGGGTCGCCCAACCCTGAACCTTCCGGAGAATCCCTCTTGGCCATTCGGATCCGAAGCTTAGATCAGATCCTCGGCCGCTTTGACCCAAAGCTTACTGTCAGTCAAGATAGACAACATCTTGGATTTAGTTCACTCCCGACCGATATACTATTAATGGCCCAAGAACGGGTAACTGTCAATAATCAGTTAAAATCCGGGGTCCAGTTGGTTGGTCGAGAACTCGCCCGAATAGACGAGCAAGTCCACCTTTTGGACGTGCAATCTCAAAAGGTTCAGGAGAGCTCGCCACCCAAGTCGCGGAGTGACTTGGTCAAACAGAAGAGTGACACTCAAGACATGAGGCTGTCACCTCTCATCTCCACGAAGCAGTGCCAGGAACTGGCCAACAGTCCAGGCATCGGGACCTACTCCTCGACCAAGAGATTGTTCGAATAAACGAACAACATAAACCGGAGCTGGAAAATCACGAGATGAGCATTAATCTCTTAAGGAATGAGCTGCAACCACAAGACGAGTCTCGAGAAGCCCAAGATGGTGAGATTGCGGTGCTTAAGGCTCTCGTGGAGCAGTTGCTGGGACAGGTGAAGGGAAAAGGCAAGCTGGCAGATCCGACACCAGAGGCTTCAGGGGCAGGGGGAGGCAAACTACCACCACCACCACGACAAGGAGCAAAAGGAGCCCCCAGTGGAGGAGGGGGAGGAGACCCCGATGATGGAGGAGGAGGATCTGGTAGGAAACCAGATGAGAGTAGAAAAGGAAGACGGGACGAGAGACGCGCACCCCAGCGAGAAAAAGATGACTATGACAACGAGAACGACAAACAGTTCAACCTGTTCTCTCGTGTCATGGCCAATGCCTTGGGACAACCAACGAGAGTCCTAGCAGTACCCCCTGCCGTGTTCAGAAAAGAGAAACACCAAGATATACGGATGTGGCTACTGACATGTACAGATTATTTTGGTCGAAACTGAGGGCAGTGGGACAACGAGGACCAACGAATCCGATACGCCATAAGCCGAATGGTCAGGAACGAAGTCGCACCGTGCGCGTTAACCAGCCGACGACAAATGTCCGGAGAAATAGGTTATACGAGACAAGAAGGGTATGAGTTCTGGCAAGTGTTTGCAGAACACGCCCTGCGACACTTCGGACCAACCCATGAAGCAGAAAAGTCCCAACGAGAAATGAGATTGGTCAAATATCGCGGTAATGTCGCCAAATTCCTGATGGAAATGGAAAATTTACATATCCATGAAAGAGTCACCAGGATAGCCTGGAGGAAGATGATTGAACTCGAACTTCCCATAGAAGCCGTGCGACGGCTCTCAGATAGAGAATATGTCGACCACGGGGAATGGTTGGAAGCTGTCAGGACTGTAACCCGAGCAGAAGAAGATTTCAAGGAAAGTTTAGCTCTTCGAGGAGGGAGTCCCTCCGGCACGGCCAGAGGCGAGAAAAGGAAATTTGAGGATTCAAAGGCAACGGTCGCCGCAAAGCATGTAAAAAGCAGGACACGGCTAAGGAAAGGCGGACTACCAAAATAAAAAGGCTGGGGATAGAAGGGTGAAGCAAGAAGCGTCTGTGGCACCGGCGGGGAGGTTAAACATAAGGTGTGGGCAGAAGCACACCAGGGCGTCGATCCGGAGGTTGTCTATAAACGGAAATCTGACAACGAATGCACGCGGTGCGGAATGAAAAACCACACATGGAAGTACAGACAAAAGCCAATACAACGGTCGGCTATATACGAGGGCAAATGAAGCCCAAACGACAGTCCGCATTCCTACCGAAGTGACGCCCCCAGGCAGCCACTGTGGCCATTGATGGCTAGGGAGAAAGCTCGAAGCGAGCGGTGCAAAGGCCGCCGGCTTGGGCCTGTGAAGATGACGACATTGTATAAAAAGGTCATTCAGGTACCGACAACAACGGTGTTAGGGTAGTGAGGTTGCCGTTACGAATTGAAAGACATGCGGCGTAGTGGGTGACGATATCCCACCGGAAGGCTAAAAGACCAAACGATAGCGGTTGGCATTTTACGTCCAAAAATGGGTAGTCTTTGCTTACCACAGGAGTCATAAAAAATTACAAGTGAAGAAAGGGGTCGACGAGACTAAAAGGGAAAGAGAAACTATCTTTGATCAGAACGGGACTTGAGTTGCACGACACCCGAAGGAGAGTCGGAATCCAGGGTAATCTGACTTTCTCTCAGGGGAAAATGGCCGGGCAAATAGATGCTGGGGGCGCCTCTATTGTGTAGAAGGTTGATGCCTGACGAATGATGTCGGAGGAGGTTTCAGCAGTGGGACCAAACTCGAAGGTGAAGGTACGGGGGATTCGTCAGAGGGGAGAGCCTCACATGAGGGCTAAGTCGACGATAAAGGGCCGCGCACCCTAGTTGCAAACTCGAAGGGTACTGTAGTGAACCACCACTCATGTAATATGGGAACTCCTCAGCAGGAGGTAAAGACCACTAGTAGTGGGCTGCCCGATATTGAAAAAGTAGACACTTATTGTAAAAGTTTGTCTGAGGAGGCTTTATCAGCCGAAACTGCGCAGGCGCAGTAACAAACCCCCACGCTACTGGTAACGGTGACGATGAAAATATTTCCACAAGAACAGAGCGAAAGCTTTAGACCCATTAAAAAACTTAAGCATTACGCCTGCCCTGAGGGGAAGGCAATTATCGAAATCAAAGGATGAAAACACGTGATAAATGTTCTCCTAGATTCTGGTTCAAACATCTTTCGAATGAACCAGGATACCGCACGAGGACATGAAATCACACCAGGGAGGAATTCACCATTAAAAATCAGGACCTTCAATGGCGAAACCGCCCCAACCGGAGGAATATTCTATACCCATCTTATCCTATTGGAAATCAGTGCCAACGGGCACCGAAGCATGATCGCCTGCAAAATTGCGAACGCAGGAAGATATGATTTAATCATGCCGTTTGGGTGGTAGAACGACGAACACACCTTAAAAAATATCGTGGATCAAAGGAAATGGACTTACAAGGAAGCGAAGTGCCACGTTCATATAGAGGATTAATCAGTGGCAGGGATGTTTGAGTGGGATGAAACTGTGGCTTACGATGAGGAAGCACAGTACGTAGGAAGGATAGAACGAGAGGAAGAAGGAGGACTACAGTTGGAAACGCTGCCAAAACGATATTGGCAGTATAAGGAGCTTTTCGAAGGGAAAAAACCCCAGATGTTGGCACCACGAAGGACCATCGACCATGCCAGCTGTTAGGTGGTAGCTTCGGCGTGAGGTATTCCGACATCAAGGACCGTAATCGTGATTATATCGGAGAACTCGCTAAGTAGACACGAGTAAGGTAGGCTAGAGATAATGATTCACTTCGAGGTAGATTGTCGAAGTATTGGTAACGATATAAAAGTGTAGGTAACTTATTATATTGATAAGATCTCTTCTCCGTGCTTGGTGTTTTAATAGCAGCAAAGATGCTTCGATATTTATATTCAGCGTCTGAGCAATCGCGGTATAAATGCTAACTCTATACTAACTAAGTACCTTGTCCACACCTTTGCGAACTTCACCTGAGTGCGAACACTCGTAGACCCTGAAAACTCTCTACCACACCTTTGGCTCACATGGCCAACTTATCGGTCTGCGCTTTCATTATTCCTGATGGTGTGGAACCCACGTCAGGTGTCAGCTCATCCGTTTATCGGTTGACAACAATGGTTACGAATTATCTTGCCCTCGTGCTCGTCGAGGGTAGTCTAACTCGCAGGACAGAAGATGGCCTTTCTTCTTTGGTTGGTTCCGTCGAGAATTCGACAGGCGACCGCATATCGTATTCGGGTCTTCCCGCATTACACGACTTGTCCTAGGGATCGTACCTATAGGCTTTTTTCCTCGGACTCGATCTTTTACCAACTTGTCCTCTGTGGATGCACCCGATCCACTTACTGGGCATAGATACCTCCTTCATACTCTACACGACTTAGTCGATACGAGGGGACTAACATTCGTGCGAAAGGTCCCGTTACCTTCGACCCATTCTTCCAAGTGTCTGTCTCCAAGTGTCTGTAACCGTATGCGCGGTGGTCCGATCCACCTGCCTCCACCTGCCTAAGGTGCCACGAGGTCTCCCTTCATATATCCTACGAACAGGATCCGGTCGGGCGGACGGCCGCGACGTATACGGTGTTATAAGACGTGTTCCATTGATAGTGGTCTTTGGTGTTGGGACGCTACAACCCAGGCGGCCACTAATCACGAGCCGTCCCAACGCCGGGGCTGTAGGGGGGTGTTATCTTTTTCCTTCGAAGTTGGTGTGGGTCAAGGTAGGGTAACTTTGCCCTGTAAATCCTTACGGGGAGTCCGTGCGCCTAACCCGAGCTCCCCTCTTCGAAGTGTTCGTCTCGCATACTCTATGTCTATTATCCAATTTATCTTCCATCGCGAGCTCCACATAGTAGGGGTAAAACCACCAGCGTTTACTTGTCCACTGATGGAAAACCTTTCTTGTGTTACTCGACCTCTCTTGGGTCCGGCATGTCTGGGTTCTCTCTATGAAACCTTCCCACCTCTTCCTGCGCGTTCACCATACCTTCGGGTGGCTCCCAAGTATTCTCGTCCTCCGCGCAGCCTTTCTATTTTACAAAATACCAAAGCTATTTCAGAGGTTTGTTCCTTTCTCGAACCTTTGGGGTGTAGGAAATGATCTCACTCTTGACGATCCTTTGTACTTCCCACTCTAAATCTCCCTCGATGTCTTCGGGGTCTCGTGGGGGTTGTTCGTGATTTGGTCGGTTCGAGGCTCGGTAGGGTTCCAACAGCGAAATGTGAAACCCAGGATGAATTTTCCACCCCGGCGATATTGCTAACTTGTATGCCCTGTTTCCCTTTTTCTCTAACACTTTGAAAGGGTCATACAGTTTCGGACTCAGCTTCTTCGCTGGTCGTTTGGCACCTATGTTCTTCGCATGCAACATTACCAAGGCGCTGACCTTGATGCTGGGTTGTTCCGGTGCATTTCGGTCATAGTATTTTTTCATAGATTCGCGTGAATTTCCTAGGGTTTGTCTCGCCTGTTGATGTATGTCCTGCATCCAGTGGGCATACAATGTCGGCCCGCAGTTATGAGCTTCTCTCTCTTTCATCCACTCCGTCTGTGGGTGAAAACCATAGGTGGCGACGAATGGAGTCATCTTGTGTGCATTGGTTGTCGAGTTGTTATAGGTGTGTTCTGCTAACGGTAATAATTGGTACCAATCGTTCTGATCGTAATTGACAAATGTCTGTAAGTAACCTTCCAGCACTTGATTGGTTCTTTCAGTTTGTCCGTCAGTTTGAGGGTGGTACGCCGTTGACATGCGTCTTTTAACTCCTAACATTTTGCACAATGATTCCCAGAGTTGGCCGGAAAGCCTTGCGTCCATGTCCGATATGATCTCGGTCGGCAATCTGTGAAGTTTCCAAACTTCCCAAAGGAAGGCGTCCGGAACGTCTCTTGTGGTCATATTTTCCTGGAGGCCGATAAATTGAGCCACCTTTGTGAACCGGTCTACTACTACCATGATCTGGGTCTTACCCTGCGATTCCGGTAGTTGGGTGATGAAGTCCGTTGATTGACGGACCAGGCGGCATAAGGTACTTCTAAGGGTTGAAGTAATCCATATTCAGCATGCCGTGGGGATTTACTGTGTTGGCATTCGTCGCTGGATCGTACAGAATCTCTGATCCAATCTGCGAGCTTTTTCCAGTAGAAATCCCTTGTTACTCTCACAATCGTTTTTTCCTGTCCGAAGTGTCCTGCTACTAGCGAGTTGTGACAGCCTGGGGATATCTCGGTCTAGAGCGCTTCGTTTTCTGCAATGTATAACCGATTTTTGTAGTATTGTAACCCATCCTTTTCTATCCATTCGTTAGGCATTTTTTCCCCGCTTTCTCTTTACTTGACTAGTTCTCGGCCTTAGTCCTGCCACTGCTCATACTCCTTGCCAGCCACTCAAACTTTGTCCAGAAATGAATGGTTCATGGTTCGCGTCAGGGCTGTATTGACCTGAGCGCTTGATAACATTTGTCTTTCCTTCATTAACCGAGGGTGATAGCCGAGATCAGCTGCGCTAAAGAATTCATTTTTAATGGTGTCCGTGTGAAGGAAACATATTTTGACTTCTTCTTCGTTAGCCGTGATGGATCGCTTAGGGTTCATGTCACTTGATCCGAAGCCCATTTGGCCTCGCTCGGTCATTCCCAGATCGTCTACTTCCATGGCGTCGGCGTCGGCAACTTTCTCAATTATGCGCTGTGCTATCTGATCTCCTGTCTTAAATACGCAGTCCGCTTCGCCATGATTTGGAAGTATCACCTTGACTTCTCCGGTGTAATCTGCATCTATTACACCACCACCCACTGCTATTCCCATCTCGCTAGCCATACCACTTCTTGTGGCTAGCCTTCCGTAGGTTCCTTCCGGCAATCCTATCGCAATACCCGTCTCCACCATTGTCTGTCCTTTTGCTGGTACCAGTGTCACAAATCGTGACTAAGCAAGGCAGATTTCACATGACTCATACTTATGAGTCATAAGGTATGTTGGATTTCACACTATGACGTTACTTGACTCATAGTTCTCACATGACTATGCACTTGCGA
>Ga0307513_10001394_pt1 | contig 34804 bp, 38 predicted proteins | sample 15_EM_MG_FD_202174 | JGI IMG/M metagenome (GOLD analysis project Ga0307513, IMG submission 202174) | Populus trichocarpa ectomycorrhiza microbial communities from riparian zone in the Pacific Northwest, United States - 15_EM | ecosystem: Host-associated > Plants > Roots > Unclassified | place... | reverse complement strand
ATTAATTAGTTGAATTAATTGTAGAAAAAGAGTTGCTGTTGGTGGATCAACTGTGTGCAGTAGGACGGTGACTATTTCGAAGGCATCAATAAGAGAGGTTGACTGTAAATAGTTTACAAAATAGGGGAGAATGATGGTATGATAGGGTTGTGCTCGTGACCCTGGAGGTAAATTTCTAAGGCTTTATTGTGTTGGCTGTGTATCACTCATTTTGTGATTAATTAAGAAGTATCATAATAGCCGAAGGTAAAGGAGGGAAAAAAATCACAGGCGATAAACTCGGAAGAGGGGGGGGTTGAATACCCTTAACGCAATCTGTTCTCAACGCTAATCTCCGAGCCTATAGGCGCCTATCAGGCCTGATAGGCTTTCGTAGGCCGATCGAATTCGGCCTATATGGGCCTAGGCTGTCTTCCGGAGCGGCCTGCCTTAGCCCGGCCTACGGCCTATAGGCCGGCCTACCATCGGCCTGGCCCGTTGGGAACACTGTTTCTAGCCTCACTGGCCAGTGTGGTTTCATCGATTGAAATAATCTGCTGGACTGAGCCATATAGTGTACTTATGCACCGCACGACCCACCGAAAAGTCTGATCAGATCCTCCGAAAATCTGTCAAACTAGACTTCCTTCATCCCACTATCCCAACTCCTACACCTAACAACGTTCATACATCCCTAGCAAGCCTGGACGAAGGGAAGAAAGGAAACATACGAGAGGAGAAAAACGGAACCTGCAAGTGTCTGGAGCTATGTGTTGTTGTGCTGAAGGTCTAACGTCAGACTATAAAAAAATCAAAAACAACTGGATAAGTATTTGTTCCCTTATCTATATGGTGTGAAAATGCCTAGCTGGCGCAGTGGTTAACATGTCAAGAAAACTAATAACCTCCTGTGCACTTAGCAGGAGCCCAGGAGTTCGATTCCTCTCAAAATGAGTTATTATCGAACGATCCGTCACGTGGGGTAGGAGACTTAAGGAATCCTACCCTACAGGAACTGGGAGGCTGAAGACCTTAAGCCTTCCCCAATAAGGCTGTAGCGCAAATCAGACCTGCTGCGAGGTGGTAGAATCCGACTCTAAGCCCTACCTGTAAGGGTAGGGTCGGTGATCGGCGGGGTAGCAGAACAAAAATGAAACGAGAAGTTTTTTTCGATTCTTTTCCTTTTTTTAAAATGCTGATTTGCCTTTTCTGGTTGGGGGAGGGTGGGGAAAGGGACTGCAAATTCTGAACGCTATTCGGATTCTCTATTGTCGTATTATAGTACGAGGTGGTAGAATTCGACCCTACACTATGCCCCCCCCCCTCTGATAGGGGTGAGATCCGCGATTTGCCAGGTAGGAGGAGAAGCGGAAGGGAAAAACACGGGGGAGGAAAAAGACTTACTTTTTCTCCAATTCTTTCCTCTACTATTACACCTACAAGTGATGTATACCCTTCATTACGTTTAGAGAACTTAAGGGCGGAAGCTATCCCGATCATGGATGGGGGTGGTGTGAGGTACATCCCCCTGTTTTACCCGGGTATCGCTGGTGAGTGCCAATAGAGGCTTCTACTCAGCTAGTATGTACAGGACTATACTCCAAGTTGCTACCTTGAGTGCTAGTCACAGACCCTCACTCGCCCCAAGACTCCTGTGGCACAAACTGAATCACTAGATATTTCATCCACCAGACAGCACACACACAGCATCTTGAGCAGCGCGCAAAACCCATTATTCAGAAAAGCTGTATCCACGAGATTACTAATAGACTCGACGTCGAATCCCCAATCATAGCCCTTTAATAGACCTACTATAGGTTATTCCCTAGACAAGCCCAGGGCTCAGTTCTTCCCAGATCACGCCTGCAGTTATTTAGTCATGGCACATCATCCGACGAAACGCCCATATACGATGCGATAGATAATCAAAGGTGGAGCCCGAACTGCAACGAGCCCCCAACTTTCAGATAGCTAATCAAGCATAACCGCTAATCTCCTGCAGTCTCGTTCGTTGATCACGTAAAACTCCTGCTAGCTCAACTACTTAAACTTCAGGCAACCAAGTTATTTACTCCGTCGAGTGAAGACCCTGGATACTCTAATACCATGCGCAGTTCTCATCTAATCCCGATTCACCGCAAACAGTACTCTCTCCAGTTTTCCGGATTGCCGCATTAGCGTAGGCCAACAGGAGCAGAATATCTTAGGGAAAAAACCCCCTCAAAGCGAAGTTAAACAAATGCTATCGGACCCACTATAGGAGCACCCGCGTTTCCTCACCTAAAGGTCATTCGCAGTAAGCAAGAAGTATCCGATAACAGGGATTCACAAACGTGTGTGGTAAACAACCATGCGTGTCTGAGCCCCGATAATTGATTCACGACTCATGATATCGGATATTTCCTGCCTGCTACAAGTAACAACGGAGCAAGGGGCTCACTCAAAGGACCCCGGGTCTTCCTTTTCTTTGAAGCTGCCTCGGGGGGGCCGGGCATCGGTGCCCCGTTATTTCTTCACATGTGCACCTCCTTTAGAGACTTGCCTACACATTTTTCCTGCAAGAACATCCATGAGTCAGTAAAGGCGTTTACCTTGCCCTCATGCCGATCCACTGGAGGTATGGGATAGGTCTCCCCAGTTCGTGTATGACTCTTGGGCGCTCGATGAGCTATCGCCACTGGTGAGGTATTCGGTCCTAATCTCTATTAGATCACGGACTACTACCAACTAGCATGATCCCAGGACCCCAATAGGTACCCGAATGCTAGAAAAGACTGTTGGGTGTTGTAGGGAACGGGCAACCATCCTCACTGTGTTATGGAGGGCGCATGACGGCGTTGAGACCAAACCAATGATTGCGCACACATATCTGTTAGTCTTCTTTAGTTAGCAGACTAGCACTTTGAAATAGGCAGGAACCTTCCTTCTCCCCTCCACCACGCCCTCCTCACCCAAAAAAGACAACTCCTTGCTCACAATAGCTCATACAATATTTAGAAATCCAGGCTCTCGTAACACCGTGCCCAAAGTTCCGCAGCTCGCGGCGAGGGGACAAGATACACGAAACACCTCATAACTAACGAGTGATATATAATGACGCCTCTGTCCCACCATCAAACCTTTGTCCCTGAGCCCAAATTTTCGAAACCCCCCAGCTTGAGAAAATTCCACCAATCTATCCTCTAATAGTGTGGTCTCACAATTTAACCACCCATATATCAGTTACTCTGTTTCTACAAATCAGGCATCCTAACATTAGGGGCCCCATGACAACATCTACTTCATTCTCTTATTCACGCCCTTATGCCAACTAGAGCAGTTCCGCGGAACTTCCTATCAGATCCCCTCCAAAATAGCATTCACGAGAGGTATTAGTCGAAAATCTTTGGTCCCACATCCTGCGGAGGAATGACTCGTATCCTACAGCCAACCATCCCCAGCATCCCATATAGCGATGGCGTACGAACACCAGTTCTATTCTCAACTCTAAGCGTTGCACTCATCCCACGGAATGAACACCCACCGCGCTCCCGTATTTGGTGAGAAACCCCCCTCACAGCTCGTATCCGGAAAGTTCGATTGTTGTTCTCTATTCCCCTGTAGGTCGATCACCTTATTTGCATGAAAGCTCATGCTATCCTACCCCCGCCAATTTAGGATGGCTGGAGCAGCAAGGTAAATCCCAGAAACTAGCGATCCCCCACTTCCTCCATGGATCCACCCGTGTCCGGACACCCCGATACCGATTTCCTCTGCATCAGCGGCCCACACTCTAACACCGCGTGATGTCGATGGCCCACAAATCTACCCTAAATAGTGGGCTGAGGGCAATGGAGGAGGTTATCATAAAATCACCAGGAGAAGAAAAAATTAACTTGATTCAGAAGCTAGCTAGCTATAGTGGCACAAGCCGCGGCAGGACTGGCAGGGTTTGGAGCGATGATATTTTACTCTTGCATGATACAGGTGAAAGGGCTAAGCCCCCACCACCTGCAGGGCGGAACGGCCCGCCAGATCACTCTCTCAGCCGTCCTTACGGAGGTGTATTACTACACGAAATTCATGAAGAGTACGAGTCTGTACTTGGGTGTGAGGGTAAGTGGCCGGAAAAAGAGTGGTGGGTGCAACACCACTTTTTTTCCGATCACTTTTTGCTCCAGGCTAGTACGAGTGCAAGTAACAGGGAAGAAGTATCCGAACACAGTGATTAGAAAAATATATACTGTAGCTACTTGTATCATACATATCTGAGCGCACAAACTAAATTGGTATCATACTTGAATATTCGGATACACCTTGCATGTTCCCTTTACAAGGGAGGGGAAATTTGTCCCCCGCCAGGTTAGTGGTGAGGGCTCGAATACCAGTGCTATGAGTACGATAGTACCGTCCATAGAGGTCAGAGGAATATATGGCCAATCGTCCGTCTATCCGTAAATTAATCTGTGCCCCCAAACAAAATTATACCCATTGCTGTCCAGGTATGATATTATAAATTTACCATACTTTTTTTCCCCTCTAAATAATATCACTTTCTCAACACCCAGCTTCCTATACAACAAGTGCCTGCCCCATCCAAAATCCATGCTCAAAACACCCACATGGGCCTCCAAAACCCCAAAACTTCAACCGCAAAACTATAGCTTCAGCCCAGAGCGACAGGAACAATATTATTATATACAAAAAACAAGTTTAAGCAACCTAACATCCCCGTCCCAAAACCCCTAACCGGGGCCGTAGGTACTAGCGCCCTCTAGTAAATAATAATATTATGATAAAAATAGCATAGTGGCCTTAGAATCCCTCTAAGTTACGTGATCAAAAAAAACAGCGCAAACTCAGCCACCAGCCGTGACAAAATCAAGAGGAACATGAGGTGCATCGAAACCTCGTAGCGGCAGCGCAGTTGCCCTCTACTGTATTCCAGCACAGAGTCTGAGGTGGTTAATCTATCCCTGACACCAAGGAAGAAGGCGCTCTCCTGGTTGGTCAAATTCGCAACAGCGGCAAAAACGGACTCGTATCATAGCGCTTACAACTCTTCGGGATTCGAGAAAGCCTCCACAATGTGATCAAAATTAGAAGAAAAAAAGAGAGAGGAAAAAGATTCCTTGAGGTCTTAGACATGCATCTGCCCAGTTCAGAACCTAATCTGGTAGCAGTCTGTGTGATGTTTGTCGATTTTGTGAACACTGTAAGACCTTTATTAATGCGTCATGAGACAGAGCATTACCCAAACGATGAGTTCTTTCCTTTTCTTTCCTTTTTCTTTTTCTTTTTTATGCTATGATACCAGTTATCTGAGACACTATGGAATCTTCCTCCTCCAAATTTGCTCAAGTTATCAGGACTTTCTGAAATCATACTGTATAATAACAGAAGTTGGAACACACTGTTGGTGTGTTCCACTAAAAATACCTTGTGGATTTAGCTCGTCAAACACTATTCATACGCCAGGAGGAAATATCCTGATCTTACCACAGTGATTGTCTAACTCGCCACTGCTACCGGTAATTTTTAAGCGAGGAATTTTTTTGATTTTTTTGGTGGGGGCCTGACCCGATCTAGGGCTACTAGTATGCTCACTCGAGATCACTCGAGGGTGAAGGCAGTAAAGCAGCGAGATGAAGAGAGGTCTCCCAAAACCACCGTATTCATCCCGTGTATTTCTTACATACGATGAAAAGACAGGATGCTAATCTAAACCCCTATCAAATTACGAGATTGCCCTACGTCTATTGGGCACTAGGAGTGTGGTGGGTGAGTTTTCACCAGAAATAAAGGTTCAGAATAGCGGGGCGAGTATCGGAATATAGAAAGAACGATGGGAGAATTTCCGACTCTGTAAGGCATCCCCTCACTCCCCTCCCCAAAAAACGCCTCATAGCACACAATATATTGAAGGCCTCTGCGGGTATCATCTGTGGGGATATTCCTGGCGAGGATACGCGAGACCGGTAAGGCCCTTGCCTAAGCACAATTGACACCCCGGTATGGGTCCAGAACTCTATTTTGCAAGCGGGTGGGAATACAGCCATCCGATCAGGGATTCACTATGCGGGCTGACTTGTATTATGGCAAGCGGTAAGTATCGTAACATCAAATATAATAATCCTGGCAGCCTACGGCGCAGCAAAGCCCATCGGAATCCCTATTTGTGACCTTCTAAAAATGTCCAAAGAATCGCCACTTAGATGCGCTAGTTGTGCTGGTGCTCCAACGGATATCTCCTACCATGTGATATCCCGATCGACACCAAATCCATCTACCCGTGGGAAAGCCTGGTTACAGTATGAACTTAAATGCATGCCAAGAACTCAAACTCCCAAGGAAGCAGAGGGTGCCAATATCCAAAACAGTGAGACATTAACAAAGCGGACCGGTATAAGACAGGCAAAGGCAGCCTTTGTTGGGCCCTCAAAGAAGTGATGTCTAACTTTGTAGATCCGAGGAAGAAGAAAAACTAATCCCCCGTTTGATCCCCTGCTAATCCCCTTCCCAACCGTCCATCCATATTTGAATCTTAACTAAGTGACAGTCCCACGAGCATCCTACTCTTTCCTTCGCCTGGTCAGCATTCCAGAGAATTGATCAAGCTCCTAAAACCCCGACATGTCGACTGCCTGTAAGTCCGTAGCCACAGTACTGCTACCACCATCGCACACAATACCGTATCACATCTGCCACTAATTAATTACTCTTCCAAGGTGGAAAATTTCCCAGAAATTTAGCGCGCCTTCACTAGTCTCGCCCAATTTTGGCGGATTCATAGTGAATAGATAGCCAAACCTCCAAGGGTTTTCAATGTCGATTCAGAATACCGGTGGCCCACATGCCGATTTTAGTGATGCGCAAACTACTACACAATACAGTATAATAAAGTGCCTAGGAAAGGAGGTTGAGGAAGAGAATTCGGGGCAGTCAGTAGACCCAAAGGTGAGGGGGGGGAAATAAGCAAACAGCCTGCGAGGTCGATCTCCATTGCAAGCATGGCAAGTGCTTATAAACTGCCTATCGTCATCGTCATCGTCATCGTGCATGATGACTGGCGGGAGAGAGGAGAGAGGGAGAGACAAAGAGCAAGGATAGTATACTTGTCCCAGGCAAGAAGTACCTGAACATAGGGTGGGGTAAGTACCACTTTGGGTAATTCTCACCAAAATTTCCCCCTGTTAACGGTGGACACTGACCCCTAAGATATGTCTTACCTCTGAAATATCCCTGAAATATCCCTGTTTTCCGTCCAAATGTTCAGGTACTTCTTGCCTGGGACAAGTAGAAAAAGAGAAGAGAGAAAAGAAAAGAAAAGAAAAGTGCCACGACCAATGAGCAGATATCAAGATCGGGTAGGGAAACCCGCCAAACTTATCTCGTAATTTGAGTACCACTACAGCCCGATAACATGCCACATTGGTCTGGGGGCCCATTGAGATAGTCCGGTTTTGGGAAAGCACAGCTTTGGACCTTTCTTCCTCTTCTTCCTCCCCTCCCTCCCCTAACATCACACAGGTAGCACCATACCGGTAACTTTCTGACTTTTGTGAACACAGCTATCATGCTATTACATGCTATTACAAGTACATACTACCAAACCCCTGAAGCTCCGGCAGATTTTTCGCCCTCATGCAATAGCAGCTGTGTTCACAAACGTCAGGAAACTACGAGCAGAATCATTCAGCCCCGGCGCTGAAAATGCCCACGCAAGTTCTCCAAGCCAAAAGACTTTAGTGTATTCAACACCATTGTGTACACGAGACTAATAGATCAACTAGAAACGCACTCGAAAATGTTTTTTCAGCCCCGGGGCTGGATGCCTCTACGAGCAATCTTGGCCGTATGAAGCAATAAGAGGAGGTCAGTTTTCCATAAGGGAATCCAAAGGCATGACCATAGACACAAACTTCCCCACCTTGCTTGTGCTAAGAAAAAAAACAAAATGTAAAAAGAAGCCCTTCTATATTATTGCTGTCATTATTTAGTCAAAAGCAAGACCATCACAAAACAGAGAACCATTAGGGCCGACCTCCTAGCCATGGGCACCGTATCTCCTGGTCGGGTGAGACAATGAGAAAATTGGTCTCATGCATTAGCGTCGATTCCGGTTACTAATATTCCAATGGACATCGAAAGCAGCTTGCCATTATTCCACTGCCTGGACCAAAGCTAACCTTTAGAAGTCAACACATAACTAATTTAGTCAAGCCAATGCACGAGACAAACCCCCCACCCCCTCACCCGACCAGGAGACACCGGTGCAAGTATAAGTTGTGACCTTCAGCTTGCAGGGAAGGTTCGATAACATCACGACTAATCACTCGATCGGGATTCGGCCCCCCCCCTGGAAGCCGCTTTGGGCAAGCGAACACACTCTGGGCGTGTCTCTGGTTGCTTTTGGGGCGCTCTGATGCGAGGTAGCGAAAATCGGGCTATTTTCGAGAAAATTTCAAACTGCGCTGGGCGATTCCGCAATCGATGTGCCTCTCCACCCCTTCCACTCTTTCCCTACAAGTACTTCCCCTGCTTCTTGTTCTCTGGTGGGGGGCAAGAAACTTGGAGAGGAGAGGGATTTAGAAATGCGGGACACGGGAAACTAGAAATGAGAAGGGAGGAGATAAACGAAGAATTAACAGCAAGGGATAGGATTGGTAAGCTAATTCGGCCAAGTATTCGGACTGATCGGCCGACTAGGAGACATCCAAGCATCCTCCTCCCCTAGAGGAGGAAAGCAAGAGAGCAGGAGCCATCACCAGTTTGCAGGCCAAGGCGTTTCGTCAGATCGGATTTATTGTCGCTTTATGATACTATGCGCAGGACCACATAGTTCCCATCCTATCTAGTCTATGAGCCCCGAACAACAGGGGTTTCGAATCAATCTGGATATCGAAATGGTTAGTTACCAACGCAACCTTCCTTGGAAAAAAGCAAAAGAAAAAAGAAAATCAGGAGCTGTGTTTTTGGTTTTGTAAATGGAGAGCCCAAGGTGGTGAGAAATGGGCAGTAGATCCTAACCAGACTCCCCTGTAATAGTGCACTAGCCTTCCCTTTCTTTGCCCCCAAACCATAACGCTATGACAAAGCATTTGACCCACTTACCGTACTCACCCACACACCCCGACCAAGTCTTAACAAGCAACGTGTTGGAAATCAGTTAATTCTGCTCGGCATGCTCCAACTATAGTTTCTTTCGTTCCATGAAAGTGCTGATCCACGGGAAGACCTTTCTGTTAATGGATGAGAAGGAGCATAGACTATTAAAGGAACGCATAACGGTTATGGAGATGAAGGCAGGAAAACAGTCTGTAATTGAACCAAAGGCGCAAAACAGTGGGAGTCTTTGTGATGCATTTCTCTTGTTAAGGGATTACACAGAATGTTTCTTTCTTTTGTTTATATTCGGGATGTGGAACATGTACGGAAGAAAGCTAAGATGTGTGGTGATCGATAGAAGGATCAGAACCTGGCTATGTTTTTGATATATTATACTTCTGTCTTTACCGCTAGTTTAGCAAGCAAGAACGAAGAGAAGACGTTGCGCGTCATCCATCCCAGCCACTATTCGATACCGTATATTTGATCATTTCTAATATGATACAAGATTACCTACTTTGCCTTCCCACTTCGCTTTACCATACTATAAATTACTTGGGGTGGATTAAATGCCCAGAAGCAGTAATCCCCGACTACCAACTCAACAGCAAAAAAAAAAGTGACTCTAGAGGCTCTATCCCCTGGCCAGGATATAATTCTCTCAGAGTATGTTTTTCTCCGCCTTTACCCTGGTAAACATAAACATATCGATCTATCATAATATCGCATCCTACCGATCTTAGCAATTGGAACCATTGAGATTGTATAGTAGTTAAGGCCTATACCCCTCCTAACATCCCAAATAACACCTAAGTTATCCTATTTCTAAATATTTAGAAAATCAAATATAATACCTTACAGCAAAAACGAAAACAACAATATGGGATATATAATATTATATATAGCCTTCTCCTAATCTCCTCCCCCCCCCTATCTCCCACAACGACCTGGAAAATGGAATCAAGGATAACTACCCTATTATTATCTAAACCACACTCCCCCCACAAACTCCAGAAAAGCACCTCCAGCAACCCCCCAGCAACCCCCGCCGCCGGCCCACGAAAATTTATCATTCATTGTATCAAATGCAGCATAATTTGTCCTATAGTATAACATTACACTATTTTCTAGTACTTTGACTTGAGGTAACCTACATATTTACTTTTCCTATATGGCATTCCCACTACAACCTACTAGTAACCCCTGCCAACATGAACCTAAAGCTCCTATTTCCTGAAATAAATTGCCTTTCCCCTATCCTCTAGCCACTACACTCCCACTACGCTCCATGCAAGAAACATTGAACCAAGCAGCAAGCGAACCAACCCGTGCAAAACCAACCATCAGAATGCAGCCCGCTCCCCCACCAAGAGGAACACCTTATAAAATCCATTCTTAGCTCGATGGTCATGACCACTCTTACACGCAACTACTGCCAAAATTTAATGTCATCAATATTTAATCCTACAGAAAAACATCCCAATTGCATCCAAATCCTCTCTACCTGTTTTCCCCCTTTCATTTATCTGCCTCCCCTCTCCCAAGTACTTCCGGACAAGTGTCTGCGCCCTCTAGCCCCTGTGGACACACCCGAGTAGTAAAAAAATCACAGAACAATGTAATTCCGATCAATTCTGCTACCGGTACCTTCCTATCGCCTAATTACTGGTATCCGACGAGCCATCACCCCGCACACTAGCTCCCTCCCCCTCCCCTTCCCTTCCCTCCCGTTCCCGCGGGCGGGCCCAACCACGATATCCACACCAATCTCCCACACCGGTATCATGTCAATCAGCCCACCTACCTACGCATACTGCACAGCACCGTACCACGGCATCACAACCATCCCAACAAGACACGAACCGCGCTCTCCCTCGTGTGTCACCGCCAAGAAAAGAAAACCAAGGTCCAATCCGGGGTCTTGATTGCTGCTGGCCCATAGGATGGGCTACCGTGGTCCACTGCACAGTTTTGTACTCCCCCGCACAAGTACTCGAGTATGGTACCTGGTACCACCAAGTCTACCAAAACCGCTTAAATCCCCTCTCCATGACATCCACCGCCGCCACCACCACCACCACCACCATCGGCGATTCCACCGCCGCCCCCAGCCGCCGATACCGGTATCCCCGTCCGTCCCTCCCTCCCTACCTGCATAGCAAGGGCAAACCAATGCTCTCATCGGGGGCCAACGTAGAATACCTAGAATTCCTATGATACCCCCTTTAATACACAAAAAAAAACAATTAAAGCATGCTCACTGCACCCCCCGGTCCGCAATTATCCGCGCCATCCCTGGGATAATATCATAGAATATTCTAGAACCCAATCCAAAGCACCCCTTCTCCGATTCCCAGCCTACCACACACAACCGCGCAATACGACAACGGGCATGTTCCCGAACCAGGAAAGAAAAAACGACGTATCGGCCGGTCCATAGTGCTCCGCAAGTACTGGTAGGGTACTCGTACTCTCTCTACTCGAGTATCCCGTACAGTACTAGTCGGTCAGTTGGCGTACGGTGCGGCACTCCATCACAGGCTGATACACACCCACACACACGCACCCACCCATCTACGCACCGTGCACAAGGCTGTGGATGCCGACAGGATGGTATTATGGGTTGCGGTTCTCGATGATCTCGAAGATACCTCCAGCGGGTAATCTCGTTTCCGTGTCAATCATGTCATGATCCGCGCCCACCGCACAAATACAGTAGCGAGTGCAAAAAAGAGGACTATCGAGAACTATCGAAGGGGAGCGCTTAGAGTAGAGTGAGCAATCCAATGTGCGGCAGCTGTGATCCACCGATCGTGACATCCAAAGTGCAGCAGCTGTAGCAAAAAAACAAGCGCGTACTGCACTTGTAAAAAAAACCCACCAGGCCGGGAAAGGCGGAGCGAGTAGCCTACATCGGTAGGGATCGCTAGGTTAAGCTATCTCACTTCACACTTTATCTTGTCCTCCCCCCACTTCTTTTTTCTTCCTCCGGTAGTTCCCCTTCACGTGGAAAACAAAATGGGAAATAACAAGGTGTCTACATTTAAAGTAAACAATTGATCTTTCGGCAACTATTCAACTTCCCCAATCTATCTATCAACCCTTGCACAACTCCCGGGAATCGATATCAAAGTGAGAGCCTCCCCACCCCCGCTGTCATGACAAATCACTCGCATGTTGTGCTCAGCGTCTACCCCTTCGTGTGACAATCAAGCAACGATCCTTACTAAATAAAAGTAAAAGTAAAAGCGAACCAATCAGAGGCAGGTGAATAAATCCTGCAGTGGTCAAGCCCTTTTCTCTTTCCCGCCTTGCATCATCAAACCTCTCGCTCCGCCCTCCCCAACATCCTCACAATCCTCGTGTCGGCTAACCTGTTCCGCAGGATGTTGTCCAGCCGGCTGAAAAGCTCGCTTTTCGAACCGGTTAGGAGTATCCCGCGATTAATTTTTGCATGCAGCTCGAGGTTCCTCCTTAATTCCGACAGGTTCATATTTCCCAGTTCCCTCGGGTCATGAGCATATGAATCTGGTATGTCCACGGAATAATGTGACTCGCGGTCGTTGAGATGGGCAATGCAGTGGTTCGGGAGTGAGAGCAGTCGACAGTTACCTGGAAGCGCTCCTGTGACCAGTCGCCGTAACCCGGGCATCGAAATGTTTGTCCCCCTGAGGTAGATTCTAGCAAGTTTGGGCAATGCAGCGAGTGGTACTCGGCAATCGTCATCCATACCCTGGTTGTGCGACAAATTCAATTGAACCAAAGTCCTGTGGTGACAAACAATGTGATGGAGTGAATGTACCCCTAATCCCGTATTCGAAATATCAAGATCTGCCAGAGATGTAAGTAACATGAGCAAACTCAAATCATTGTTTACAAGCTGTGTATTTCTTAGAGAAAGTGTGGTAAGGGCGGCAAATTGGTCCTGCCGGTAGAGGCTCCGAAGTATAAGGGTAGGAGGCTTGTCAGGAACAAGAATTTCGGAAGGAGACGATGACGGGGTTGACAGATCGAGCAATCTAAGCTCGGATCCACGGAATGAATCGAGAAGCTCTGGAGACCAGCAGTCTACAGCAGAAGATTTCAGTCGAGTTCAATGTTATAAAAGGCGGGGGTGACAACTTTTTTTGGTAACCAGATCCGCAGCTCCTTGTGCGGCATCCTCCTCAACGAGTTCGACGAGCTCACAAAAGTCTTTCTGCGGCAGCAACTCCTTCAAAGCTCGATAGACTGGGCCGCCAACGGCGAAGGACTCTTGCAGCAGGGATGTCCCTTTATCAGCTACCGAGCCTAAGATCAGCCCAAAGAACTGGAAGGGCCCCGAAGACCGATAGGGGAGAAACACGGAGCAAGGGCCCACCAGATTGCGGAACTGCAAAATCGTCCTCCAAAATGCTCGTCTCCGCATTTTGCTTTAGTTTTGACTTGTGTGGGAAAGATCGGTGAAGATCGACAGAATGAATGTCGCTTGAGCTGGGATTGGGATTTTTTTCTTTCAAAGCCACACGTTTTCTCTCTGGGCGCTCGGAAGCAGTGACCGCAGCATCTGTTTGATCCCTCCTCCTTGAAGATACAGCAGTAGCGGATGAGATAGTCGCATGAGCCCTTGTCCTTGGACGCACAGCGGCAGCAGCAGCGGAGAACCCCCCGGAAAACCCTTCCTCCGCGCCGACAGGAGAAGCGATTGGGCCGGTCTTTTCATGCCTTCTCATCTTCTTCTTCGGGGGGCGCATGTCATCAGGATCAGATTTCTCTTCCGACAAGGTATAGCTGGGAGCCTCGGGTATGGTGCTCTCGTGCAACTTAGCGTCCAAGGAAGCTCCGGCGGGATCCTCGTCCTTGTGCACCTTGAGTGCCGCAGACTTCCTGCGAGCCATGATTCGATTAGGTGGGGGAACTCGATGGTAGTGATGACTAATACGATAAGTGGTGAGAATTAGCCTTCGGGGGAGTGTCAGGAGTGAAACTAGGTTTTTTCTGAGGTATTAGAGAAGAGGGGTGTCTTTTAGCCAGTTGGTTCAAATCCCCATGTTCCGATAGAAGGGGCAAGTGTAATGGGGTGGGGAAGTTAGAGACAACCACATGCCGACACAGAAGTGCCGACACAGACTGACATGCCAGTATTATGGTTAAACCACAGTACCGTACAGTACTCGTTCAGCACGGTAAGGTAGGAAGGAAGAAAGGGAATCGAAAGTGCAAAAAATCGAAAAATCGAAAACCCGAAGAACAGCAGGGGGGGAGGGGAGAGTGGGCAGCCAAACGCACGGTACTACACCAACTTACAGCAAGCCACCGCTATCAGTAGTGAACAAAAAAAAAGCCGATCAGGGTCTACCAGTAGTCTATACAAGTAGAGCTATCATGGGCATCATACCCTATGGTAATTCAATAACAGATGCCTGTGACAGTCGACGGTTTTCTCCACACGCTGATGGCTGCAAACGCGCAATGTAGCAGGGGCGTTAGAAGCCTTCCCCGCCTCAGAGTCACGCCTATCGGTATTTGATCTAGAGATTGAACCTGGATTCGAACGAAGGATGAGCTCTGGAGTGGACTCCCGTTTGTGTGAGCATGTGGATAAAGCAATAATAGAATCTAGGTTAGGTTGATACAGTACCGTATTGTGTGATAGAATAGAGTAAGCTGGAGACACAAAGAAAAGGGAATTCCGAATAGGGTATCGTAGAGATTGCTACCGGTATGACAGGGTGGGAGAGAGAAATGAAGGGAGGGGGGTTCTTTTCGGAGATAGGTAGCACAGATGTCGCCGCTATCGTCGGCGTTACTCGATACCCTGCCACTGAAGGCCAGCTCGCAGCTCGGAACCAAGGTTGCCCAGTAAATGTGCCAAGCCACCATGAAAAAACTAAGCGAGCGAGCTGATGGGGGCTGAAAGGGAAAGTTATCATCACCGCACATGCCTATCGGTACCACCATCATACAAGTACTCGAGTACTGCAAGTTACCGGGACTGGTAATGTGCCAAACTAGAATACGAGCAGAAAGCTGGTATTAGCTGGTATTATATTCATACATGCGCTCGAGTAGCTTGGGCCCAGGGCATCAAGACAGATCAGATGGATAATAGGGGAGGACCAATGGAAAGAAGGGTTGACGATCAATGGAGGGGTGGGTGTTTATGGTCCCTCAGAGGAAGATGGGGGCACGAATTCCAAATAACCCATATCGTACATTACAGCATCATGCACTGTAACATCAATTCTCCTTCTTCCTCTTCTCCTTCTTCCCCTTCCTTCAACAGAAACACGTAAAAAGCCACGTCCAGTGTCAGCACAACCATCATACGGCACTCGAATTCATCTAATGGTGGGGTCATGCAGCCGCTTGTTGAGCCACACACACCAGGGGGAACCACATCAAAGGGTCCAGCAGCCGTTTGCTGCGCTCTGTCCAAGCAACCCACAGCACTCGAGCATGATGCGGGCATCAGGCAACCCAGACGCTCACAGCCTCGGGTTTTGGGTTGCTTAGGCGTAGCATATGGGTACTCTAGGGTAGAGTGGTCTATGCATCAATAATTCGTTCCTTCCACCGTGGAAGATGGATAGAAAAGGATGAGAGGCTTGATGTGTGAGATGGAACAACCCCTCCCCAACGAGCTAGATCCACAGAGCGCTGCAAAAGCACTCTACAGAGCAGCAATTACTACTCCCTACGCCTCCCTCTGTTCCCCCTAGAGTGTCAGGGAAAGGCAGAGGGAAAGGAAGGGAAGGGAAAGGAAAAAAGAAAAAAGCGAAAAAAATGATCAGTGCAGATACAGCATCCGACAGAAAAGACCGTACGAGAATAATAATAGAAATCTAAGGTATACAGCTAGGCCAACCATTGATGAAGGACATGACATTTAAAGGTATCATGAGAGAATGAGGAGCATCCACCACCTTTTTATGCCCTCTTCTTCCCCTTCTTCCTCTTATATCTGATTTCTTCTCTCTCCCTCACCCTTCTACATCTCTCCCCTACCCACCCACCCATTCTGTACCTTCCGTACCCGCACACCCTAATCCTTTCTTCGGCGCCCATCTATCCCATTCCCCCGCCGGCGGTTACCCCATGCGACCTCCTTCTCCTCTCCTCTCCTAGATCAACATTCAGCATCATCGTCATCACTACCATCATCGTAACCATCAACCGCCCCATCTCGCTACCGTAGCAACAACCCACTGTTTCCTCTCCCGCCTTCTAATAGCCCGCGACTACAACACCTTGTCCATCTGGTGCATAGCAATTGAAATCAAGCTCCTCTCTTCCAACATTCCACCACTGCCCGCCTTTTTTTTTCCCCTTCCCGCTTTCAACACAACTATCCACAAACCGTAACCGCAACTTAACCATGACAAAGGATAGTATCCTTCTATCGCTCCCCGAAGAGATCATCGAAAATACTCTCAAATTTATTCCAGATGACGATAGTGCTCTGCTTGATATCAGCTTGGTTTGCAAGAAACTCTATCGCCTCTCGAATTCTCCACTAGAGTGGCGGACAAGGTGTCGACGCTTTCGCTACTGGGATCCTCGGCACGAGTACCAGAAAAAGGTCAAACATCCTCTGCCAGCTGAGGTGGATTGGAGGTCTTTGTTCGTTGAGAGGATCTATTCATACAAACGCACTACAATGTTGTTGAATGAGATCATTTCCTCACCTGTGGATCGAATAAAAAAATTCAATAAAATCGCGGACCTTGGCTACGATGCGAAGGATTGCTTGGCAGAACATGCAAATGCTTCTGATGACGTTGAGGATGTTCTTGCTCGGAGGTGATTTCTTTTTTTTCTTTTTTTTCATGCGCTCGGTTTTTTGTCGAGATAGTGGGGAATATATTGATATACTAACCCATATCCCCAGATGGTATGCATCTGCTGCCATTCGCTACATCCACAGGAGACAGGCCATAATAGGGTGGAAGAAATTGGCGTCCGGGGAAGATATCTCTCTTGAATACGCCCTGGGCTGCTTTGAACTTTTTATCCTAAAGACACCAGAAGGCGATATCGACGACACCTCGGGGATACTCGACGAGTTAGCCGCTCGATTCAAGTCCGAAACTACCAATTTTGCGGATATGTCGACGAAAGCGAAGGCACTCGCTTTATGTACATATATGAACCGGGAAGGGTTCCGGGGAGCTTCATATGAAAGCTACCGCGCCCTCAAGAATGCCTTCATTGGCGTTTCCCTGCGTACGGACCGTACGAATCTGCCACTAACCGCAACAGCAATATACTGCAGTCTTGCGACTCGGGTAGGTCTAGCCGCCTACCCATGCGGTTTTCCATATCATGTCTTGGCGATAGTACGCAACGAGGATGGAAACTACATCTATCTAGACCCCTTCCGTGGAGAAGGTAACGAGCTTCCTGTTCAGGGCCTGGAACACCAGCTGAGCGAGTTGGGAGTTGGGGCCACTATGGACGAATTCCTACGTCCCTCGCCAACCACCGATATTGTCCTACGCACCTCACGCAACATACTAGAATCCCTCCGACGCGCCCCAGGGCCATCCGATATCCAGCCGGAAGCTGTCGAAATCGACCGTCACTCAGCTCTATATGCAGCCTTAACAGCGTCAGCTTTATTGGGGCCGCGGATCACACCAAATGTTGTACATCACATGGCTAGACGCATCCAGGATGAGTATTCCATGGACGTCCAGTTTTTCGAGGAGGACATAGTCCCCAAACTGGAGGACCGGGATGCGCGGGAACTCCTGCTGGAGATGTGCGGAGAGCTGCGGGCGGGAGATTCTGCTCCAAGACCAGTTTCTCGAAGGGAAAACTTGGATGGAAATGACGTTAGGGTATGTGCTCGATCACTGTTGGTCCAATTGGTCCGAACGCAGACCTGTCTGGAGTAAAGATGCCAGGACCCGGAATGGGGAACATTTGGGGTGGAGAACACTTCACGGGTGTTTTTTCTTCTTCCTATGCACACCCCAATACCCGCTTGAAAGCCATTCCGAATCAGACATCATTCCCTTATGGATTTGCGTGGGGCATCTACGGTTTGCTGACTGTCCCGTTCCGCTAGTACCGTGTCGGAACGGTCTTCGTGCATAAACGATATCCATTTCAAGGGGTTGTGGTTGGCTGGTCACGAACGTGCGCTCCAAGAGAGGGAGAGGAGTGGATGCAGACTATGGGTGTTGACACTTTGAGCAGAGGACGGCACCAACCATTCTACCTCACCCTGTATGTTCATCTTCCCCCCAGATAAAGCTTTTGATAAGGGAGTGAAAAAATTGACAAAACCAGAGTAATGGACGGCAGCGTACGCTACGTAGCAGAAGAGAACATAGTCGTTTCCCAAACGAACCCGGCCGAATCTCTGAGAAAGCTGGCGGGCAAGTACTTCAAGAGATATTCCAGAGCAGAGAGAATGTTTATCTCCAACATCCGCGACGAGTATCCCGACGATTAAAGTTGAACCCCTTCCTTTTCCCCTCTCCCCCGCTTCCCCTCTTCCGCCGCTCCTCTCCCTATTGAAATACGTAATCCGAGGGAGGGGCTCTGTTCAGACATCCGTTTGTTTGCTTCCTTTTTTCCCACATCGCTCACCTCAAATGTTGCATTTTTGCGGTTGCATATTATCATCTGTCCGGCGCATCGATGGGGTTTTCTTGTTCCCTTTACTCTTCTCAATCTTATCATCTGCATTCATCAAAAAATTTAATATAATGACATCCTGTTAACCAGTGTTGTAAACTCCCCAATACATATTTCGGATCCCGTCCGAGTGATACCTCATGTACTAGTACCTCTACCTACCTTCCATCCATCCATTGATGCATCCAATACCAAAATCCCACTTTCCTAATATATAAATATGAAAGAAAAAAGCATTCAAATTCACAAAAGTCCAACCACCCAACTCACTCCCTGAAGTAATAACCTACACTTCACAACACACACCCCATCCCATCCATTCATATCGCACGAAAACCACACCGCAAAAACACGCCACAAAAGCATACCACAAAGCTAGCCTAACACTGGCATCTGCGCCCCCTCCTCCCATCCCATCCCTCAAAAAGGGAAGAAAGAGTCAAGCCAAATTATCCACCCTACCCACGTAATGTACAGTACAGTACTTGTACAGTGCACTGCCAACGCCGCACCCCGCGACGCGAAAGTTCAATCCCATCCTAGCTCTTGATGCCTCCGCCAAACCTTGCCAGGGGGCACCGGTATGTATGGGAGGGTCAGGGTTTTCTGTGGTCGCGGCACCACGTCCGTTCAGGGCATCAGCGGGAAGTCACGACTTCTCCCGATAATAATGGATCTCAAGAAGGAAAATGTGGTTAAGGTAACGTCAGCGAAAGCTTCATAATAGGAATTTAGCCCGAGAAGCCAAGGGATATGAGTAAAAACTATAGTAGATTTTATATTTGGTAAATAAACCTTAGTGGCATGCAAGAAATGAAGGAAGGGTAAAAAGGAAAAGGAAAAGTACTATACATGATAAAATACAGGTGCAAAGATAAATACACTGGCCAGAGCAACATAACATTAGTATTACAGCCACCCGGGCTCGGCAAAAGTCTCCGTGAAACGGAACGTTGCTTATCCGTAGAACGGGCCCCTAACTCACACTGACTCCAATTACGCAATGCCCCTTAGACCATCCTAATCTCCGTCAAAGAGAAACTCCGTTCCACAAAGACTTTTTGCCGAGTAACCGTACATCCCATCTAGTCCCATCCCGTCCAGTAACAATTCCATTCCGCGCCCATGATGACCTGACCCCCTGAGAATCCCCGCCTCCCTGCCCCCACTCCAACGCAACGCCTGTTTGTAATGATATAATATAATAGAAACGAACCAAAATATGCAATTACAATTATTTTTTTGAAATACCGGTAGTGAGAGCATGAGCGAATGCTATGCAAAACAAGAATCATCGAACAAGCGCACCGGCATTTGCCAGGAGTGTCGAGATATCTCTATCTTCAAAGCCGTTGAGTTTGCCGCTCTCTAGCTATTGTTTACCGACCGTTAGCATCACTCGCCATCTTGGGGAGGGCGAAGAAAGTGAAGACAATACCTGTAATAAAACCGGCGATGGCTGCGCAGATATTACCGCCGTGAGGTATCCGCTCACCAAAGTTTCTTCGAAAACCGCCCACGTGTGTTTTTCTGCTAATCGGTCGAGGTGGGTTTCCAGAGGTGTGTCGTCCGGTGGTAATACCTTCCCGCTCATCCATCAGTCACAACTCACAAGGGCAATTTGGCGAGATCAAGGGGAAGAGAAAAGCATACCTCTAATAGCGCCTCAGTCTTCATCTCCTCGAATAACACACCGACGCTCCCATCATCGCCACCAAACATTTCGTTGACTATGATTTCATCGTCATCCAATCCCCCTTGACTAGTTGTCGGCCCCCAGGAAAAGCATTCGTTCAGCGCATCTATCCCCTTGGCGCCTTCGCATCGGTACGCCTCGAGGACACTCTGAACCATATAGTTTGTCGCAGTCTCCATCCACAGAGTGCTGACCTCGTCATTGAAGGCGCAAGTCCAACTGCTCAGGACCATGAACTCTTTCAATCCTTCACGGAGAGATATATTCCCCCAGTACATCTGTTGCGCGGCTGGCAAACTAGAGAACCCCATCTGGCGATGCATTTCCTCTGTATTGCGATGGAGGTTCGATGGTGCAAAAGGGGTCTGTGAGAATTCGGATGCGACCGGGACATTGGATGATGGTGATGATGATGAGGTTAAGTCTTCGATGACGTTGCTGGCGCGCTTGCGTGCGAGCCAGGCGCGTGTTCGTGCGCTGGAGTGCGACGGTCGCGTGAATGTCGGGCTGGTTGCGTCGAGTCTGCGCAACAGGACTGTTGTGAAACGGCAGATGCGCTGACGAAGGGCAATACTATCCGGAAGAATGGCATTGGGGTGGATACGTTTGAAGGTTTGGGTGAAGGCTGATCATTTATGCAAACACAATCCACATTAGCATGGGTGGAGGAGGAAGGAAATTAAGAGGGACAGGGGAGGGGATCACAATTGACCAGACGCATCCCCATATCGGCAGATTTCGCTGCATCTGTCCACTCTCGCTTCCCGACCTGGTCATCTAATCGCAGTCGTCGCTCTTTCAGAAGGCTAGATGTACAGAACCAGAGCAGGTAGTCCAGGATCAACTCGTCAACGTGCAGCCTTGTAGTCACTTCATGGGAATCCGTATTTGCGGCGGGCATTGTGCTGATCGGTCGTATTAGCTGGGGAAGGGAGGGTTGGGCCGATGGATAGGATATTGGGGGGGGAACTATTAGAGAAGAGAGGAAGGAAAGAGCGAAGGTGGAGAGGATAAGGGAAATGAAAATATGGATAGGGGAAGTGAGGCGGGGAGAAAAGAGATAGGGGGGAGGGGAGAGGGAGAGGGAGAGAGAGGGAGGGGCTGACGAACCCTACCGTACTCTGTTTGTTCTGTGTATGATAGGTATTTTTCTGATGTAGTTCTAACCTCCATACGGATGTAAACCCCGTATAAATATCGCATTTGGATGCTCATTCCCTTCTCTTTTTTTTATATTTATTTCGTTCCCCTATTTTTCTCTTTTGACGCCGGCAACTCATCCATGCCACAAGTTTGCCTCCAATTCCCTATTTTCCAAATTCATTCTTTTTTTTCTCTCCTTTCCCCCCCCTTCCTCTTCTCTGCTCGTGAAGAAGGGAGTTCAAGGGGGAGCCTGACTACTGTGTGGGGAGGGCATCTCGCACCTCCCCCATCGCGAGAAACCAAGACATGCAGACATGGAAGGAGCCCTTGGGGAGGGTAATGAAAAAATAAAAAGAAGGGAGCGGTCCGGAAAGAGAAAGGGAAGAGGTTTCAGGAACGTCTGTGCGTTGGAAAGGACATTTTAATTTCCTTCCCGTGCCAAGGGATACTGTGCCGGTGTCATACAGTGCAGTACCCCTCGGTTCGTGCCTTTTCGAGTGAGATACTATGAGCGTAGGGGTATGATTTTCCTCTTGAAATGTGGGTGCGTGTGAGTATAAAAGCACTGATAGCCTACCGTAACATTTCATCATGTGACTTGTAGTACCAGCTCAGAGTGATTCCTAATTTGCCCAAAACTTGATGGGAAGTGATCTCAGTTGATGTTTGTGCTGTGCCAGTACCTTACAGAACGCCGCTTCGCAATTGGTTTTGCTGTGCTGCACTGAATGGTGAACTGGTGCAGTGCTCGGGCACATACCGGCAGTCTACCATGTTGTGCCAAGCTAGGAAACGTCTACAATGCTCGCCGCGCGGTACATTCAAGTACGGTACCGGTACGGTACTGCCACCGATGTGCCATTAGTAAAAGGGGGGCAGTATTCAGGTCTTCAATTCTTTGAATCGGTAGAACACAATCCTTCGCTTCAAGATCCCTCCTCCTCATCTATCCACCCACTCCCCCCTTAAGCCACGGGGAAGTCTTCGCACTCCGCTTCTTACCGAATGGCCAAATACCGAACCCACCCCGTTCGCCTCTCCGTCGTGGATCCCCCCCCCCCCCCGATCCAAGAACATCAAATTAAATTTCCGGCAACGTCCCATAAATACTCGAGCACTATACTAGAGCAATTTTTGGCCAGCCATGTTTTAATGATAGGGAAGAAGGCCAGATCGACAGTGATCTCCAAATCTAGATGACGCATATGGTTTTTACGAAATGTTATTGGTCGCCTTCTTCAACGGCATATGTCTTACCCGTGCTGCTATTTTTTGGGGTCAGGGGGAATGCAGCTCAAATTTGCACATGTGGGGCCAAGAGTTACGGTTGACGTTGGCTGCCGCACTCTCAGTAAATTGCTTGCACCATACAATGTGCAACTTGGGGATGTTGTGTTGGTGTGTATGCATATGCAATCATTCCCTATTCGAGTACCCGAGTACTGGTGCTCTGAGCTCAGTCAATTTTCCATTGTCAACGTAATGTATAAGTAGATTCGCTTGAACAAGGCCCGTATGATGCCTCCAGGGTCTACCGTATTGAGTAATCCCGTGGCTGGCGGATCTCAGAATATGTTTTGGGGACCCACTCAGGAATTTGGGAGTCAAGAGACCGATCTTAGACACTGCGCAAACATGTCTTTTCCTCGGGTACGGGGAGTGGGGGTATCTGGGTGCTCATTACTTGAGGACTTATATCCCGGCCTGACTGTGGGGCATAGTATCATAGTATCCCGCATATGATGTCTTGATCATATGCGCCTTGGGAAGAATAAGCACTTCATACGATACGTGATGCCCTGCTTGGACCACTTATCTCTCCGGAAGGGCCCTATCCAAGCACGGCGGCATCCGCTGGGTCAGAGCCTAATGTTGGGTGTACGTCTCTGTACCTCGCCCATTTCATGCCATTGTGGAGAAGTACAAGAGCTGACCGAGGTTTTGGGAACGCGGAGACATGAGTACTTGAGCACAATATCGCTCGCATGAGCACTCCCATAGATCCGGATTGTGGGGAATGTTTGCTATTGGCTATGGCATTCCACATTGTCGAGTACCGTAGGGTGAAGTAGGGTTATAAATAACCACGCGCCATTTTGTCTGACATGCAGGCATGGAAGCTTGTTGGGAAGGCGGAATGGCGTATGTTCCGCGAGAGAAAACGCTAGAAACATGGCAGATTCAAGACAGAACAGGCAGGCGGCAGGAATCCCTAGAGTCCCCCTTTTTCTTAAAGATAGTACTGTACTTGTGCTCAAATCAAACGGTTCCGGCGTTCTCCCAATAATCTGCCGGACTGTCCACTGGGATATATAATCTAGATATCATATATCTTGTGGACGCTGAGTGAAACAGCTCCCAAACCCCACCCGCCAATCTAGAGAAACAAAGGGTAGAACTCCGTGTGGATATGGTGCAACAAATACACTCTCTGCATTTGACCACGTAGGTGCGAGTTTATCGATCGTACCGGCTCGTATCGTACCCGACGCTTTTACGAGTACTATTTCTGCGGCTATTTTGTTTTATCAGGCCGATCAAGGAGCCTTGCGGCATGATGTGAAGATTCGGGTTCATCGGCACGGGGGCAAAGTGCAGCTCTGAGCTTCTTGTGTCCCTCGGCAATATCCGTCTTGGCAACCTAGTTTTGCCGCTCCAAAAAAAGTCTTCTGTGATCTGTCTGACCTTCAGGCAAACACCTCCGCAACCGCCATCATGGGTTCAGCAAAGACAAAACGCAAGGATGCCGGGGGTAAAAGCGCAAAGCGCAAGAGGAGAAAGAAGGCCCGCACTGAAGGTATACTTTCAGGATCAGGAGAAACGACGGGAGCTAACTGTGACAAATAGTTTCCTCCAGCTCCTCCAGCAGCAGCGAGGGTGAAAATGAGGTTGTTGGAAAACCAGTGGAAACCCGAGATGAGGAAGAAGAGAAGACAGAGGTTGTATGTATTTCCAGCTCCTTATGGAATTGGTAATAAAAGATAATAATATAGCTAACAAAACCAGCCCATGACAATCGAAGATTCCGACTCTGACGCGGAGGTTGATGCCGCCGCGAAATTTTCTAAAGTACCCAACCCAGTTACTCCACCACCCAGTTACCCAATCCCACCCAATGAAGAATGGAGGAACACCTAGCTAATGGAAGAACGAATTAAAAAACGTAGAATGGCAAAATCCCGCCCCAATTGCGAGACCTCCACGACTCCCGTGCGGAGGAAAAATTCCAGGAATACTACATGACCTACATCACCCGCGAACACGCCGACGATCTTGAAACCCTCCGTTCAGCGCCAGACTTCACCGATCGCTCCCTGCCACTGCTCATCCGTGCGCTCCGCGCGGGTGTAAACATTTTCAACAAAGAGGAGAAAGCAACGATCGTCGGTCTCGCCCAAGCGGGCGGGTCCCGCTAACTTGCCTAATCCGTATCGATGAGCCGGTTGTCGGCAACGTAATCCCTTGCACAGAAGGTGGGGGTCTTTTCCGAGGGCGGCCAGAGAGGGGGAGGTTTCTTGTCGTTAAGAGAGCGCTCTTCTCGGCGGATTAGCGACTCTGTGCTGTCGAGTTTTGCGCTGGTGATTTTTATGGTTGTTGAGATGCGGGATATTAGAACCTTTTTTATATCGTTAGCCTGCGGTCTGTTGTTTGTACAAGTGCTAGGAGAGAAAACCTCAAGTAGATCAATCTGCCGATACACGCTCTTCAGTTCCGTCGCGATGGGAACCAATCGCTCTGCCGTTGGCTCTATGATATCCGATATCTGTGATTGCGCCTACCGTATCTCCCCCATATCCTCCAGGTCAACATCGCATATCCCCCGACCCCTCCCCACAATCAAATCATGAAGCAAGAAGAACAAAAAATAAATAAAAATAGAAACAGAAACCTACATCCTGCAACCCATCCTTCATCCCACACAAGCTCTCTTCACACTCACTCGTCAACCTGCTAACATTCGTCGCCTACAACAACGACAACCCCAATTAGCCCCCCATCTACCCCCCCAATCGCAAGTAAAAGTAAAAAAAGGATACGAACCAACGGCGCAAACAACCCCGACCGAATATACCCCGCTATCTCGACCGCCACTTCGGGCGGTAATTCATATTGTGGGTTCATATCTGGCATTTTTTTCCCTCCCTTCCTTTCTTCCTTTCTCAGCTATAGGTGGGCTTGGACAAGTAATTAGAATTGGGGGGGGAGGGGGGTTGTATTGCGATGCGATGGAGGTACTAGTACTGTACGGTACTGGTAGATTGGCGATGGCGATGGGGTGGATGGGTGGATGGATGGATAACGGCGAGGTTGGGTCCGTGCGTCGTGGGTTAGGGTAGTCATCATCTTCCGTAACAGCTTATTATGGTACGCATGATGTGGGAGTGCGGGGTGGTGGTCATGGGGGCTCACTCGGGGGTCGTTAATTGTGCGAGGTTGGTTTTATGTGGGTGGGGAAGGGGAGGGGGGGAGGTTTGGGGGTGTTATGGTAGTTTATGCGTGTAACCGTTGGGGGATAGCCTTCTTACAGTTTTATTATATCCCTTGTATCAGATAGTTTATTCGTTCCGTTGGGTTGGGTTCTATGCCGCGTGCTTGGCTTGTGTAATGAGAGTGGTAGCGGAGGTGTTTTGAACATTGAAGAATAGTCTACATCGTTGCTAGTACTAGACCGAGTACTTCTTGCTCTATGTATCGACTGACTTCTTCCTTGGCTCCGCTTCATCCATCCATCCATTTAATCCGTCGGCTTGCAACAGGATACATATCTTGTGATAAAAAAAACACGCACACACAAAAGAAAAAAGTAGAAGAATATTACAAATAAAGATTTTCCTCCTCCTATGAACATGAAATGAAAATGGAAAGAGGGGGGGCTGGGGGTTATTCATCGTTACTACTTTCGTACTAGGTGTCTATCCACGTGAAAATATTGCGGAGATGATAATGATGGAAGAGGGAGAAAAGAGGAACTCGCTATATTCCAACAACGGGTTGGGAGTTACAGATATAAGGAGGGAGGGGAAGGGTGGGACAAGATATTAAAGGGTTTATGCTGAGAAGGAGCGGCCACGGTTACGGCCGCCTCGGCCTCCTCCTTGACCACCTCGACCGCCCTGCTGACCACCTTGACCGCCCTGCTGACCACCTTGGCCTCCCTGCTGGCCTTGACCACCCTGCTGACCTTGTTGACCGCCCTGCTGACCCTGAAATATGTTAGAATTGAGCAGAGCCTTAGCTAGAATCTCTAAATACCTGGTTATTGCCACCAGCATTTCCCGTGTTATTGTTGTTTCCGCCTGCGCCTGCATTCCCTGCGCCTGCATTCCCCGCGCCTGCATTCCCCTGCCCGACAGTAAACTTCGTGCAATCGTCCTGAGCACCACGCTGGGCAATCGGCATGAGCACCGGCTGATGGTTGGACGCACTGGCCATAGTGCACACACGGTAGAAACCGGCTGGCAAACCACCTGCAACGTCGGCCTCCAAACCCCCGTTTCCATCGCCAGCATCATTGATACCCTTGAAGAAAGTAAAGGTGTCGGCATTGGGAGGATTGGTGGGTGTTAAGCTTCCACCGAGATCTTGGACGGTTACGTGTGTGTGCCCGACTATTTTACCTCCCTGGAGAGCTTGGGGTGCGGCGTAGTATGTGTTCGCTGGATTGGTGAAGGAGCCGGCATTCAGGTTCAGCATCTTTACCTGTATCTTGAAATCTGTGTCTGGTGCGATGTCCTGGCCTGGCTGTGGGCTGACGATGATACTCGATACCATGTTTGCTGTGGATGGAATATCTCCCATGACTGTCATCTTGTTAGAGTGGGCTCAGCCATGGACGAGTGATAGGCATACCAATTCCATTACACGATCCACCCTGCACTTGCAGACCGTTCGTCAATGTCTTTCCCTTACAGAAGTTGATAAAGTTGGCGGGATCTCTAACGTCCCGTTAGTTCCTGTTCAAATCATCCCATTCGAATGATATAGCATACGTAGCAGAATCGGATTGACCAGCTTCGGCTCCACCCTCTTGACCAGTCGCCTGTGAAGCAGTCTGAACGTTCGCAGGGTCTAAAGCCAGCGCGTTATTATTCTGGTTGCCACCATTCTGGCCATTATTATTCTGGTTATTGCCCTGGTTGTTTCCGGTATTATTGTTACCCCCGTTATTCCCGCCACGATTGGCCCCTGCATTATTATTATTCTGTCGCGGCACTCATCAAAACTTGCTCTTCAAGTTCGGGGGCAAGAGGGACAAGGCAGAGTACTAGGGAGAATGGCGTACCTGTCGAGGGACCAAATCCACACCTCGGACATGGATGTTATATGGGGTAATGGTAGATGCAAGCCCCGCAGAGGCGAGCAAAACGACGGAGAAGGCAGGAACAATCATGATTGTGCTTTTCAAAAAGGTCGGGACTATGCCGAGAGTGCCGGATGGACAAATGTAAGAAGCTCGAAAAACTCAGATAATAATATAGAATAGAAACTACGATCAACGTAATCTCGGCCGGCGAGCAGGAAAGCTAGGAGGAGGAAAAGAAAGAAGAAGAAAGAAAATAAAGAACGAAAACCCCTTTCCCTTAGGACTTTCGGTAGAGTGAGAACTAAGGTGTTGGATAGAGGTGATGAAGTGGAGTGGGAAAGAGAAAAGTAAATCTCGAGTGAAGGAGAGTCTTGGAGTCTTTTATCTCATGTCCATTCTAGCTTCTACTCTGTGCCGGTACTCCTGGAATTCCAAGTTTCTTCTCCTTTTCTTTTTTCCCCTTCCCTTCTAGGAGCATTACCGCTCCCCGTACAGGCTCTCTGTGGCTGTTGGACGTTGAAACCATATATCACCACGGCAGCGTATCGGGTTTGTTTCGAGGGAACCCTGTACCTCTTTTCTATGCACACGGGAAAGTGTTGGCTCTCGGGCCAGTCGGGAGACGTGCTCTTCCTTCCTTTCTCATCATTGCCCCTTCCTGATGAATACGGAGGTGGGTAGGTCAAGGAATATGCACCAAGTCCACTTGTTGGAGGCTAGGGGTGGGTTAATGGAGAGGGAAATAGGGAGGAGAAAAACGGGAGGTACTGCACCAAGTACGATAGAGTTAACCCTGGGTTGGGCGCTTCACTCTTTTTGCTACTAAGCGATGGTTGCTATGCCTATTAGGGTAATTGGGGTTGCGGTGGAGTCTTCTAGTTGGGTTTCATCCTGAGGCTCCTCCCTGCAACAAGTGGTGTCAACCACAGAAAAAGGTGCCCGGCTGCCGAGTTCAGGGCTGTCAGGAATGCGTTCAGGGATGAGCTTCGGGCTCCATCTCAGCATCTACGAGTAAGAGGGAAAAGAACTTTATCTATTATCGGTAGGGTATTCTTCTAAGAACCCCTACCCTAATGTCCCCAGCCAAGGCCCAAGACCCTCAAACACCCCCCGCCCTCAAGTATCCCGCCCTATATTACGAAATACTAAGACCACTACCTCTCTGAGCACCTACTGCATTATAGTTGTACTGCACCATACGAGTGCTCTCTACTAGTACTCGAGCGCCGGTACTCGAGTATTGGCATCCAAGGGGGTACGAGATCGTTGTGTTGCTCCACTTCGACCCTACCATGTTTATTAAACGCCCGACACCCGGCCCTCCATAGCACCTGGTATTGGAATGTGTTCATAACCTGTAATTCCTGCCGACCCCTTGTGGAGTCCAGAGAGTCTTTCTTCTAGGGTAATTGCCCCTCCAGCCAACCCCCCCCCCCCCAACCCCTCTCGGTTGCCGTCATAGTCGTTTGGGCCCAGCTTCAATAACAACTATGCCAATACTAACTAAACTCGCTGGTGAGTAGCCGGGCTGTGCCATGCTAGGGGCCACCGTGACACCGTAGCACTGTAGGGCCCGGAATTACTAGTACTGCACAGGGCCAAGTACTGAAATCACATGTCAGAAGGGTGTTGAAATCCTGGGACGACTGAGACTTGAGGGAGGGAAAAGGGTGCTAACTCGGACAGCCGTTGTTAGATAGACTAGTTCCCCGGTGAATTTCACACCTTACTGTTGTGAGGGTTGAATTCATGGTCGGTTACAAGTTGCTGACAATATCCACTGTCCATGCTAAGGGTACTCGAGTATGTAGGACGGTTTTTCTCGAAGAAGCTCTTTGTGGATATATCTTGGACATTTATGGAGGGCGCGCCGTGTGCCCTACAGCTTTGGTGATGTTGTTATGGCGGCTTTCTTGCGAGAACAATCCAGGAATCTCGCGAAACGCGGAGAGTTGTTTCACACACCTCACCTTGCCCAACAATCACTACTCGAGTAATGTATGTAAATTTTCTCTGCTTTTGTCGACGAGACGCGGGATCTGGGAAGACTCCTCTCTGATGCCTTGGCTCTAGATTTTTTGTAGAGATGAAAGCGGACAAAAATGTTCATACTAAGCCATTCCCAACCAATAGACCACACATACACACACACACACACTTTGTGAAGAAAGAAGAATATTCGCTAGAGGACTATAGGATACTGGTACCTAATTGGGCAGGTGTAGTATCCGTATTGCATCGGTATTAAAGCGCGCTACCGTACACTGAATAATAGTGCACCAAGGCCAAACAACCAATGAAGACTAGCCTCATCCACAGCGGCAAGCTCTACTTAACGTAACCTACGAAATCTCACTCGCTCGGGTTCCCTAATATTTTACAAGGCATTCTTCGCTCTGAAGAACCTACCAGTGATTGCCATGACCTCCCCAAACACTTTATCCACGGGACCCCGCACGAGGCCGTTCTGAATCCACTTGGGAAGTTTCGAGGCTATCTTGTCGGTGGAATACCTTCTGTCAAGGAGCGCGATGACGGCGTAATCCTCTCTGTGTCTGATAGCCCTACCGATGCTCTGGTTGACGGCTCTCATGCAAGCGTTCTCGTAGAATTCTCTACCAGCCGCCTTGGCAAAGGCATTGCGTGCTGCGGTTTCGGACAGCGAGAAGGACGACTGATCCAGGGAAACTCCACAGTAAGAATCCCGAGCCACCTTTTCTACATGTTCCAGCTTTGCCCGCCACTCAGCGGTATTGCTGTTGGGGAAAGGCAAGCCGACCATAATGATCCCACGGCCAAGGCTGGTTTATATTATTACTCCTGGTCAGTCTGACAGCGCTCGGAGTGATGGGCACACGGCCTTACTTGTCGTTGAAGTTTATCCCTTCTGACATTTTCCCGCCAACAACTGACAGGAGGAGGCCCCCTTTGCCGTTGTCTATCGCTTTTGCGTACTCTCTGAGTACTTCTTCGACACTACTTCCGTCACTGGATTCCCGGAAGACCTGTTGGTTTGGGCCGGGGCGTTAGCAATATGTCAGAGGGGAATAAGGGATATGCTACCGTTTTTCGATCTTCGAGGCGTTCCCAGAGGGATTTGGTGACAGTGTTGGATGCAGAGATAGGCTTCTTGCGCCATTGGGAAGCGACGAATTCTAGATATGCATAACTAGGAAAGAAGCAAACGACTCCATGCGGGATCACTTGGCAGAGGTTTACGATAGCTCTGCCCAGCTCCTCAATCTATGAAACGATTAGTGAGCGAGGGAAATAGTAGCTGAATTGTTAGAGAACGAACCATAGTAGACTGCATTCGTTTCTCGAAGGTGAACTCAAATTCTCTCCCGCCGGGTCCTTTAGTTACCGGTAATGCAGTTAGGTTCTCTTTCGGTATTACGTGTCCGCATGACAACGTGCGTACCTTTTCCTTTGGTAGGTAAGGGAAAAGGTGATTTGTGTAGTCGTTCATCTTGCACCAATTAGAATCTGCATCTTTAAACACATTCGCAAAAACTTGTTACCGGTTCCATTGTCCCACCAGCTAGTATTACTGCCCTAGCCTCCTCTACGATCTCCTGGAAATGGTGAGCTGGATCTAACAGCATGTACTTGAGACACGGATCATTTTTATCCTCGGTTTTGCCGTGAAATATCTTTCCCTCCGCAGAAGGGTTTGTCAAGGCCAGCAAGAAGCCCTGGATATGTGTCAGGACGGGTATAGCAGCCGTTGGCTGGAGAATCTTGACTCCTCCGGGCTTGTTCGCTTGCTTGCTCTTCTCCTGCTCTTTGGCCTCCTTATGCACGATGTAGCCTTCCACTTTGCGCGCGAGCTTGCTCTCGTTAAGGTATGTTTGGAGTTTGTAGAAGTTGACCTGGTCGATACCTTGCATAGCTAGAAGGTCGCCTGGGGCGATGACACCTTCTTTGGATTTCTTGGATATCTCTTCCAGGTATGATGCGAGTGACGCTATGATTCGCACGGTCTGCATAACGTAGACTTTGTTCTTACCCTTCACTCTGTTTTTGAACTTTGCCAAGTAAATGTCGAGTTGAGCTTGGGAGCGCTGCAGTTGAGCTAATGAAACCGTAATAGAGTAAATTGACGATATTGCGCTTATCAAGTTGTGCGCTTCGTCTACGATGACTACATGGCCCTTTAGAGAAAGGTCGAGTGCCTCACGAGCCGATTTCTGAAGCAAGAGTGGGTATGGCAAGGTAACTATCTACAATCCCAGGGGCCTGTCAGAATGTCAGAAGGGGTGAAGAAGGGAGACTTACCTCACTAGGCTTTATTGTGGGTCTTGATGCGTAGTATGGACAAACGCCCATCCTTTTCCCCAGGGATGCCAAATCCTCGATATCACGGATCTTAGCAAGTGTGTGATCCCTGAAATCGCGCACAACTACTTGGTCATCCTTTCCGGGGAGAAACTCGCATCGTGATGCTTCGGAAACCCCTTTCGCGCCGGGCTTAGGATCAGCGGCTATTTTTTGTAGTACATAATCGGGAATTTTATGCAGCATACCTGACCGCTGCAGCTCCAAACATCTCTCGTTGATAGCAATGGGATTCGCAAGCTTTGTAACTTTAGGATTTATGCAGAGATTTTTCCTCGAGCCGAGTGATAGATGTTTCACTTCTTCCTCCAAAGTCGAATCCTCCTTCTTAGGAAAGGAGGGGGGGAATTTGACACGGCGGAGTTCGTTAATGAACTGTGTCAGCTGAGAGTGAGTTCTGGAGCAGTAGAAGATCTAGAAAGTATTATTATGCAATGTTTGTGCTTATTGGATGAGAGACCATGCCTTAATTTCATCCGGGAGTTCTGATTCTTCGTCTTTTGTTTCTTTTCCTGTTGGCAAGCCTAATCTACTGCATTGTCAGTTTTCTGAAGAACGAGTGATCGCTCATCGGTCAAATCAAGCGCACCTCTTCATCAGGGCAACAACCGCTGGAGAGAGTGTGTCGCCTCCCGTGGAGCCTTTGGCACCACTATCTTCGTCCCCGCTCTCATAATCTTCTAAACAAAATTGGGCTTCATCGTTGTCCCCATCAACCTCAACTTCTACTTCGCCCTTCTGTCCACTAGTTAGCTATACAGCAACTGCTAACAAGCTAGGAAAAGGAGTGATACTCGTCGCTTTATCTTTGGATTCGAACTCCCGTTCGCCAGCTGCCTCTCTCTTTTCTCCTTCTCCCGAATTTTCGCAAGCTGAGCTTCAATGTCAGCCTTCTCTTGTAGTATCTTTCGCTTTTTCTCATCTCTGGCAAATTGCTTCACCCAGTCGGGCGCACCATCGTCTTTTCATTTCCCATCACATAAATCAGCTCACACACAATACCACAAACGAGCCTACTGAATATTTACCTTTATCGCCTTTCAATTGCGATTCCAGGGATTTCGATTTATGTTCGCGAAGCCAAGTCAGGGCGCCGCATATTAAACTTAGCGATTTACCCTACCATTAATTAACACTAAATCCGTATGCTGTGTTCTGTGTTTCGGCGAGTGTGCTTACAGTGCCTACAGTGGATTACGTTCAAGTTAGTGGGGCGCTGATTCTATCCAGAGGGGCGAAATTTTCTACCAGTGGGCGATTCGAAAATACCAATACATCCATCCTCAATGGTTGTGTAAACGGCATTCATGAACTCGACTTGGATCGGGTAGGGAGTGTAGGGGTGGTGGAAATCTCTTTCTTGTTTGTATGCCATGGCTAGTTTTCTGATCGTGAAGGATGTCGGATGAAGTGGGAGGACGCGTAAATGGGTTTGGCAATTGATGGTGCACTGTTGAGGGGACCGCGTGTTGCTATGGAAACGGGTTGTTTGGAACGTGACGTCAAACCTTGAGGACGTAGAGCAGCAAGAATGCGGGTGTTGGCTCTGCCATGCGATTCAACACCCAGGCAAAAAACAAGAGGGTTTAGTTGGTGTGAAGCCCTAACCTTATAGGGTACACTAAAGATACCCCTTCCTCCCGATTCCCTTGCGCATGATGATACATACCAAACAAGACAATCACTCAACGTCCTTGGATTTGATCGTAGAGAGATAGTGCAGATTGGTAAGTGGAATATGAAGGATATTAAAGTTATTAAGATTTAATAAAACTACACGTCCCTGGCATGAATGGACCGAACACCAGGGGGGTCCCGGGAGCTGAAGGCGGCCTGCCAGGAACGACATATTACCCTTGTAAATAGTGAAAGTAGTTAGCACATAAGTAGGCGAAAGGGGGAGAATTTAATGGAAAAGTAAATATTGTTCGCATGACTTGGATATGTATATTAAAAATTAAATAATAATAATAATAATAATAATAATAAAAATATATATAAAAATATAAAAAATACATGAGATTCACCAGCGAGTATGGCCTCCAGATGCAGCAATAATAGCCTGTATTCTTTCAGGCATGGAATCAACAAAACGTAAGAGATGTGCCTCAGAAATCCCCTCCCACTCCTCCCTTATGGCCTGGCCCATTTCTTCCAATCCTTGGGGCCGAGGTTATCTCTTATTCAGCCTATCCTTCAAGAGAAACCACACATTCTCAATAGGGTTGAGATCCGGTGAAGCAGGGGGCCTGTTAAGCTTTGGTATGCCATACTGCTTCCGGATCCGGCGTGTATAATGTGCCTGATGGGCCGAAGCCCCACCTTCCATGAGCCAGAGAGGGTGAGCTGCGTGCTCACTCTCTCTGTTAGGCATTGTAACGGGGGCACTCTGTAGGAAGACGGATCCTAAGATTGCGACCGCACTGAAGACTCAAAGTAGAAGTAAGGATCAATTAAAGATAAAGATAATTCAAAGTAGAATCAAGCGGTAAAACTTAATATCTTTAAGCCTGAAAGCTTCACTCAATAAGTTCTCTCGAGGATCGTTGGTTATCAGAATAGGGTGTCTCTCGCTTTAGTTAAGTAGAATAATGTAAAGCCAGAGGACACCCGTCAACCATTCTGACCTT
>Ga0307513_10001392_pt1 | contig 34838 bp, 47 predicted proteins | sample 15_EM_MG_FD_202174 | JGI IMG/M metagenome (GOLD analysis project Ga0307513, IMG submission 202174) | Populus trichocarpa ectomycorrhiza microbial communities from riparian zone in the Pacific Northwest, United States - 15_EM | ecosystem: Host-associated > Plants > Roots > Unclassified | place... | reverse complement strand
TGGCACACACCGAGTTCCCGTACGAGAGGACGATCCCGTCCTTGATGTTCACGTTGAGGTCACCGTCAGCGACCTCGAGCCCGTTGATAAACTGGCGGAGGTAGGCATGGGTGACACGAGTGTTCTCGTCGGTGTAAGAGTCCTGACGAAGAACGAAGGTGGAGACGTCGTCAAGGTGAGGTGGGATGAGGCCGTTTGCGAAGCTCTGGGCGAGCTGAAGAGGGTCCTTGGTCTGGGGAATGTCAAAGCTCTGAGGAATGTCGGAAGGGTTGGAGCGGAAGACGGCATGAGGGTGAACTGGGCCGAAACCCAAGGACTTCCTCGGCTTGACCGACTCGTGGGCGGCGACGGAAGAGGCTGAAAGACCAGCGAGAAGGAGAGGAACAAGTAACAACTTCATATCTCGCAACTCGGGTAGGGTGTTGTGGACGTTAGGGCTGAAGGGGTTGTACTCTATGCGCTCCAAGCGAATGGGGCAGACAAGGTGGAGAGCAGTAGGAACGCTCGCTTCCCGGAGCAGACCAGGACCCCCCCACCCATATTCAGGGGTCCTAGCAGACCTTATAGCAATCCGGGCTCGCGTGGCGGCAACGTGCGGCGGCTCTCGCCCCGCAGGCTATGATGGTGCAGACCTATGCAGATGAACAGGTGACTTACGCCTCCGCCCACCTTGGACCTGCCGCCTGAGGCTTGGCACACAGATAGCACTATCCTTCGGACATGCATTCAGCCACAGGGGCGAGGACAGTCCGCCCGTCGTGCCCAGCGACAGCCAGGGTCACGTGGAGCACCCCAAATCCAGCAAGACTTCTCAGTTCTCTCCGGGAATGCACCGGAAGCCCGCTCTGCGTCCGTCCGAGTCTAGCAGACAATCGCTATTGCTCGCTTGCCGTAAACATTCTTAGTTGGTTTTTCGGCGCGGTTTTGTTCGACTACCCCGGAGCTATGTAATCAACATTTCCCGCGACCGAAGTTTCTGTAGGTATTTCGGTTCATCCCACAGATCGCTGCTTGTGCGGAGGACGTCGAGTACCGGCGGCGTTTTCACATCCAGGTGCTCAAGCACCGTATTGGTAGGGCGAGCATCAGAAACTCGAGCAGAAGGGGGGATGGTGGTTCTCTCGGGTGCCACGGAGGCGTTCCCGATTGCAAGACAAAGCCAGCGCCCAGAATGATGGGCCAGCACAGTGTAACCGCAAGGCGACACCGGCCCGATGCCAACGTAGTGGGCCACCCTAAGAGCCCACTATCGCTAGGACCACCTCCCAAAGCTCAAAGAAATGTGGTCGGTGGTGTGGCCAGGTGCACCGTCGAAAAGCATAAAAACAGGGTGTATTCGACATCTAAGCTTCACAACCACTCATCTCTTTTCCTCAGCCAGCCTTAGCATCGGCCAACTCCCAAAGAGGATTAGTTTTCAACGAACCCCCAAGGTGACCCAGACGCATTGCTCCACGAGGGCGGCACCAACAGCGTTCCCCTACCGGCGCAAATGGGCAGAGGCATAAAGAATTTTCTCGAGACGGAGTTACTCTCTTGCAACGGCGAGGATACTGACAACCATTCTGTAGAAGCGCCTACCGAGGATGACGCCAAACTCCCATCCGGCTCAACCGGTCGAGGTTTGATGGATAATGTGGAAGACCGACGCACGAAGCAAGACCCTAATCGACCAGAGCCCAACCTACTTGCGATCCCACCCCCAAACAAGTGGAGGGGAAGCAAAATCAAAGTTAACGACAAGGACGTCATCCAAGCCCAGAAGCAGAAGTCCACCCGGAATCTCCGTAAAGCGCAATCAAGGAAGGACCAGATTCGACCGGAGCTGGAATAGACGACCGAAGGAAACTCGAGCGCCGCACGAGTGGACTCACAGGCGTCCACCAGCGCACCGGGGAACGAGACGAATGGAAGGTACATTTACGCGACGAGGAGCGGCCTGATCTCGTATGGAGCAAGCAGAAATGGACTGAAGACGAGGAAGAAAAAGATCAACGCTGGCGGTCCCATTGGTCCGACTACGCCACCGCGCCTCGCTAAGCCCCCACGATCCCCGCAAACGAAGAACTATGCAATCAAGTCGAGGGCGCATGGATCCCCCAAGAAAAGGTCGCCAATCTCGACCCGGAAGAGGAGCTCGTAAAATCGTGACCGAATAATTTGTTCTCAACGATTGGCTCATTCTCTGGGCACAGAATGGGCTACCCTCGTGAACGAACGCGATACCTTAGGGGAGCACATGTATAAAAAAAACTCCCCCAGTGGAATCGCCGGCCTCGGTACCGTGGGACCACGTAATGCCGGAGACTTAGAAAAACCGCGGCCAGCCAAAGCGCTTACTATGTAACAGGGATCAGCAAACCTGCTCTCCGTCCTTTCTTTTCCATTCTCCACGTTCACACAAATCGTAAACTCGACCTCTAGTACGCCGCTGTGAAGCCGACCTCGGATGGGTACCTCTCGAGGGGAGGCCGTTACGGAGGATCCGTTGTCCGCGGTGACGTGGGGAGTTGGGTGGGTTGACATCCGCTGCTCCCGTTGTGCTGACCCCGTGGTCCCGGTGAAGTGTACTGTGTCCGAGATGGTCAAACTCGTTAGAATAAACCAGCGACGACTCGCTCCATCTCGCGATTCACTCGTCGCGAGCTATGACTCTGATCTGCGGAACTTGCCAATAGAATCGGAAAGGTCAAGTGCACCAGGCTCCCCGGGATCTCGGCTTCCACGTTTCGCAAGCCATGCCGTCAACCACTGGCACATAACCACAATCGCCATTACTAGTTTACCCACCTTGGACGTCGAGGGCGAGTTCTCTGGATCCCCGACGGCCACGAGCGAACGCGATATCAAGATCCCCATCCACTCTCCTCTCGGACGGAGCCTCTCCTGACTTCGAGGATGGCTGGCCTCGTAGACGGATTGCGAGATATAGAAGATATCGAAGGAGGGCTTCCTCAAAGATCCCCAAACTCATAGACAGATTGATGGAAATCGAGAGGTATAACGCAATCATCTGCCTGCCGCCCCGTTTGGCACCGGCTCAGGGGGACCAATGGCGCCCCAATCCCTGACCGCTAGACTTCCGGTATGTCTAGTGCCGAGATCACGCAACACCTGGAACTGAACTATCACTGGGACGACAGTATCTTCGTAAAGCCCCTCAAAAAAAGGATGCTGGGAAATATTAAGCCGCGAGAGTGATTTCAGATAAGGCCGACGCCCGGGCTGACCGTTAGGGAAGGTTGTCATTTATGAGGCTGCCGGTCGCAGCCACCTCCGAGTTTGAACCAGGTATTGGCGGCGCTCGACGAGTATATGTGGTCCTACTGTGTAGCGTAAATAAGTAATAAGAGATACGCGAAGGAAAAACAAGCGAAGATCGGATCTCCAACATGTATACAAGCCATTTGGCCCTGCATCGCGAATTAATAATCTCGCATGTACCAGAATGCCGTCGCGTCGTTCAAGCACGAAAAGATATCTTCTATGCCAGGTCGTGCGTTGCGGTCCTCTAGCCAGCATAGCTCGATGATTCTCCACAGCTCATCGTTTAACCCGAGGCGTGTCGCCCCATCCGGTTTCTTCGGTCGATCCCCCTCAGTGATTGCATTGATGACCAGAATATCCGACTCAATTTCGACGTACGGGCGGTGTCCGCATAAAACCTGGGGCATACCCGTCCAACTGCATAATACAACAAATCGGCCCACACAAGCGCCTACCTCGTATATGACCATTCCGAGCGCGTAGCAATCAGACAGCTTTGTCGGCCTATTCTCCTCTGATACCGGCATCCCAAACCTGTCCGGATCCAACAGCTCAGGGCTCATCCACCGGTATGTCCCCCCTTCAGTGAACGATACCAACGTATCATTTGAGATCAACGACACTCGGGATGCTGCGGCAGAGGCATAAGTCACAATGCCGGTAATGGCCGAAAGGCCGAAATCGGCGATGCACGCTCGTCGGTTCTCGTTGATAAGAATGTTCGCCTTGGTATATCAGCGAGAGGTACATAGATGCATGCTTTGAGAGAACACATACACCCTTCAAGTCTCCATGGACAATTCGGAGGTCATGCATATACTTCAAGCCATTTGTAACATCAGTCAACTGGACGATTGATCAGTTAGGCCACAGTTGGAATTGAGTGTTAAACATACAAGTTCGATGCGGTTCACATGTCGATCTTCCCCAACAAACTCGTTGATATTTCCATTCTCCATCCACGCCGAAACCATCGCGAAGCGCTGGTTGCTCACTGTCACCCCGATGAGTGGTAAGATGTTCGGATGCCGGAGGTGTTTCCAGGCTACACCCTCTCGACAGAATCTCTGTAATATGTTTGTCTATATAGTCATAATAATGGAGGCGGAGGACTCACGCTGAGGATGAGATCGAGGTCACTCGTGATATACACACGCACGACCTTGATAGCCACCCGGCGCCCATCGTATGTACCCTGCGATACGTTGGCGTAGCCGCCGCTTGCAACTTCCGTGGAGCCTTCCGAACAATCCGGGATGTGCATGGACCTTGGGATCACGCGGTGTCGACTGCATGTTTTGCAAAATTTATTGAATAGCCTCAGTCGGTCCCGATCTGACAGGACATGATTCTCCAATTGCTATGGTTCGCATTAGCCTCGGGGGAGAGTAATGATGGCGGAAGAGCCTGCCTTATCCATCTCGTTAACAATTCTCTCGATTTCCGGTTCGGGATCTCGTAGAAACTGGAAAAGAGAAGTGATGCGTGGAAGGAATCTTCCACGTTGTTGTTGTCCTATTTCAATGCTCAGAACCTTTTGTTTCCCGTGTTTTGAGCGCTTCTGTTACCTGTTGAGAATAGCTCGCGCATGGCGGAAACTTCCCATCGCTTCACCGGGTCTCCGTTCCAACAGGTTGTAATCATGGCCCATACTCTACGCTGCAACCATCGATTTGCGTCTCGGTTCCTTGGACGCAGAGGTCGTTCCCCAGACTGAATCTTCGAAACAACAGTGCGGTAGTCATCAATCCCATCATATGGCAACACGCCCGTGAGGACCTGATAATAACGGGTCAATTGCATCAAGCATTACCCTGTTTCCCAGTGGGAGGAGCGTACTGTAAAGGAGGTCATCGCAAGAGAATAAACGTCACTGTTTTTTAAAGCGGGGTAAATGCCATCGGTATCGAATTTGGTCTGGTAAAATCGTTCCGGGCCCATATAACGGGCGGTTCTTAGCTTAAACTGGCGGGGATCGAGACCAGCGATCTCATTTGCAATCCCGAAGTCTCCAAGGCACGTGTTGCCATCTGGGGTAACCAGAACGTTGTCCTAAACGTATGAGATTTCAGTGTGCAAGTGACCGCACAGTCCGTTCCGTTCCACTTACCGGAGCGATACAACCGTGTAGAATATCTAGACCGTGAAGATACGAGAGGCCGTCGCAGACCCCCGCAAGCTGTTGTCAACGTGGTCAGCAGTGGGCCCCTATCAATTTCAATGGATCCATACCAGCATTCGCCGATTGGCATTCTTATTATTTTGTACGTACTGCATGATATTTCCATCGGGCATCCATGGGCTCATGATGCAGAGCGGATACAGCATCTCTGAAATCTCAATGATGGGGAGTATATTCGGATGGGAAAGGTACTTGGACCCCTCAGTTTCATGGCAATGGGTCTGGTGTGCAGCATACTGAGTTTGACTCAGATTAAAAAAGGAGCCACGTACCCTTTTGATTTTCCCCAACCGGTCCCTTCTCCGTGTACGAACTATTTTGATACATACCTGGTCCCCATGATGATTTCCTTTCCAAATGTCCACGAATCCGAGGGGTTCAAATCCTGGCGATTCTTCACACAGCTCTACATCGGCGAATATTTGTGATCCACAGAGGAGGGCGTGGGCATAAAGTCTGAACCATGGGTACTGGTAGGCCCCGCGCTGGGAATGTCTGTCTATTCCCTAACCACCGACAGCTTCAGAGGGTGAAGAAAGGTTTGATGATGAAGATATACTTTGTGAAACGTTTCTGCGAATACCGTTGCGTCCCGTGAGGACAGGCTCGTTGGAGATCTTCCAGTCCTTGAAGCTACTTCGGAGACCCTATCTGTATACTCCTCCCCCACTTGCCACGCCGGGTCTTTCGGACACGGGACAAGGGATGTACGCATGAAGTCTTTCGCCAGTCTCGTCATGTTCTCGGGACCAAGCGAGGCGAAGTCGACTAAATCATTCATTCATCTGCATCAGCTGCCACCACGGGTTCACGTACGTTGGTGACTCACTCTCGCGACATTGTATGAGATTCATGACTACCTGACCGGGTGGGAAGATCGCGGTGATGAGAAGAGAGACTTCTGGTCAACTGTTGGCGACACGTGGAGAGTGTACCCCAGCCTTTCGGAAACTACGCCGTTCGCTCACCGTGGCCATGACAGTTGCCTGAATTGGACACTGATGCCATCAATCGCACAATCTCCGGATGGGTGGGCGCTTCCTCGAGAACGACCTCAACTCTTCATCTTCTCTCCGTCTGAGCTTTTCTGTGAGCACTGGAGTCGGGTGTCGTGTATTGCATCGATGGACCACTGCGGGTTGGGGTGGCAAACCCGAAATGTTTTGGCACCTAGATACAAACCCGCAGTCGAGGTTGCCAAGCAACAGAATCAGCTACGAGCAGGCGGCGAAGGGAACGGATGGAAGAAGGTGGAGTTTTTAAATATAGCGTGACCGCTTTTTCTTCTATCCCGCGCACCACGCATGAAAGTGGTCCGGGGAATGGTGAAGGGGGCGATGAAGAACGCCAAGATCCACTCGGACCTTTGACGAATCAAGCCAGTGATCCGCACGACCCTTACGCGAATGTCAGCAACGAAGAATCCCTGGCGCCCATTCACGAACGCACCCTGCTGAGGCCGCGAAGACCTTTCAGAACACATCAATGGCCCCCATGCTTGATAGGCGATCCGCTTGAGGAGACTGGACCAATGGTCACCGTTGTCGGCCATGGCACATCACCGCGATCACCGTTACGCACTCACCCACCTTGGACGTCGAGGGCAGGTTCTCTGGACCCCCGAAGGCTATGAGCGAGTGCGATATCAAGATTGCCATCCACTCTCCTCTCGGACGGAGCCTCTCCTAACTTCGAGGATGGCTACCGTGAACGGATCGCGGGATGCCGGAGGGCTTCCTCCAATATCCTCAAACTCATAGACGGACTGAGGGAAATCGAGAAGTATAACGAAATCGTTTGCCTGTTGCCCCGTTTGGCATCGGCTCAGGGGGACTGATGGCGCCCCAATCCCTGGCCACTGAACTTCTGGTATGTCCTGTCCGGTACCGTGATCATACCACACCCGGAACTGGACTATCACTGAGACGACAGTATCTTTGTAGAACCCCCAAAAAAGATATGCTGGGAAACTCAAACCGCCAGAGAGACGGTGGACATGGCCGACGTTACTGGGGTGAAAGTTAGGGGAGATTGCCATCTATAAGGCTGCCAGTTGTGGCCACCTCCAAGTCTGAATCAGGTATTGGCGGTGCCCGACGAACGTGAATGATCCTATTGTGCATAGTAAGCAAGTAATAGGAGATACGTGTAGGAAAAATGAATGAAGATAGGATCTTGAACGTGTCTATAGGCCGTTCGGCCCTCGCGTTGCGAGTCAATATTCTCGCATGTACCAGAATGCCGTTGCGTCGTTTAAACATGAAAGGATATCCTCTATTCTAGGACGTGCGTTGCGATCTTCCAGCCAGCATAGCTCGATGATTCTCCACAGCTCGTTGCTGAACCCGAGGCGTGTCGCTCCTTCCGGTTTCATCGGTCGATCTCCCTCAGTGATCGCATTGATGACAAGGATATCCGACTCGATTTCAACGTACGGGCGGTGTCCGCATAGAACCTAGGGCACACCCGATTAACTGCGTAAAACAACAAATTGCCCCACACAAGCGCCTACCTCGTATATGACCATCCCGAGAGCGTAGCAATCGGACTGCTTCGTCGGCCTATTCTCCTCTGATACCGGCATCCCGAACCTGTCAGGATCCAACAGCTCAGGGCTCATCCACCGGTATGTTCCCCCTTCAGTGAACGACATTAGAGTGTCGCTTGAGATCAGCGACACTTGGGATGTCGCAGCAGATGCATAAGTCACAATCCCGGTGATAGTTGAAAGGCCGAAATCGGCAATGCACGCTTGCCGGTTCTCGTTAATAAGAATGTTCGCCTTGTTATATCAGCGAGAGGTATGCTAATATATGATTCGAAAGAACACATACTCCCTTCAAGTCTCCGTGGACAACGCGGAGGTCGTGCATATACTTCAAGCCATTTGCAACATCAATCAACTAGGCAATGGGTCAGTTGGGCTTCAGCTAGGGTCAAGTGTAACACACGTACAAGCTCAGTGCGATTCACATGTTGATCTTTCCCAATAAACTCATTGATGTTGCCATTTTCCATCCACGCCGAAACCATTGCGAAGCGCTGGTTGCTCACTGTCACCCCAATCAGCGGTAAGATATTCGGATGCCGGAGGTGTTTCCAGGCTACACCCTCTCGGCAGAATCTCTGTAACATGTTTGTCTATATGGTCATGATAGTGGGGGCGGAAAACTCACGCTGAGGATGAGATCAAGGTCACTCGTGATATACACACGCACGACCTTGATAGCTACCCGACGCCCATTGTATGTACCCTGTGATATGTTGGCGTAGCCGCCGCTTGCAACCTCCGCGGACCCTTCCGAACAATCCGGGATATGCATGGACCTCGGGATCATGCGGTGTCGGCTGCATGTTTTGCAAAATTTATTGAACAGCTTCAGTCGTTCCCGATCCGATAGGGCGTGATCCTCCAATTGCTGACTCGCGTTAGCCTTGGGGGAGAGTAGGGGAGGTGGAGGAGCATACCCTATCCATTTCGTTAACGACTCTCTCGATTTCCGGTTCCGGGACTTGTAGAAACTGGAATAGAGAGGTGATGCGTGGGAGGAATTTTCCACGTCGTTGCTGCTCCGCTTCGACATTCGGAACCTCCCGGGGGCCCAATGTTGAGAATATCTCGCGCATGGCGGGAACTTCCCACCGCTTTGCTGGGTCCTTGTTCCAGCAGGTTGTAATCATGTCCCATACCCTACGCCGCAACCATCGGTTTGCATCTTGATTCCTTGGACGCGGGGGTCGCCCCCCGGATCGAATGCGGGAAGCGACAGCGTCGTAGTTCTCCATCCCATCATATGGCAACACGCCCGTGAGGACCTGATAACAATGGGTTAATTGCATCAAGTATTATTCCATTTCCTAGCGGGAGGAGGAGCATACCGTAAAGGAAGTCATCGCAAGAGAATACACATCACTTTCTTTTGAAGCGGGGTTGATGCAATTGTTATCCAATTCGGTCCGGTGAAATCGTTCTGGGGCCATATAACGGGCAGTCCTTAGCTTGAACATGCGGAAGTCTTCATAGGCGAATTCATATGTTATCCCAAAGTCTGCGAGGCACGTGTTGCCATCTCGAGTAATCAGGATGTTGTCCTGGACGTACGAAGTATCAACGTGCAGGTCAGTACACAGTCCGTTTTGTTTCACCCACCGGAGCGATGCAACCATGTAGAATATCTAGGCCGTGAAGATATGAGAGGCCATCGCAGATCCCTGCAAGCTGTGGCCAATGTAGTCAGCGGTGTACCCCTATCGATTTCAATGAATCCATACCAGCATTAGCCGGTTGGCTTCCGGGATCTTTTGCGTGTACTGCACGATATTTCCATCTGGCATCCATGGGCTCATGATACAGAGCGGATACAGCGTCTCCGAAATCTCAATGATGGGAAGTACGTTCGGATGGGAAAGGTACTTGGACCCCTCGACTTCACGACAATGAGTCTGGTGTGAAGCGCACTGAGTTTAACTCTGGTTAAATCAGGAGATACGCACCCTTCTGATTTTCTTCAAGCGGGGTATGTACCGTGTCCGAATCACCTTGATAGACACCTGGTCCCCATAATAATTTCCCTTCCAAATGTCCACGAATCCGAGAGGTTCGAAGCCCGGAGATCCATCACACAGCTCTACATCAGGAAATACTTGTGATCCACAGAGGAGGGCATGGACGTAAAGTCTGAACCATGGGCACTGGTAGATCCCCTGCCGGGAATGTCTTTCTATGCCCTAACCAACAACGGCTTCAGAGGGTGAGAGAAGGCTCGACATGAAAAGATACCTGGTAAAACATTTCTGCCAATACTGCCGCATCCCGTAAGGACAGGCTCGTTGGAGATCTTCCAGTCCTTGAGGCCACTTCGGAGACCTTGTCTACATACTCCTTCTCCACTTGCCACTGCGGGTATGTCGGACACGGGACAAGAGATGTGCGCATGAAGTCTTTCGCCAGTCTCGCCATCTTCTCGGGACCAAGCGAGGCGAAGTCAACTAAATCATCCATTTATCAGCCATCACCACTGGTGTCCGCGTAGGTTAGTGGCTCACTCGCACGACATCTTACGATACCATCGACTACCTGATCAGGTGGGGGCATCGCGGCGATGGGAAGAGAGATTTCTGGATAACTGTTGGCATTACAGGAAAATGTGCACCCTAGCCTCGCCGGAACCACGCCGTTCCCTCGCTATGGCCACGAGAGTTGCCTGAATCGGACACTGACGTCATCAGTCGCGCGATCTCCCGAAGGTCGGGCGCTTCCCCGAAGACTATCAATTAGTCCTCGCACGACCTCAGCTCGCCATCTTCTCTCTGTCTGAGTTTTCCTGCGAGCATCAGGGTCGGGTGCCACGTATTTTGTGTCCGAGAACCGCTGCAGATTGGAGTGGCAAATCTACAGTCTCAGCCGCCGAGCAACAAGTCTAGGCAACGAAGGGGACAGCGGAGTTTTCGGAGACAGCGTGATCGCTTTTTCTTTCCTCCCGCCCACTACGCATGAAAGTGGCCCAGGGAATGGTGAGGAGGCCGGTGAAAAACGTCGGAATCCATCCGGACCTTCGATGAACCAAACCAGTCATCTCCATGATCCTTGGACAAATGTCAGTAACGAATAACCCCTGGTGACCACTCGTGGGCGTACCCTGCGGAGGCCGTGGAACCTCTTCAGAACACATCGATGGCCCCCTTAATAGGTGGTCTGCTTGAGGAGACTAGATCAACGGTTGACGGAGAAATGCAGAATATCAATCTCAATTTTCTGTCAATCTGATGGTACATGATACCGTACCAGCTCCTCCCAAACGAGCACAGTCGGGGATCTAATGGCGGGCTTCAACCTTTGGGATATCAGCCTCCAGGGACGGGGACGCGTCAGCCCCGGTCGTTCCGAGAGTAGCATTACCGGTGTCGACAGTGGTGGTGGAAGGAGTGGCTCGGTCGCATTGTGCTGGGCGAATTCGGAAGTGAGGTCGGTAGGGAGGGTGCAAGACATAAGGAAAAGCCTCGAACGGGTTTTAAGATTGGTTGTGGTAAAAGGCACGGGCTACAGTTCGGTCGAAGAGCGCGATGTTGTCGGTGCTGGCTTGTGGGCCTTGAGTTCCCTGAGGTACGAGTCCGGGCGAGGTCTGCACGGGACGAGACGGTGAAGTTGGGGAACAGTAGCGCCCGAAATCACCAATCTCAATGCCGGTCTCGGCTCCACCCGGCTGACTCGGAATAACCACAACCCGTTAACTGCAACGATGACTCCGAATCCAACAACCAGAGAAGTTGGCCACTCAAGGAGTACTGTATTCTCAGTCTCAAGTACGGCTCCCCGCTGATGCACATAAATGCCTTTGGCCTTCGCACTGTAGGGATCGCTCTTGTGGTGATCGATTGGTATCAAGGCAAGCCAAGATCAATCGCCCACCTGCGAGTGCGCCTCCGGAGATGCCTCCGAAGACACCCATGATAGGCGAATCGACCTGTCGCTTGCCATACGAAATCGTGGAGATGATCGTCTCCCATCTCAAAGACATCAAGGCGCTCAAAGCATGTTCATTATTGACGTGCCACTCCTGGCACACCGCCGCGGTCCCACACATCTACCACATCCTCGTTCTCAAGGGGACGACACCCGGCGATGCTCACAACAAGCTGAACCTGTTATCCGGGCTGCATGAGCCGGGCCTCACACCTCACGTGAAAGAAATCCGAGTGAGGGAGTGCTTTAGCACGCATTGGTTCGTGCCCGAGGCATTCAGTCCCCTCGACTTGAGCTACTTTTCTGCTTTAGCGAACGTGCACACTCCGAAACTCGAGGAACTGGAGATCTACCGCTTCGTGCCGGGCATTGAACACTATTTCGGACACTTCTCGCAAACCCTCTGATCCATCACACTGTACGACCCACGCTGCACCCCGCGGCAGCTGTCGCATTTCCTCTCTCTCTTTCCAAACCTCGACGACATTGAGATCTGGTACATCTCCACACACATATCACACACAATCATCCCTGATACGGAACTCGTCCCGTTCTCCGCGCCAAAGCTGCGGGGGCAGCTGACGCTTTGTGACTTTCGTTGTTCTGAGACTTGGACGGACCTGATCACTTCATGTGGTGGCTTGCGTCCTAATCCCTTCGGATGGCAACACTCTTGTGAGAGCCTGATGGTAATGCGTCAGCTGCATCGAGCATCACTGTTTCACAGCGGAGGAGCATACCGTAAATAAAATCATCGTGAGGGTGTAAACGTCACTTTCTTTGTAAGCCGGGTCAATGAGATTGTCGCTGTCGAACTATTCTGGAGCCATATAACGCGCAGTTCTTAGCTTAAAAATACGGCGGGGGAGATTGACGGATTGATATGTGATCAGAATCTGATCGCTCTCAGCCTCCACTCCATTAGGCGTTCGGTGTGGCTCTGCCCATACCACTTTCCTCAGTCTCACTACGTGACGACCATCCTAACCAATGTCTCCCTCACCCTCCACTCCATCCCAAAAGCCTCACCGTTACCTCTGACATTGTTTCCAGACCAGCGTCGCGAGGTACCACAGCCCCGAAAATCAACCCTGCATCACGAAATGAGTCTGTTTACACGAGGCGCCCCGCGACAAGATGACCGCTCGTCTCCGTTAGGGTTTGGATTCATCCTTACCGCCTATACACTGCACTGCTCTTTCGCAACTATCTCGAGTCCCAATCATGGCTACAAACTCCCAACGACCGAAGTATTGGGACGGCGGCCTGTCTTTGCTGAACGCGGCTGTCGGGGCCCTGAATCTCGCGAGGGAATTCTCAAGCGTTACGCCGGCTACGGCCGTTTTTGGAACCGTCAGTGTTATCCTCAGGATGACCAGAGTGAGTTTTTCTCCTAATCTGCGCTGAACGATTGCAAGATGACATGCAACTAGGACACGATGATCAACGAGACTGGCCTGCACTGATGTTTGTATCGCCCTCGACCGGGGACTGAAGGGGAAGAGGTTGAACGAGCTTAACAATTCTGTGGTTAAAGCAATCAATCAGTTCACGACGTGAGTTACGCCAGTAATGCACGATTTGAGTGCCCCGTTGACGACATCTTTGGTCCGACTTCAAGGCGGTCGCGAAGATCTGAAGGAACGTCATCAAGCATGGTAAACGGAACGAACTCTCTCGATTTTTCATGCGAACCCCCGCCTGGAGGTCGGACTTCAGCAGGATCCTTCTCGTGTTTAACGTGCGTTCCGTCGTTTTTGTGCGGCTATTATTGACCGTCGGTTCCCAGACTGAGCTTGCAATCAATACACACGTGGCTGTTGTAAACACCCACACGTTTGTACTCGATCGGAGATGGGTCTGGCAGTTTCTTCGACACGAGAGATACGACGAAGGCTGTGGACTTTGAACTTGCGGATTGTTAAGACGAAGAAGAGCCACCCGTTTTTTGCCAAGGGTGGTTCGTGCACACCACCCTGAATCTTGTATGTGCCGATATTCCCATCGAACGACGCGCCCGGTGCCCACCATGCAACAGATATCACCCAAGCGACCCCCCCTACCCCGTCTTTTCTTCTCCCTTCTCCACGCTCACGAGATATGAACTCGCCCTCTGCCAGATATCTGGTAATACACCAGAGTGGAGTCGATCTCTGATGGGTACCTCTTAGAGGGAGACTGTTGTGGAGGATTCATTGTTCGCGAACACCAACGCGGTGATGTGGGGAGTTGGTGGGCTTGACAATTGCTGCTCCCGTTGTGCCGACCCGGTTAGGTGTACTGTATCCGAGGTGGTCAGACCCGTCACGCTGGCGACGACTCGCTCCATTTTGCGGTTTGCGCCTCGCGGGCCGGGCCACTGATCTGTAGAAATCGCCAATAGAGTCGGAAAGGTCAAGTACACCGGGTTCCTTGGGATCCCGGCCCCTACGTTTCGCAGGCCGCGTCGTCAGCCACTGGCACATCACCGCGATCACCATCATGCACTCGCCCACCTTGGACGTCGGGGGCGAGTTCTCTGGACCCCTGAAGGCTACGAGCGAGTGCGATATTAAGATCGCCGTCCACTCTCCTGATTTCGAGGGTGGCTAGTCCGTGAACGGGTCGCGGAATACCAAAGGAGTGCTTCCTCCGATATCCTTGAACTTATAGACGGACTGAGGGAAATCGAGAAGTATAACGTAATCATCTGCCTGCCGCCCCGTTTGGCACCGGCTCAGGGGGACCAATGGCGCCCCAATCCCTGGCCACTGGACTTCTGGTATGTCCTGTCCGGTACCGAGATCATACCACACCCGGAACTGAACTATCACTGGGAAGACAGTACCTTCGGAACCCTCCCGGGGAAAGGATACTGGGAAACTTCAAACCGCAAGAGTGGTTAAGGCCGACGCTATCTGGGGTGACCGTTAGGGAAGGTTGTCATTTATGAGGCTGCCGGTTGTGGCCACCTCCGAGTTTGAATCAGGTATTGGCGGCACTCGACGAACATATGTGGTCCTATTGTGTACAGTAAACAAGTAATAGGAGATGCGCGTAGGAAAAACAAGTGAAGATAAGATCATTAACGTGTGCATAAGCCATTTAGTACCCGCATCGCGAGTTAATACTCTCGCATGTACCAAAATGCCGTCGCGTCGTTCAAGCACGAAAGGATATCTTCTATGCCAGGTCGTGCGTTGCGATCTTCCAGCCAGCATAGCTCGATGATTCCCCACAGCTCATCGTTGAACCCGAGTCGTGTCGCCCCATCCGGTTTCTTCGGTCGATCCCCCTCAGTGATCGCATTGATGACGAGAATATCCGACTCGATTTCGACGTACGGGCGATGTCCGCATAGAACCTAGGGCACACCCGGTTAACTGCATAAAACAACAAATCGGCTCACACAAACGCCCACCTCGTATATGACCATGCCGAGAGCGTAACAATCGGACTGCTTCGTTGGCCTATTCTCCTCTGATCGCGGCATCCCGAACCTGTCCGGATCCAACAGTTCAGGGCTCATCCACCGGTATGTCCCCCCTTCTGTGAACGACATTAGCGTGTCATTCGAGATGAGCGACACTTGGGATGTTGTGGCAGAAGCATGAGTCACAATGCCGGTGATAGTTGAAAGGCCGAAGTCGGCGATGCACGCTCGCCGGTTCCCATTGATAAGAATGTTCGCCTTGATATATCAGTGAGAAGTATATAGATGTATGATTTGAGAGAACACATGCCCCCTTCAAGTCTCCGTGGACGATGCGGAGGTCGTGCATATACTTTAAGCCATTTGCAACATCGGTCAACTGGACAGTGGATCAGTTAGGCTCCAGCTAGGGCTGAGTGTAACACACGTACAAGCTCGATGCGATTCACATGTTGATCTTTCCCAATAAACTCATTGATGTTGCCATTTTCCATCCACGCAGAAACCATTGCGAAGCGCTGGTTACTCACCGTCACCCCAATCAGCGGTAAGATGTTCGGATGCTGGAGGTGTTTCCAGGCTACACCCTCTCGGCAGAATCTCTGTAACATGTTCGTCTGTATAGTCATGACAGCGGAGGTGGAAGACTCACGCTAAGGATGAGATCCAGGTCACTCGTGATATACACTCGCACGACCTTGATAGCCACCCGACGCCCATCGTATGTACCCTGCGATATGTTGGCGTAGCCGCCGCTTGCGACCTCCATGGAGCCTGCGGAACAATCTGGAATGTGCATGGACTTCGGAATCACACGATGTCGGCTGCACATTTTGCAGAACTTATTGAACAGCTTCAGTCGTTCTCGATCCGATAGGGCGTGATCCTCCAGTTGCTATGGCTCGCGTTAGCCTTGGGGGGAGAGTAGGGGAGGTGGAGGAGTATACCCTATCCATTTCGTTAACGATTCTCTCAATCTCTGGTTCCGGGACTTGTAGAAACTGGAATAGAGAGGTGATGCGCGGGAGGAATCTTCCACGTCGTTGCCACCTCGATTCAACGTCCAGGACCTCTCGGGGGCCCAATGTTGAGAATAGTTCGCGCATGGCGGGAACTTCCCACCGCTTCACTGGGTCCTTGTTCCAACAGGTTGTAATCATGTCCCATACTCTACGCCACAACCACCGATCCGCATCTTTATTCCTTGGATGCAGGGGTCGCCCCCCAGATTGAATGCGGGAAGCGACAGCGTCGTAGTTCTCCATCCCATCATATGGCAACACGTCCGTGAGGACCTGATAACGATGAGTTAATTGAATCAAGTATTATTCCATTTCCTAGCGGGAGGAGGAGCATACTGTAAAGGAAGTCATTGCAAGAGAATAAACATCACTTTTTTTGAAGCGGGGTTAATGCCATTGGTGTCAAATATGGTCCGGCAAAACCGTTCCGGGGCCATATAACGGGCGGTCCTTAGCTTAAACATGCGGAACTCATGGGTGAATTCATATGTTATCCCAAAGTCTGCGAGGCACGCATTGCCATCTCGCGTAATTAGAATGTTGTCCTGGACGTACGAAGTATCAACGCGCAGGTCAGCACACAGTCCGTTCTGCTTCACCCACCGGAGCGATGCAACCATGTAGAATATCTAGCCCGTGAAGATATGAGAGGCCGTCGCAGACTCCCGCAAGCTGTTGCCAACGTGGTCAGCGGTGTATTCCTATCAATTTCAATGGATCCATACCAGCATTAGCCGGTTGGCGTCCTGGTTCTTTTGTGTGTACTGCACGATATTCCCATCTGGCATCCACGGGCTCATGATGCAGAGCGGATACAGCGTCTCCGAGATCTCAATAATGGGAAGTACGTTCGGATGGGAGAGGCACTTGGACCCCTCGACTTTACGGTAATGGGTCTGGTGTGAAACATGCTGAGTTAAACTCTAATAAAAAAAGGAGTCACGTACCCTTTTGACTTTCTCCAACCGGTACATTCTTCGTGTACGAATTACCTTGATGGATACCTGGTCCCCATGATGATTTCCCTTCCAAATATCCACCAATCCGAGAGGTTCGAAGCCCGGCGATTCATCACACAACTCTACATCGGGAAAGATTTGCGATCCACGGAGAAGGGCGTGGGCGTAAAGTCTGAACCATGCGACCTTATACTCACGACCCCGGGAATGCCCGTCTATGGCCTAACCACCACCAGCTTGAGAAGGTGAGGGAAGGTTTTGTGATGGAAAGATACCTTGTGAAACGTTTCCGCCAATACCGCCACATCCCGTGAGGATAGGCTGGTTGGAGATCTTCCAGTCCTGGAGGCCACTTCGGAGATCCTGTCTGCATATTCCTTCTCCACTTGCCAGAACGAGTGTGTCGGACACGGGGCAAGGGATGTACGCATGAAGTCTTTCGCCAGTCTCGTCATGTTCTCGGGTCCAAGCGAGGTGAAGTCAACTAAATTATCCATTTATCAGCTGCTATTACTCGTGCTCATGTAGGTTGGTGGCTCACTCGTACGACATCTTATGATACCATCGACTACCCGATCCGGTGGCGGCATCGCGGCGATGGGAAGAGAGGCTCCTGGACAACTGTTGGCGTTACAGGGAGGTGTGTACCCTAGCCTCGCGGAAACCACGCCGTTCCCTCACTGCGGCCACGAGTTGCCTAAATCGGACACTGACGTCGTCAATCGCGCGATCTCCCGAAGGTCGGCGCTTCCCCGAAGACTCTCAATTAGTCCTCGCACGACCTCAACTCGCCATCTCTTCTAATATCTGAGTTTTCCTGCGAGCATCGGGGTCAGGTACCACGTATTGAGTCCGAGAATCGCTACGGATTGGGGTGGCGAATCCGCAGTCTCAGCCGCCGAGCAACGGAGTCGGTTGTGAATAGACAGCGAAGGGGACAGTGGAGTTTTTGGAGACAGCGCGACCGCCCTTTCTTCTCTCCCGTCCATTACGCATGAAAGTGGCTCAGGGAATGATGGGGAGGGCGATAAAGAACGTCGGAACACACCCGGACCTTTGATGAATTAAGCCAGTCATCCGTATGATCCTTATACGAATGTCAGTAACGAATAATCGGTAACCCCTGGTGACCACTCGTGGACGTACCCTGGGAAGGCCGTGAAGTCTCTTCAGAACACATCAACGGTTCCCTTGATAAGTGGTCTGCTTGAGGAGACTAGACCTACAGTCACGGCGGAAGGAAAAATGCAGAATATCAATTTCTAATTTCTGTCAATCTGTTGGTACACGATACCGTACCGGTTCTTCCATCAAACGACCAGAGTTGGGGATCTAGTGGTGGGCTTCATCCTTCGGGATATCAGCCTCCAGGAACGACAGAAACGCGTCAGCCTCGGTCGCTCCGGGAGTAGTATTACCGGCGTCGACAGTGGTGGCGGAAGGAGTGGCTCGGTCGCATTGTGCTGGACGAATTCGGAGGTGAGGTCGGTAGGGAGGGCGCAAGAAAGAAGGCAAAGCCTCAAACGGGTTCTAAGACTGGTGGTGGTGGAAGGTGCAGGCTGCGGCTCTGTCGGAGAGCACGACGCCTGGCGCTAGCTTGTGGGCCTTGAGTCCCCTGAGGTATGAATCCTGGGGGAGGTTTGAACGGGAGAGACGGTGAAGTTGGGGGACAGTAGCGCCCGAGATCACCAATTCCAATGCCGGTCTCGGCTCTACCCGACTGCCTCGGAAAAACTACAACCAGCCAAAGCGCTTATCATGTACCGGGGATCAACAAAGCCACCCCCGTCCTTTTCTTTCCATTCTCCACGTTCGCACGGGTCGTGAACTCGACCTCCAGTACGTCACGGTGGAACCGACATCGGGCGGGTACCTCTCAGAGACAGACCGCCACGGAGGATCCGTCGTCCGCGATGATGTGAGGAGTTGACTGGGTCGACTATCCGCTGCTCCCGCGGTCCCGGTTAAATGCACTGTGTCCGAGATGGTCAAGCCCGTTAATCCAGCAACGACTCGCTCCAATTCACGCGTCACGAGCTAGGACACTGATCTGTGGAATTCACCAATAGAGTCAGAAAAGAAGCGTACCGGGCTCCCTGGGATCTCGATCCCCACTTTCCGCGAGCCGCGCCGCCAACCACCGGTACATCACCGGAATCATCATAATTACCCACTCACTCACCTTGGACGTCGGGGGCGAGTTCTCCGGACCCCCGAAGGCTACGAACAAGCGCGATATTGAGATCGCTGTTAACTCTCCTATCGGACGAAGCCTCTCCTGATTTCGAGGATGACTAGTCCGCAAGCGGATCGCGGAATACCAAAGGAGGGCTTCCTCCAATATCCCCAAACTCATAGACGGGCTGAGGGAAATCGAGAACTGTATTGCAATCGTCCGCCTGTTGCCACGTTTGGGACCGGCTCAGGGGGACTAATAGCGCCCCAATCCCTGGCCTCTGGACTTCCGGTATGTCTACTGCCGAGATCGTACAACACCCGGAACTGAACTATCACTGGGACGACAGTATTTTTGTAAACCCCCCCCCCCCATAAAAAGGATGCTGGGAAACCTCAAACTGCGAGAGTGGTTGCGATCAAGGCCGACGCTACCTGGGGTGACCGTTAGGGAATGTTGTCATTTATGAGGCTGCCGGTTGCAGCCACCTCCGAATTCGAATCAGATGTCGGCGGTGTTCGACGAGCATATATGGTCTTATTGTGTACAGTAAACAAGTAATAAGAGATACATGTAGGAAAAATAAGTGAAGATAGGACCTTCGAAATGTGTATGAACCGTTCGGCCCCCGCATCGCAAGTCAATGCTCTCGCATGTGCCAGAACGCCGTCGCGTCGTTTAAGCACGAAAGGATATCTTCTATGCCGGGTCGTCCTTTGCGATCTTCCAGCCAGCATAGCTCGATGATTCCCCACAGCTCGTCGTTGAAGCCGAGGAGTGTCGCTCCATCCGGTTTCTTCGGCCGACCCCCCTCAGTAATCGCATTGATGACCAGAATATCAGACTCGATTTCGACGTACGGGCGGTGTCCGCATAGAACCTAGGGCACACCCGGTTAACTGCATAAAACAACAAATCAGCTCACACAAACGCGTACCTCGTATATGACCATCCCGAGAGCGTAGCAATCGGACTGCTTCGTAGGTCTATTCTCCTCCGATTGCGGCATCCCGAACCTGTCTGGATCCAGCAGTTCAGGGCTCATCCACCGGTACGTCCCCCCTTCAGTGAATGACACCAGTGTGTCATTCGAGATCAACGACACTTGAGATGTCGCGGCAGACGCATGAGTCACAATGCCGGTGATAGTTGAAAGGCCGAAATCAGCGATGCACGCTCGCCGGTTCTCGTTGATAAGAATGTTCGCCTTTGGAGGTCAGTGAGAGGTGCGTAGATATATAATTTGAGAGAACACATACTCCCTTCAAGTCTCCGTGGGCAATTCGGAGGTCGTGCATATACTTCAAGCCATTTGCAACATCAGTCAACTGGGCAGTGGATCAGTTAGGCTCCAGCTGAGGTCAAGTGTAACACACGTACCAGCTCAATCCGGTTCGTGTGTTGATCTTTCCCAACAAACTCATTGATGTTGCCATTTTCCATCCACGCCGAAACCATCGCGAAGCGCTGGTTACTCACTATCACCCCGATCAGTGGTAAGATGTTCGGATGCCGGAGGTGTTTCCAGGCTACACCCTCTCGGCAGAATCTCTGTAACATATTCGTCCATGTGGTCATGGTAATACAAGCAGAAGACTCACACTGAGAATGAGATCGAGGTCACTCGTGATGTACACACGCACGACCTTGATAGCCACCCGACGCCCATCGTATGTGCCCTGTGATACGTTGGCGTAGCCGCTGCTTGCAACTTCCGTGGACCCTTCTGAACAATCCGGGATATGCATGGACTTCGGGATCACGCGGTGTCGGCTGCATGTTTTGCAAAATTTATTGAACAGCCTCAGTCGGTCCCGATCTGACAGGGCATGGTTCTCCAATTGCTATGGTTCGCGTCAGCCTTGGGGGAGAGTAACGGAGGCAGAAGAGCCTGCCTGATCCATTTCGTTAACAATTCTCTCGATTTCCGGTTCGGGATCTTGTAAAAACTGGAATAGAGAAGTGATACGTGGGAGGAATCTTCCACGTCGCCGTTGCCCTGTTTCAATATTCAGGACCAGGGTTTCTGGCATTTCAAGCATGTTTGTTACCTGACGAGAACAGCTTACGTACAGCACGGACTTCCCACCGCCGTTCCGTTGGGTCCTGGCTCCAACAGGTCACAACCATATCCCATACTCTGTCCCGCAACCATTGATTTGCATCTCGGTTCCTTGGACGCAGAGGTCGTTCACCGGATTGAATGCGGGAAACGACAGCGTCGTAGTGCTCCATCCCATCATATGGCAACACACCCGTGAGGACCTGATAACAATTACATCAAGTATTATTCCATTTCCTAGCGGGAGGAGGAGCATACTGTAAAGGAAGTCATTGCAAGAGAATAAACATCACTTTCTTTTGAAGCGGGGTTAATGCCATTGGTCTCCAATGTGATCCGGTGAAATCGTTCTGGGGCCATATAGCGGGCGGTTCTTAGCTTAAACATGCGGGGAGAGAGACCAGCGATTTTATTTGTGATCCCAAAGTCTCCGAGGCACGCGTTGCCATCTGGGGTAATCAGAATGTTGTTCTGGACGTACGGAGTGTCAACATGCAGGTTAGCACACAGTCTATTCCGTTTCACCCACCGGAGCAATGCAACCATGTAAAATATCTAGCCCGTAAAGATATGAGAGGCCATCGCAGACCCCTGCAAGCTGTTGCCAACATGGTCAGAGGTGTACCCCTATCCATTCCAGTGGATCTATACTAGCATTAGCCGATTGGCATTCTGATTCTTTTGAATGTACTGCATGATATTTCCATCTGGCATCCATGGGCTCATGATGCAAAGCGGATACAGCGTATCCGAAACCTCAATGATGGGGAGTACGTTCGGATGGGAAGGGTACTTGGACCCCTCAATTTCATGGCAATGGGTCTGGTGTGAAGCGCACTGAGTTTAACCCTGATCAAGAAGGAGTCGCGTACCCTTTTGATTTCCTCCAACCGGTCTGTTCTCCGTGTTCGAATTACCTTGATACATACCTGGTCCCCACGATGATTTCCCTTCCAGATATCCACGAATCCAAGGGGCTCGAATCCCGGGGATTCATCACACAGCTCCACGTCGGGAAAGATTTGTGATCCACGGAGGAGGGCGTGGGCGTAAAGTCTGAACCATGGGTACTGGTAGACCCGGCCCTGTGAATGGTTGTCCATTCCCTAGCCACCGGCCGCTTCAGAGGGTGAGGGAAGGTTTGATGATGAAAAGATACCTTGTGAAATGTTTTCGCAAATACTGCCGCATCCTGTGAGGACAGGCTCGTCGGAGATCTTCCGGTCCTTGAGGCCGCTTCGGAGATCCTGTCTGTATGCTCCTTCTCCACTTGCCAATCCGGGCGTGCCGGACACGGGACGAGGGATGTGCGCATGAAGTCTTTCGCCAGCTTCGTCATCTTCTCGGGACCAAGCGAGGTGAAGTCAACTAATCATCCATTTATCAGCTGCCACCACTCGTGTTCATGCATGTTGGTGACTTACTCTTACGACATCTTTCGCAACTCATGACTACCCGACCAAGTGGGAAGGTCGTAACGATGGAAAGAGAGGTTTTTTGTCAACTGTTGGTGTTACAGGGAGAGTATACCCCAGCCTCGCGGAAACCACGCCGTTCCCTCACTGCGGCCACGAGAATTGCCTAAATCGGACGCTGACGTCGTCAATCGCGCGATCTCCCGAAGGTCGGGCGATTCCCCGAAGACTCTCAATCAGTCCTCGCACGACCTCAACTCGCCATCTTCTCTCTGTCTAAGTTTTTCCGCGAGCATCAGGGTCGGGTGGCACGTATTGTGTCCGAGAATTGCTGCGGATTGGGGTGGCGAACCCGCAGTCCCAGCCGCCGGGCAACGGAGTCAGTTGTGAACAGGCAGCGAAGGGAACAGTGGAGTCTTCGGAGACGGCGTGACCGCCTTTTCTTCTCTCCCGTCCACTACGCATGAAAGTGGCCTAGGGAATGGTGAGGAGGGCGACGAAGAACGTCGGAATCCATCCGGACCTTTGATGGATTAAGCCAGTCATCCGCATGATCCTTACACGAATGTCAGTAACGAATAACCCCTGGTGACCACTCGTGGGCGTACCCTGGGGAGACCGTGGAGTCTTTTCAGAGCACATCAAGGGTTCCCTTGATAAGTGGTCTGCTTAAGGAGACTAGACCAACGGTTGACGGAGAAATGCAGAATATCAATTTATATTTTCTGTCAATCTGTCGGTACACGATACCATACCGGCTCTTCCATCAAACGAGCAGAGTCGTGGACCTAATGGTGGGCTTCATCCTTTGGGATATCAGCCTTCAGGAACGACGGAGACGCGTCAGCTTCGGTCTTTCCGAGAGTAGTACTACCGGTGTCGACAGTGGTGGTCGAAGGTGTGGCTCGGTCGCATTGTGCTGGGCGAATTAGGATGTGAGGGTCGGTAGGGAGGGTGCAGGAAATAAGGAGAAGCCTCGAACGGGTGTAGTGGAGGAAGGTGGGGGCTGCGGTTCGATCTGAGGGAACGGCGCTGCTGGCGCTGACTTGTGGGCCTTGAGTCCCCTGAGGTACGAGTCCGGGCGAGGTTTTTACGGGACGAGACGGTGAAGTTGGGGACAGTAGCGCCCGAGATCACCAATCTCAATGCCGGTCTCGGCTCCACCCGGCTGACTCGGAATAACCACAACCCGCCAACTGCAACGATGGCTCCGAATCCAACAACTAGAGAAGTGGGCCACTCAAGGGGCACTGTATTCTCGGTATCAAGTATGGCTCCCCACAGATGCACATAGATGGCTCTGACCTTCGCACTGTAGGGATCGCTCGCGTGGCGATCGATTGGTATCGAGGCAAAGCCAAGGTCAATCGCCCACCTGCAAGTGCGCCTCCAGAGATAACTCCGAAGACACCCACGATAGGCGAATCGACCTGTCGCCTGCCATACGAAATCGTGGAAATGATCGTCTCTCATCTCAAAGACATCAAGGCGCTCAAAGCATGTTCATTGACGTGCCACTCCTGGCACACCGCCGCGGTCCCACACATCTACCACATCCTCATCCTCAAGGAGAGGACGCCCGGTGACGCTCGCAACAAGCTGAACCTGCTATCCGGGTTGCATGGGCTGGGTCTAACACCTCACGTGAAAGAGATCCGAGTGAGGGAATGCTTCAGTACGCATTGGTTCGTGCCCGAGGCATTCAGTTCCCTAGACTTGGGCTACTTTTCCGCTTTAGCGAACGTTCACACTCTGAAACTCGAGGAACTGGAGATCCACCGCTTCGTGCCGGGCATTGAACACTATTTCGGACACTTCTCGCAAACCCTCCGATCCATCACACTGTACGACCCGCGCTGCACCCCGCGACAGCTGTCCCATTTCCTCTCTCTCTTTCCAAACCTCGACGACATCGAGATCTGGTACATCTCCACACACATACCACACACGACCATCCCTGATACGGAACTCGTTCCGTTCTCTGCGCCAAAACTGCGGGGGCAGCTGACGCTTTGTGACTTTCGTTATCCCGAGACTTGGACGGACCTGATCACTTCATGTGGTGGCCTACGGTTTCGTCACATGGACCTACGCAGGGTCACCGGTACCGGTTGTGCATCCGTCCTGTTGGGGGCATGTGCCGAGACCCTGGAGACGCTGCGATTCTACCCGACGGACGGTTCCATTGGTAAGCCGCCCCGGCGCATGTTTATCTGCGAACCCGAGCTGATGGCAGGCAGGAATCTTCACCCTCTCATCCCCTGAATTCAACTTATCGCGGCTCAAAGCTCTCCGATCGCTCGAAATTGGGGATTGGACGGGCGACTTTGGAGGCGGGGGAGGCTGCTACACCATCGTCATGGAGATATTTTCGACGATCACGTCCCCCGTGTTCTCCGAGCTCGTCATCGCCATCGAGGGTAATGAGATCGGTTATTTATCTTCAGACGCTGTGTTGTTCAGGACACTGCGCACGATGAACAGAGTCAGGCCCTTCAAATTGGTTTTTTTGGCCGAGATCGGGGAACCCGATCGGCACCTCGGCCGGCTGGAGGAGACACGGTGGAGGTTGGAGGGTGCTTTAAGCTCGGTGACCACAAAGGGTCTCCTTGATTTTCTCGACTCCCCGCCCACCATCCGCACGGGCCGACTTCCCGACCTAGGATGGGAGATCCGGTGTTGAGTACGGGAGGAGAAAATGAAGTTGGGGGTCTTCGGTTCGATTCTCACCTAAGTCAAAGCACTTTGTTGTTTTCGGCCCTATCTTAGGAGAAGGTCGACTGAACGGGTGTGGGTAGATCGTTCACGCACAGATCTTTGTATGAAAAGTCCTGTCTATAGCAGGCATTCAGTTGGCTCTGTTTGGCAATAACGCGGCTGTCGCTGAGTCGAGCAGAGTCCAAGTTAGAAAATGACGGAGCAGGGAGCACTCCCGTTTCTAAGGCTGACCCCCCCACAACACGCCCATCTCCTGAGCTCAAGTGCAGCGACGCAACGTGCTGACAGACGGCCACAAGCACAGACTCCTCCAGGATACATCCAAAAATGGGTAGTACACTAGGATCTTCGAGGACGGGTTGTAGCGGGTAAGCCCTCTGATGAGCCCCTTCGCAAGGGCGAAACCCGAAGTCCGACCAACAGTAACGCCCGAGATCACCACTTCAATGCCGGTCTCGGCCCCACCCGGCTGACTCGGAATACTTAACCACAACCAGCCAAAGCGCTTACCATGTACCAGGGATCAACAAAGCTGCCCCCCGTCCTTTCTTTTCCATTGTACACGTTCACGCAAGTCGTGGACTCAACCTCTAATACACCACGGTGGAGCCGACCTCGGATGGGTACCTCTCAGAGGCAGACCATTACGGAGGGTCCGTTGTCCGCGATGACGTGGGAGTTGGCTGGGTTGACTATCCGCTGCTCCCGTTGTGCTGACCCCGCGGTCCTGGTTGAGTGTACTGTGTCCGAGACGGTCGAGCTTGTCAACGCAGTGACGACTCGCTCCGTCTCGCGATTCACACGTCACGAGTTAGGGTCCTGATCTATGGAATTCACCAATAGGGTCGGAAAGGTCAAGTGTACCGGGCTCCCTGGGATCACACCGTCAGCCATTGGCACATCACCGCAACCACCATCACGCACCAACCTTGGACGTCGAAGGCGAGTTCTCTGGACCCCGAAGGTTACGAGCAAGCGTGATATCAAGGTCGCCGCCCACTCTCCTTTCACACAGAATCTCTCCTGACTCCGAAGATGACTAGTCCGTGAACGGATCGCGAGATACCAAAGGAGGGCTTCCTCCACTATCCTCAATCTCATGGACGGACTGACGGAAATCGAGAAGTATAACGCAATCGTCTGCCTGTCGCCCCGTTTGGCACCGGCTCAGGGGAACCAATGACGCTCCAATCCCTGGCCGCTAGACTTCCAGTATGTCTAGTGCCGAGATCACGCAACACCCGGAACTGAACTATCACTAGGACGACAGAATCTTCGTAAAACCCCCCAAAAAAGGATGCTGGGAAATCTCAAGCCGCGAGAGTGATTTCAGATAAGGCCGACGCCCTGGGGTGACCGTTAGGGAAGATTGTCATTTATGAGGCGGCCGGTTACAGCCACCTCCGAGTTTGAATCAGGTATTGGCAGTGCTCGACGAGCATATGTAGTCCGACCACTGTGTACAGTAAACAAGTAATAAGAGATACGCGTAGGAAAAACAAGTGAAGATAGGAGCTTCAACATGTGTATAAGCCATTTGGCTCCCACATCACGAATTAATAATCTCGCATGTACCAGAATGCCATCGCGTCGTTTAAGCACGAAAGGATATCCTCTATTCCAGGTCGTGCGTTGCGATCTTCCAGCCAGCAAAGCTCGATGATTCTCCACAGCTCGTGGTTGAACCCGAGGCGTGTCGCTCCATCTGGTTTCTTCGGTCAATCCCCCTCAGCGATCGCATTGATGACCAGAATATCCGGCTCAATTTCGACGTACGGGCGGTGGCCGCATAGAACTTAGGGCACACCCGATTAACTGCGTAAAACAACAAATTGGCTCACGCAAATGCCTACCTCGTATATGACCATCCCGAGAGCGTAGCAATCAGACTGCTTCGTCGGCCTATTCTCCTCTGATTGCGGCATCCCGAACCTGTCCGGATCCAACAGTTCAGGGCTCATCCACCGGTATGTCCCCCCTTCAGTGAATGACACCAGCGTGTCATTCGAGATCAGCGATACTTGAAAGCTTGAGATGTCGCGGCAGACGCATGAGTCACAATGCCGGTGATAGTTGAAAGGCCGAAATCGGCGATGCATGCTCGCCGGTTCTCGTTGATAAGGTACAGATTTCTCCCTGGTGTCGTCTTGACCCGTTTTGCAGCCTCGACACGTTCATCTGGGTTTCGAAACTGCGGTAGGACACATGGTCTCAGTACCCTCGCTTCTCGTGATTCCACATACCCTTCGATGCGTCCGAGGCTACGAGACTAAGCTTATCGGTGCCCGATCACCTATTGCGAAGGTCGTGAGTCGATTTGTACATTCAGACTGTTCAGTTGTAGTTAATCACCTTCCCCTCAGCTCAAGCATTCGAGTACCCAGGCTTAAGTTGCTCGCGAGTTCCTTCTGCGCGAAGTACTCTGAGGCTTAGAGCCTGATGTTGTTTTTGGTTGTGGAAAGTTGGAATTCCCATACATAGCTAAGCCAGATGGATCGATTTGCGGCTTCTTATCGACGTAGAACCAAAGCCCTGACCTTCCGGGTCCTTCATCTTCTACGGAGAAGCCTGCAAGGGGAATGGGCAGATTCAATCAATGGTACCGGAGCCCATTCAGGAATCCCTGATCGACCAGTGGTGTAATATGTTACAGGAGCTCCCGCCACAATCTTCGGGCAAGTGTACTGCCGTGAACTTGTTCCCATCTTCCATCCAAAACACTCTCCCACTCAAGACCTGAAGCTGAAGTGCAGTGAGTAGGTTGGCCATCCCGCGTATCCGTGCACGTCTTTGAATTGATTGACTATTTAGGCAGGTAGATCGTCAAAACCCCGCGATGCAGCGCCCACATGGAGTATCCCAACCCGCCACACTTTTCAAGCTACCTTGACCAACATCTACCACCACATCTACCTCTACGATACGTGCACCGCGGCGTTGGCCATCAGTATCAAGATGGACGCGCGCGCAATACGACTCCAGAGGAACTTCGAGGATGTTATCCACGGTCGGAAAGCCCTCGCGCCACACACATCTTCGATCTTCGTCGAGGGCTTGTGCATGCAACCTGACGCTGCTGGTTGCGTCCACAAGCTCAATAACTCCAAGGACGGTCTTAAGGCAGTCCAGAGCGTGATGCGGATGGATACCACCCCCGCCTTCATGAACGGACTCGGCACTAGGGTCCTGACCTACTTCCAACCTCCGGAACTGAAGGATCTCGGTGGAGGTCGATATTTACAATAAATCGTCACCAAGATCGTTGATCCTCCAATTTTCTGGGACGAGTTTGTCCTTGCGTTCAGGGGAGGGAAGTTGCAAGAACCAGCTACGCTTTGTTTTGCGTGGTTGTTGCTTCAGCTTGTTTCCTTGCCCAGGGATGAAGCCGACCCATACCGCCCAGTCGCGCAGGACTAGGGTGCAGTGAAAAAGACCGGAGTTTCTAACAGCGGGTTTTTAACACGGTTAATAACTGTTTTTAACCTCTGTGAAAAACGAGGCGCGGGACCGCCTGTTAGTAACCCTAAAGGGTCCGACCGCCAGGGCGGGTAGAAGCAAGCAAAGCTCGCTACGTAGAGTAGTCTACAGCCAGTAGACTATACGGGGCTACCTGCCCGCCCGAAATCTGGCTCATGTGTGCGAAATAAGTACACCTCTCTGCTCTTGAATTTCCCTACCGCCCGACAACTTCGACAGAATGTGAGCACACTTATTGGATGATTCAGATCCGTCAGCGGGCCTTCCATTTGGTATGTCTGTCCATTCCCAAGTGTCATTGTTTAGCACACTAAGTTCTTTGCCAAGAAAGAAAGGAAGTCGCAGTCCGAAAGCGACCAGTTGTTGCGTTTTATAAGGTTGAAGAAGATATCTTTAATGCCGCCAAGCGGCACCAGGCCCTTGGCCTCACAGGCGACGACTCGGGGCCCGAGGATGAGGAAGAAGAGAGTCTCGGTGAGGCGTCTGCCTTTACTGATATTGGCGATTGCATGTCGCCAGATATTCGCCCCGATTTTGAACTATACAGTATGGCTAACTTGTGATCCATACTCCTCCGGGGGATGCTCTCCGAGAGGGAACCTGTTGGTTTCTCGAATAATTACGAGACACCCGGGCAACCCAGGACCGCAGGGGATGCGGATAACGAAGCACCCATGGATGTGATTGGAAAAATCTGTAGTATAGCCAACTGTTTATAACTACAACTAGTTTCTAACTATAGCGAACGAGTTTCTAACAGAATAGACGCGCGGTAGTTAGTAACAGGTAAAAATCGTTATTAACAGGCACACCGGTGGCGCATGGGTTAGAAACTGTTAGTGAAAAACGCGACACGTTTTTCACTGCACCCTACGCAGGACACAACCGTCGTCGATTCTTTGGTTGCTTCTCAGAACAACGACATTCGAACCATTGCACACAAGATCAGACACATCGTTTCTGCCCATAACGTCGGCGCGTTCGTTACTGGGGACCATGGACCTGGAGGACGACATGACAACGACTTCGAGGACTTCAGAAAAATTGACATTATCCCCACCGCCGACGAGATCACTTCAAAAGAACAACCATTCTACCGAGCTAGCGATGAGCTGGACGACCCTGCGACCATCGATACACGAGTCGGGACCTACCTGGACAATGGGTTTCGTCTCCTCCGCGAGGACATGGTGCACGATATGAGGGAAGAATTGGAGATTGCGCAGGGGAAGAAGAAGGGACACTGAATGGGGCTGGTTGTCAACGGTTTGAAGCTATTGGATCTGTACTGCGGGACTCCGGAGCGCCGAGTCAAGTGGGGGATCCAGCTGGAATGTGCACACGACTTGTGGATCTTCGGCGGCGTCAAACCCAAGGACCGGAAGGCCGCTTTGCAGAACCACCGATGGTTCGCGAAACATGGGTCGATGGCTTGTATTCTCATCAACGACAAGGTCATTGGGTTTGCTTCCATCTTCAGGGACGAAGACCTCCTCTCCAAGAAACCTCCTGTTTTCGTCGTCCAGTTGGAAGGAGAAGCCGGCACTGTCAATGTACTCACCCGGCTGAAGACCGCGAATAACGTGAAGATGGTCCAGATCGATACCGCACTTTTTGCCTACGAGCCTGTCCTCAAGGCGATACAAAACATCAAGGATGTACCACTTGCGGAAGAGCTGCTTTTCTGGGACAAGGACAGCCCAACTCGACGTCCTTCTTTCGATGAGCTTGGCATCGCTGCCGCCCTCGAGTTGGATCCTGGTTGCGAACTTCAGTCATACCTTGGAACGTCCTCTTCCGTGAAGCTTGATGAGAAACAAGCGGCTTCCCTTGTGACAGGGCTTACCCAGAAGGTTTCATTAGTCCAAGGTCCACCTGGTGAGTCTGTCTGTTCGGGTCGGGATCTTCTTCTGTTGCTAAGTGGTTGGATGAACAGGAACCGGGAAATCATTCATTGGAGCGCTGATGGCCAAGGTCCTCCATGATCGGACAAACAGCAAGATCCTCGTCTGTTGTTATACGAACCACGCGCTCGACCAATTCCTCGAAGATCTCATGAAGATTGGCATTCCCCAGTCGAGTATCGTTCGCTTGGGCGGAAAGGCCACCACGGCCACCGAACCCCTACAACTCGAGAAGCAGAGGTCGAATTACAGGACGACTCAAATGGAGTTCATGGCTATCGACGAGGTCAAAAAGCTCCGGGAACAGAACTGCACGGAACTCCAGAAAACCTTCAACGCATATAAGTCTGCTCACATCCAAAACCCCCAGTTGCTCGGATACATTGAGTTCGAGGATCCAGAGTACTTCATGTAGACGATGATCAGGGTGACGATAAGACAAGCGATGCGGGCTCCCCAGTGCCAAAGTTGGTCCCGCTGTTTCCGTTGAGTTCAAAACGATTCTGGTGTAGGACACGAAAGAAGCTGACCAACGACATCTTCATATCACCAAACTTGTGCCACAGGTCTTCTACCGTGTAGACACCAACCAAAGCCGTCACGAAGAGACCAACAAGCTTCACGCTGCGAACGAATTCAGTACGTGGAACAGAACGACCACGGGACTTGAGGGTAAAATACCTTGTGACACAACCAATAGAAATACCGGTAAATAACAACCACATCCACCAGTCGAAAGAGAATGGGCTGAAAACCACGTTAGCCCAACGAGGGCAGGCTGAATCGGCGGGTCTACTCACTAGTATCGTTGATTATGAAACTTTGTCAGGAAGAAAACGGTGGTGAAAGTGAAGAACAACAGAATCGAGTCCAAAAGAATGAAACGGGAAATGCACAACCAGCCGACGTCTTGAAGGAACGTGAGTCTTCAATCTTCTACACTGTTGATCAAATTAAAGTGGACTGACCTAACAACACCATAAGAGCTACCAGATGACAAGCTTTCCACGACATCCCCAATTCGACAGCGGTATACCACCCAAGCGGGACCATCGCAACACCGAACGTGGCGATCATGACCCGCATGGCGACGTATGGTACATGTTCAGGGTACTTCTCCCCACTCTTAAATTCGAAACTCCCATTATACCCAGACAACAGCCCCGCGAGTGCAACGAGCATCTTCCCCAGCGGTGGGTGCACATCAAAGTAGAACTCGCGTTTGAGGTAGTGTGAACCAAACTTTCCGAAGTGCGCTTCATCCCAGACGACGACATCCGACTTGCCGATACCATGGAAACGAGTCCAGCACGAAAGAAGGGTGTAGAACACCGGGGCTATGTGTTCGAGGTTCTGTGAGATGAACTCACGCTTTTGGCGAGATATATCAGAATATGCGGTGACAACTGACGGAACAAAAAAAAAGCGATCACGGAAGCGGAGGGACGTACCAGGGATGTAGGTGGTGGGGGGTGTAACCTCCTCGGCCGTCCTCCTCCAAGACCGCCGTGGCTCTGCCTCATCTTCGCATACACATCCTTCCCACCATCGTCCCGCTCAGCAGGATCAACAGGGTAATCAGCATATCCCGCCGGCCCTTGGTGGGGGTGTTGGTGCTCAGAGTGCTGGTGCACGCGACGGCGAGTGGTCTCCTCGCTCATGTAGTGAAGCGGAAGTTCTTCTGGCTGCCCTTGAGATGAAGACCAGTGGTGAGGGTAGGGGATCTCTTCAAAATCAGACGAAGTACGTGGCGAATCCTGCGGCGTCCCGAAATTGAGAGTGACTTCAGACGGTCGCATGTAGCGCTACCCTCGGTTCTCGCGCCCGGAACCTCAGATTTGTCGTCCGAATAACAGAGGGTGGGGATGTTGTGTGGTTTCCGTAACCGAGGCGCGCAGCGAATGTGGATGAAAGACTGATACCCACGACGTGTCACTCCCAGGAATAGATCGTATCGCGCATCACTCGAGCAAGGGGCAACATAGGGGCAACACGGATGGTCGGTACACGAGCATACACAGTAATTAAATTATCTATATACCATACACTTACGCAGCAAACCGGGAGCGGGCATCATGGTGTGCGGAGGTATTGGGCTGAGGGCGGGTCAGGGATTGATTTCGGTTCGCCTGACTGAACTCACCAGAAACCATTGCGTGGTCTCGTTCGTAGGGCTCCAACGTGACTTGCTCGATTGGTTTAAAGTTATCTTTTCGTAGCGCCTCGACCTCGCGGGCAAACACCTGGGCAGGTGGGGCGGTCGAGTCGATACAACTCGCCTTGATAGAGATCACGGCATGGCCACCATTTTTTAGGAAGTTATGAGCGTTCACTGCAACAATGCGGGCTTGATCCGGTTGAGCAACGTCTGCAAATATAACATCAACTGTTGAAAGCAACATGCGATATCGTTGAGGTAGTCGTGCGTCTTCCACAATTGCTAGAGGGAGATCATTAAACCTGCACCACGGGGCACAATGACCCTGCCTCACAATACATTCGGCCTGCCCTCAGACCCACACACCATCCTCACTTCAAGGATCTAGAACGAGCTACCTTCAGCCGATTTGTCCAATGCGCCACGAACCACGGATATATAGGAGAATACTTCTCCAGGTTTGTTCCCTCAAGACGCTCTTCCAACTCTTGTTCCTGTGTCCTCTCGTCTGACCAGCCTTTGCTGCAAACGAGGGACCATGTACTCCGCTCTTGTGTGCAGTTTGAAAGGGCCAGGGAACACCTGGAGAAGGTATATCCCTCACTCCATCATCCCATGTTCTCACTTGCCCGTCTTTTCTCCCCCTCTGCCATCCCCGCCCTGGTCTCCTTTCTCAAGGAATCAGCAGCCTTCTCGAAGTCCCATGCTCCTCCACTCCAGGAAGATGTGTGGATGCCCCCTCCCCAAGACGAAACCGTCCCCAACCGACGCCCTTCCCAACCCAAGGACCCGACTCCCTCTGGGTGAAGACACGTTGCAAATCTCCGTTGAACCAAGGAGCAATAAGCCGTTCGGATCGACCCAAGACAGCACGCCCACTACTAGTCAGCACCTATTGACATAAAAAACCCGATAAGGTTGGCCAAACATGACATAAAAATGGTGGGAATCCCCCATCACCAGGTTTTGACACAAAACCTGTGGCTAGCTCCTGGGGGGGTGACCCGGGGGTTCTCCCAGGGGATTTCTGTCATAACCCGACGGCGGGAGGAAGCACCCATGGGTTTCCATATATGGCACGCTTCTCTGATGGCGGGGTGGCGGGCGTACCACCCGCACTTGCGGCGGGTGTTGCACCCGTGGGAAATTGGCCTTGTTGATCGCGATCGGACTTCCCTCGCTCGGTGGCAGCCTCACTGGCAGGCTTCTCCTTCCGTCCCTCCCCTGCCCGTCCATTGCTGCCGGCTTAATTGTCGGCGGTTCATTAAACGGCGTTGAATCCGTGGGAACACTTTTTCCGCTTTTGGCCCTGGCGCTTTCTTCCCCGCTCGCTCCCGCTTCCCGCCTTTCTTCCTTCGCCCGGTTTCTCACCATCCGCCGCTTACCACTGCGTATCCTGGGTATCGTAAGGTTCGTCTCTTTCCCCTCTTTCGTTCTGTCCCATCTGTGGCCGGGGATCGTGAACCGTTTGCTGAAAAAATCGATTTTAGTGATCGGACGCGTTCTAGGCACATTCCTCTTTTCTGCGGCCCTCCATGCCCCAGAATCCGCCGGAATCGACACCTCTGGACTTTACCCTACTGCTGTTCTCCGAGTGCCATTATTTTGTGGCCCAATTTCGCA
>Ga0307513_10001391_pt1 | contig 34852 bp, 26 predicted proteins | sample 15_EM_MG_FD_202174 | JGI IMG/M metagenome (GOLD analysis project Ga0307513, IMG submission 202174) | Populus trichocarpa ectomycorrhiza microbial communities from riparian zone in the Pacific Northwest, United States - 15_EM | ecosystem: Host-associated > Plants > Roots > Unclassified | place... | reverse complement strand
GTATTTATATTTCCCGTCATGTCCGTTTCCATGAACATGTGTTTCCTTTTGATAATTCTGAACAGATTGCAAAGGTTTCCACCACAACCCCCATCCCACCCGCTACTGTTACCCTTCCAAACTTGTTAAACCACCCACCACCACCCACTTCCATCAGCCACCCAAACAGCCCACAGCACACAACTCTGCCACTCCAAACAGCCACCCGACCACAGCTCCCGACCATCCCTTGGCCATCATCACATACTTGTTTATCTAACCCTTATGATGCAGGTTTAGGTTGTAAATTGATCTCCTCTCCTCATGGTCTTGGGGCACTCTCTAGCCCCTCCTCTGCTTCGCCTACCCTGGCTAGCATTCCTGCAGATTCGGTCTCTGCCGACTGCCCCTCCTCTGCTGACAGTCCTATGCTGGAGGCTGCTTCTTCATCATCCTCTCCCGCAGGTCTGGAACTTATGGTTGATTTATCTTCTTATCAGCTACCACAGGTCTCCTCACTGCCACCATCTTCCTCTGCGTCTCCACCAGCATGCAGCAGCCATCCTATGACTCTTAGACGGCGGCAGCCGAAGACAGCAAACCTGGCTGCTTCCGCTGCTGTCATCTCTGCCTCCACACGGGTACTGCATTCTCCTTCTTTTAAACCCTTTGTATTTTTTGATGCTGACCGGTATGCAGTTTGGCATAATGCTATGTGTGATGAGATCGCTGCTTTGCGCTCAAATCGCACTTGGTCTTTGGTTCCGTTTCATCTATGAATGTTTTTAGCAGTAGATGGGTATATCAGATCAAACGTCGTGTTGATGGTAGTATTGAGCGCTATAAAGCGCGCCTTGTTGCTAGAGGTTTTACCTAGCAGGAAGGTATTGATTATTCTGAAACCTTCAGTCCAGTTATTAAGCAGGCCACTGTCCGATTGGTTTTCTCTATCGCGGTTTCGCGAAATTGGAAGATTCATCAGCTTGATATTCATAATGCCTTCCTCAATGGTGTTCTTACTGAAGAGGTCTACATGAAACAACCTCCAGGTTTTGTTGACTCTTCTCTTCCATCTCATGTGTGCAGATTGCACAAATCATTGTATGGTTTGAAACAGGCACCGAGAGCATGGTACACTCGTCTAAGTGATTTTTTGCTCTCCATCGGTTTTCGAGCTTCCAAGGTTGACACCTCCCTGTTTATCTTATCTGATGGTACTAATATCTTTTATCTCCTGGTGTATGTTGATGATATTCTGCTCACGGGTAGCAACTCTGCTATGCTCCATCACCTTATACAATTACTCAGCTCTGAGTTCATGCTTCGTGACTTAGGTGCTGTTCACTACTTTCTGAGTATTGAAGTTCAGTCTACCGGTATGGGTTTAATGCTGCGTCAACATAAATATATTCTTGACATCCTCACCCGAGCTGGTATGACTTCCTGCAAACCAGTTGATACTCCAGTCTCCCCTTCGAAAGTCATTTTATTACCGGATCATTCATTCTCTGATCCTACATGATTTCGTCAAATTGTGGGTGCTCTTCAATATCTTACCTTCACCCGTCCAGATATATGTTTTGCTGTTAACAGAGTCTATCAGTTTATGCATGCTCCTACAGATTCCCATTGGGCCGCTGTCAAACGTATTTTATGCTATCTTAAAGGTACGGCATCTTATGGTTTCCATATCACTCGAGGCTCCTCCTTTGCTCTACATGGCTTTACAGATGCAGATTGGGCTGGTAGTATTGATGATCGCAAGTCTACGGGCGGCTATCTTGTCTTTTTTGGTCAGACGCCGATTTCTTGGAAATCCAGCAAGCAACGCACTGTTGCTCGCTCCTCTACTGAGGCTGAGTATAAAGCCCTTGCTAATGGTACCGCTGAAGTCATTTGGCTTCAATACTTGTTAACAGATTTGCAGGTTCCCTTAGTCTCTGCTCCTACCATTTGGTGTGATAATCTTGGTGCTACCTATCTCTCAGCAAATCCTATCTTCCATGCTCGTACTAAGCATGTTGAAGTGGATTATCACTTTGTCCGTGACCGTGTTGCCAAGAAAGAAATTCAGATTCGTTTTGTTCCCTCTCGAGATCAACTTGCCGATGTCTTCACTAAACCGCTTCCTGTTGCATCCTTTACTGCTTTTCGGTTCAAGCTTCGGGTTGATCCCCCACCCTCAGCTTGAGGAGACATATTATAGAATGTATATCATATATCTATCAGAATAGAAAATTAATATAGGATGTTGTAATCATTACAGTTACTCATGTATCTATCAGAATAGGAAATTAATATAGGATGTTGTAATCATTATAGTTACTGCAGTGTTCTGCTGCCTCTATATAAATAGAAAGGTTGGCTAAGGCACAACCCAACACATTTCGTTATTCTCAACTGATATATTAGTATTTTTAGTTTTTATTACCAGTTGAATTACAAATATACACTTGAATATAAAGAATTTAATTCACAACGAGAAGTAATATAAATCATATCTTGGAACCTCACCTAACAGCTTAAACTTTTGAGTTGAGATGGTTCTTTGACATGGTATCAGAGCCTTGATGACCAAGCGATCACGTGTTCGAATCTCACCATCCTTATTTATTTGATAAAAATTAAACACAAAGTAACGTGGGTTTGTGCAAGTTTCTAGTCTAAAGAGCTTTTACTTGAGGGGGTGTGTTAGAGAATAATATAAATCATATCTTGGAGCCTCACCTAACAACTTAAGTTTTTGGGTTGAGATGGTTCTTTGACAAGAAAGATATTTGTGTGAAAATATCTTTATCTATATATTATTTTTATGAATAATGAAATAACAAAAATATATTCAAGAGTAAAATAGTCATTTGCATCAAGTAGGGGTATATTATTATTTTTAATTTTTTATTACTAGTTGAATTACAAATATTTACTTGGATATAAAGAATTTAATTCATAAAGACTATGGATGTCGGGTCTTTTGGCTCCATTTTTTTAAATTGTTGGTTGGCATTAGGGTAGTGTATTAATTTGACATTAAAATAATATTTTTAATTAGAAAAAACTGTTGGTGAGTAATGTTAACGTGACAATGAATGGGAGATATTGTGTCTTTGTGGCGCCGTGTATGGCATTCCCCGATGGTCAAAAAAACGATTCTACCATGTTTGATGCCCCATTATCTCTTTTTCCATCCTAGACGGCGCATATAGTCTAAATATTCTCGAATTATTACTGATAACCTTTTTTTCTTTTTGTTTCTCTTTTCTACCCTGATAAATACATTGTGGTCACTAGTGTTATTAATATTTCAGATTCAGTTTTTTTAGTTTTAATTTGTATATTTTTATCATTTTTTTATTAAAGTTCTATGTGTTTTTAATTTAACCATTGATTTCTAATTTGTATATATAATGATTTTCAGTTCGATCTTTTATTTTTCATCTTTTAATTCCATATTTTTATCCATTTTTCCTTTTAAAAAAGTTTTTATGACTTTTATCTTTATCATTAAAATTAAATTTATGATTTTAATTATAATAATTACTATTATTATTGTGATTTCAGTTTGATCTTTTTTTTTCCTTTTAATTTCTTATTGTTTTCCTCTCATTTTTTTTTATTATCAAAACTTGTATAGTTTCATTAATTATATCGTAAAGGGGAACTGCATGCATTCGAAAGGGAGAGTGATAGAGAAGGAGCAGGAATCTAGGGATGGGCCCAAGTAGAGGGACAGGGGCTGCTACCTAAACCACCAACAAGCATCATGCATTAGCTAGGACGAAAGCTTTCCTATCCATTATCCTTTCATCAGTTTTTAGCCTCCTCTGTGCATTGGTTTCGTTTCGTGTGAATACGTGTTGAGAGAGATGGGGAAAGAGAGAGAGATGGAGAACGGCTTTGAAAAGCTCAAGCAAAACCCCTGTTGCTATAACCCTACAAGAGCTGGTCTTTTTTGTCTTCGTGCACACAACACAATATACATCGATCTCTATCCTACTGCTCCTCTCTCTTATTCCTGCCACACCCCCAGATGGCCTCCGTCGACATCTTCTACTCTCAACTCTCACCTCTCACGCCCAATATTTAACCTTTTTGACCGTGCTCATTTCTTTATATATAGAGTTTCGGAGGCAATCTCCATGATTATCAAAGTCATTGTTAATATAATGATAGTCACCGAAAGTTAAATATTATTACTGATGAATTTTTTCATGTATTGTAACGTGTTATTCGATATAGTGGACATGCAACGCAATAAATCTAACAGAATCAGATTTTTATGCGGTTTAATTATAGTCAGATTGATGATTTTCTTCTGTCGAGGAGCGATGCAGAAGAAGCTTTGATTCCTGCTACTCCAAGTTGTTCGATGGTCAATCTGGTTGGCTAGCTAGGAATGATGCTGTTTTCAAATGACGACGGACCGGATTAGAAAAAGCCCTAATTTTTCCCAGATTGACGTTCTAGGCAAAGCATCTTGATGGGCATTTTGTTGATACAGTAAATGATTCTTTGTAGCATCTACGGACCAATACAACAAGACGATATTGTCTTAATTCTCCACTGTTGTTGTAAACCTGTGGTTGGAAAATAAATTGATATACCTATTATTATTTTTAACTATATATTTTTATTCTTGTATTCCTAGCCATTCTCTTTATTGGCTAGTTCTTAATTCATCTTCGTAGATTTTCATAAAAATACAAAATTAGGGTTAGATGTGGGGCAGGTAAATGATTCATCCATATGATCTAACTTTTATCCTTTGAATTAAAGTACTTAAATCAAATGAGAAACCATATCCTTATATATTGCATTTCTTAGTAATAGGTTTCTATAGAACAAAATATTCAATTATTTTCTATAAAATTAAAGGTTATGGACACGACATTTTTAAAATTATACACGTAGTAATCATAAATTAAGAAATTAACTATTAAAAGTTTGTGTGGGTATGTTTTGGAGATAATTATAACATAGAGTTTTAAACTAATAAAATTTAATAGATAATTAAGCAAATTAATCAAATACGAATAGACATGCATAATGATTCATTATTTGCTAATCCATAAACTAAAAAATAATTTATAAAATCATAATTAATTAATGATATTTTCTGAATTAATTAAACGAGTAAAAACAAGGGGAAATGGAAGTTGGATTTCAAAAAAAAGAAGAAAAAACACTGCAAAAACTTCAATCCCCCCCCCTACCCCACAATATTAAGGGAGTCAAGTGTTAGAAAATTTAATATTTAAACACTTATAACTTAAATCCAAACACAATCTTAATGAATTATAAAATAAATTGAAGATCAGGAATTTATCAGTACTAAACCTATTTTGACACTAAAGAGACCGAAATGACACGTTCAGACATTAGCGGAACTACGATGTAGTTTAGATATATACCAAACCTATGTGTTAAAAATCCTTCAAAGCCCCCCAGCACAGAGATATCACCATCCTCATGCAGCGAATTATTATGTATCCTTCAAAATTAAATCAATAATTTACAAAGACACTGAAACCTACTTCCATTGATATGCTGTGTCAAACACACACACACACACTAGAGATCTCCAAACACTCGTAATTAATTACTACATGTCAAGCAAATGAATCCACTCGATCATGTTCATATATAGAGCACTGTAGATGCAGAGGGTAGAACTTTGAATAGCTAGCAGAAGGAAGACGGCAGATTGAAATGGAACCCCACAAAGTTGTTCAGTACTCTTTTCATTCTTATATTTCTCCTTTTAACTTCCCACCATTCATCACACGTCATGGCATGGAAAAGCAATTAGGCAAATTGGACCCAAGAAACGAGTCGATCATCCAACACATGGACCCAGAAATAGTTAATTTAGCCACAAGCAAGCATGCAATTAATGCCCACATCCTCGTGGACGAGAGGCAATGGAGTTTTGGCAATTTCGATTAGTCTTTCAAGTGATTGGAATGCTAGAAACGAAGGTTGGGATTTTGAGATTGGAAAAGCCAAAGGCATCATTCATTTATATCTTACTCTCACAAATTGCCTCCTGATCAAATGAACGTACGCGTTGATCAGAAACATCGATCTCTTGCACCCTAGCTAGTGTTTGCGTCATGTTCTTGTCCACATTAATTTGATATGGATTGCTCTCCTACTTTAAGAGTTAAAGTTATACATTGGCAAGATAATTAAAGAGAAATTATGAATTCGTCCATTAAATCAAAATAATAACTTTAGCAAGCTGTCCATGAAGGAATTCTTTCTTTTAACCTGCGAGCCTTTATTTCTGTGCATGTATATATATAAAGGATCTTACTGACATGATTCTTGGAGACTGGTCTTCTGGACATTTTGTATATTACTAATATCACAGCTGTCGAAGCTGCATCCCTGTTTGGAAAAATCATTCGCGGGGATGTATCTTAAAACTGAAGGGTTTAGCAGGACCCGCTGATCTGGGGATTGGAGGTGGGGGGTGTGTTGGGACCCACATGATTGATAATACTGCCTTGAAACTGGGCGAAAGACAAGTTGTTCTTACAGCATTACATGACTTTATTACTGGGAGCTGGAGGTCACCACCACCTCCGTTGGAATGGGGGTGGATCCATGTTCTCTGCCAGAAAGCAAGGCACTATTGTTTTTCCCTCCCATTTATCTCTCTTCATCTGTCATGAATATCAGGGTCACTTCCTTTTTAGTTTGATCTCCGGCGCTATCATGCGAGATATTGAAGCTTTCTTCTTTTTTTCTTTTCAATGCAAATAAAAAGTATGGGGGTTGATAATGTTGTTTTTAATGTTGTTGAAATTATTAAATGAGAAGCAAAATGACTTAATAAAAATACTTCCCGGAAAAAATATTTTTTAAAAAATTAATATCATTTAAGGTTTAATTTATTTTTTCTCTCGTTTCACATTGAAAAATATATATGTTTTTAAAAATATTTTATTTGAAATAAATAAAATCAGTAAAAGTCGTTGGGGATTTTTGATAAAACATGTGAAGCTGCCTCGGAACCGAATCATTTGATTGCATAAAATTGATACTATCGACAAAACATTAACAGAATTTGTTGTGAGGCTTAATTGAGATTATTACGTTGGGAATCCAATTGATTAGGGAGCCGATCGAGAGCGTTGAACAAGTTGGAGGACTAATCTGACGTCACTTCTAGGTTAAAAACATGCTGCTCACTCTGCTTCATCTTCTTCAACACTGAACCCATGTGCCGTCTGTGCCGTCTGCGGTTTACGTCCCTCTATTTCTCTCCATGCGATTTATTTTTTATTATTTATTATCTTTCCAAAACTTTAGGCTGTCGAAATATTTCTTTGATGTTGATTTGTCAACCACTAGACCTGCCATGTTCTTTTCTTTTTCTTTCTTTCCCCTTTTTTTTTAGCTAAAACGAAAAAAGGACCTGTTATATTTAATTAATTTAATTTTTCCTCGTGGCCGTGTTTAACTTTTTTTTCGAAGACAGGTGGCCCATCAATCACAACCGTCCACTCGGCATCGTGATATCTCCGGATTGTCACAAGTTACAGTTAACAACGTGTAGTGATTTTTTAAAAAAAATGTTATTTGTTTAATAATATATTAAAAAATATTTTTTTTATTAAAATAATTAAAAAATTTAATTTTAAACAAAAAAAATTTAAAATTTAAAAAAACAGTTTCAAACATGTTTACAAACAGAAGCTAATTAAATGCTTAATTGAGAATATAGTAGATGTTGTTTTTCACTTAAAAATACATCAAAATAATTTTTTTATTTTTTAAAATTTATTTTTTACATAAAACGATTTAAAAATATATAAAAAATATAAAAAAAATATTTTAAATTAAGACAACATCGAAAACATAAATTTCTCATAGAAAGAAATCAAGACATAAGGACATTCTACTGTACAGAGTCATTTAAATCATGACAGTAAGAATTTTAGAAACCATTGGATTTGATCAAAATCCTATACCAGTTAATTAAAAAAAAAACACGTTAGTCCTCGGTTCGACTCACCTAGTTGGAGAAAAAAAAGTAGAAGAGGATCGTTCTGAAACAGCCTCCATTCAACGGCATACCAAACCCATTATCCTCCCAATTAAATTGCAAGTTTATGAACCCTCTCGATGCCTTTCACAGAGAGAGAAGTATTCTTTCACCAGGGGATTGCACAAGGATTCTAGTCTTTTCGTGCACAGAAAAAGAATGGGGGTTAGAAAGAAGAGGGAGGACCTGGGACCCCTCTAAAAACTGGATCATCAACTTGTCAATTATTTAAAATTTGATCCAGTGATTTACATTAAATCTGTCAAATTTGGTTCGGCATTTCAGCCAAAACATCATTACTATTTTTTGAAACATGCGAAGTTTTGATTGCAGAAACGGACGAAGGAAACACATTGAAGCAACAGGCTAGCACAAAGCACTCACCTCACAGCTGAAAATAATAAAAAAAATCATGGACAGAAAGTTATAGCTGTGTACACTTTCTAAAAGTTGAAACATTTACCGGAAATTTGATCTGAGAATATTCTTAGTGTTAAAATAAAATATAATAAAATAAAAATTACTTTTAAAGAGTAACCTGCAAGTCACTACTACCCAAGGCTTTCCACGAAGATGAACAAGATATTGACATGGCAACCGAGGCAAGTGCAACTTTTCACTAATGATTTAAGTTTAGGCGCCCGTCCCAGATAGCATGTCACAAAAATTTGATTTTTTTTACTTAAAATTATATATATATTTGGATTGTTTTGATATATTAATATCAAAAACATTTTTTTAAAAATAAAAAAATATTTTAATATATTTATAAATAAAAAACAAGAGATATTTTAATCATCCACTGCACTCGGCAAGGCCCCTAATAAAGTTGTGCGTGCCCCAAGCACTGTGACCCACTAACCCTACCCCTCACCTACAGCCCAACAAATAGCTTGTGCTCGAAGTTAAAACGAAAGGTTGTCTGGATGGGTGATCAAGAATCTAAAAAGAGATGGTACAGAGGCCAACGTGCTTAAATGATGATTATAATACAATTTCTGTTAATAACTACATAAAATGTAAAGCTTAGACCAGTTAGCTCATGATTTCTAGATAAGTATTCATTGCTACATGCCTGTATAAGCTTTTCAATTCAAATGATTTATACTCTACAGATAGTACAGATGCCCATGATGTGGGGCAAAAAAAAATTAATGAATTTGAACATGTAACGCATGATTCTTTTGATATAAAAATTATACGTACATAAAAATGGAAGATCTCTGTGAATGCAAGACCAACTAGCATGCTCCTGTCCTTGACAATCACACCTTGGATTGATGTCAGCATGGTGAGCACGGTTTGGTGGCTAGCCAAAATGAAAACCAGACTGGAAGGACCTGCTTGAAAGATTCGGCAGCTTTAGAGTTGCAATAACACCAGCTGCAAGAGCAGATACAGAAGCCAGAACGAAGGCTGGTATATTTCCTCCCCCAAAAAGCGCATCCCATGGACCGGCACCAATGGATATAATCATCTAACAGATCAAAAAAATACACATGAAAATCAACTTTGACTGAATTAAATAGAGTAAAACTGGCACAGAAAGTGGAATGACAGAAGAATCTGAATCAATAGGAGTAGCAGGGAAGAAGCAACAGGTTGAAGTGTGTCAGGGAGTGCATACATGTTATGGTCCATCAATAAAATATCACAGGCAATAACCAAACGCAATTTAGTATCAATTTTCCCAAAAGCCAAAACTGACACATGGTTACAGCATAGCAAAATCCAGCAAAACTTCTGGAGTCCAGTAGAAAAGGTGACAGTGGTTCATTATATCAGAGAAATAATTTCATCCCAGATGTACTGAAAAAATACATGATGTGCTAATCTACCTGTGGAATAACTATTGCAAGATTGAGAACTCCTATGGCCAATCCTGAAACAAGGTAAAAGAACATCAGAATCATCTGGTTAACACAATAATAACCATATCAAGTAAAAATAATTCTTTATAAAAAATATTTCCATGCAAACCTTGGCCACCGCCTGAATCAGCAGTCAACTCTGCCGTGACAGAAAATGGAACACTATAGGTAATCTGCAGCACAAAAACAATTACTACATGCTATTGAGGGAAGAAATTGACAAATATAGCGATGTTCTACTAGAACAGGAACATACAGCAAGAGGAAAGCCAAGAAGAGCAAATACAATCAAGGCAGCTATCCTGATTGGCGCATTCCCTCCAATTACATGTTCGATTCCTTCAGAATATTCACCAACTGATATCAAACTAATAACAGCAGTGCCTGCCATGCAGACAAATACTATCAAATTGCTCATTGCCCACACAAATCTTGACCCCAACCTCCGACACATTGGCTCAATCAAGAACGAGCTAATGCCAAGAACAACCTGTATCATAACAAGAATGTAAGAAAAATAGTTGTCGAGATAATCAATAATTCGATTATTGCAAAGCACCACATGAGAAATAATGGGATATGTGTCTTTAATAAATTTGGAATGAGCCACATAACATCAAGTTCATGTGTCAATTCGATTCATTTTTTTTCCTCCTAACTTTTGTGATCCTTTTCCTCTCTTTTCCTCCAATTGTTTCTTAATTTTGTGATTTTTTAGGTCCATTCAGATGGTGCATTAGTTTCATATAGTTCCCATGATATATAATTCAACTTTCCCCATTTTCTCAATTGCATTACACTGCTGTTCCCTATTTCCTTTCACTGAAGGGATGAATCTCTCTAATCTCTCTCGTGTCAAAATTTTCAAATTTTTTGAATTACTATGAGAAGTCCATTTTATCCTTGCTTCAAGAACTTCCAACATTAAAACTGCAATTATTGTAAAAATGTAAAGGTAAATTTCGGGATTCATAACAGAGTTGGTTTCTGTGATGATATTTAACAAAACAGACACTATCAATGCTCAGTATTGAGTTCTTACAGAATTCAACAGCAAACCAAATGCACCTTCTCTGACTCCTTGATCATACAACTCCACTTCATTCGAATTCCCTTTTGGATCTCCGTGATAAACTTCTCTTCCCATCCAATCTGTATCAAATAGAAAGAATGGGAACCAGGACAACTGCAAGTAAAATCATAATTGAAATGAAAATAAGCACAGATAAAATAAGAGTGAATCAAGACCATCACAGGAACAATGAACACGTGTATTCTCAAAAGAGTTTGGACTAAAAGAAATCAGAAGGAAACAGTTCTGGAAATAATACATAGTTATTGAAGTGCTTACCCAAGTTAGAGCCATAACGACAAGCACTGAATGCATTCCAGGAGGTAAATGCCTTAAACTAGTTAATAAATTGACTAACACAGCTCCTGGGCCATCGCTGAAATTTTCATTTTGATCCCCTACAGAGTTGGCATGCTTCGAATTCATTCTCAGTTCATGGTCATGATTGTTGCCATTCCCACTCAAATTGTCAAGACCCGGCAAGTGAGACTCAGATGTTGAAAGTTCATGGCCGTTTTGTTGTGAACCATTCAACAATGGAGCAGAATCTGATAAATGGCGTGGTTGATTAACATTTAGTGGAACCTCATCCGCAAAATATAGAGTCACAAGAGTACAAAAAGTGAGGAAGACCTGCACATATTCCATCCAAATTTATGTTTACTACCACATATTTTGTCAGTATAGCTGTGTAATTTGTATCCAAATCGTAAAGAGACCAGTAGAATGGGGACTTTCTAAGAAACTCGCATAAACAGTATAAATAAGTAATTCTAAGAGGACTTTGCATCTTTGGGAAATCCAATAAACTCAGGCACCAATCTATATAAATGATAGTCTGCGACTTCTTCTCTAAGAGAAGATCCCTGTACTAAACTTAGTGATTTTGTTTCCAGCAATAGAATGAAAAATCCCACCATCTATGATTTCTAGATGCGAGTGGGACTCCTGTAAGAGCTCTTAAATTTGTTCAAAACCGATTGCACATTTCCACGAACAGTGCAAAAGTTACATTCCATCCTGTGCATTGATATGATCAATGATGGGAGAAATTTGTTTCCTTTCTTTTGTCCCAACCCACAAATTGCATATACACCCAGGCACATGTTCCTTGTTGTCAGAAACATCCCCTGGGAACCAGGGATTTCATGATATTTCTAATTGGTTTACGGCACTTCTGAATCTCCCACTCTTGATATTATTTTGAGGCTTTCCCACATTCCAAAAATAAACTTGTTCAACTAGGACTTGTTGCTATTGATATAATAATTCATGTAGGAAGTGGTCTACAGGAATCTAATCATTGGGGACAAAAAGATTAGTAAAACAACAGTAGCCACAAATACTCTCCCCTAGTGGAACTACTACGTAACAGAACATCTAGGAGTATTTAGCCTTGCAAAATGGTCCTTGCTGGTTCACATGGGATTTCATGTGCTTTATGCTATAGTTTCCAAAATGTGAAAAAAAAAGGATAAACAAGAGGAATCCACCCTGCATGAGGAATCCACCTCAGCACATGTTAGAGGAAACACTTCAAAGTTGAAACTGAAAGTCTCATTCATTACCATAAAACAGCTTCCCTTGTAAATGAGATATTTACGCTAATATAGGGGCACCATGACCCTAAAGACTCCTGCTCAAAGTAGAAAAAAAAGCTAGAAAAGAAATATAAAAAATTCCCTACTGATCCTAATAATAATGAAATCTTACTTATCACTAACTATTCTAAGAAGATATTTCCTAAATAAAGTACAAAGTCTTAAGCTAGTGAAGTTCCAAATACGTTGATAATAATCCTTCTTCTAGCACTACATCTAAAATCACTGAAATTTGGACATGTCTCAAGGGGTCTCCCATGTCATTTTATCTTCTACTCCATCTAGATTTCAATTAATTTGGTTTTTATTCAATTTATATATTTCTTTACATTTATTAATGTTAAAATTTACTAAATTTGCACAGGGTGTATGATATGCGCATTGATATAACTAATCTATTGTAAGATTATATGGGAAATTGCATCCCACTTTCACTTCAGTGACAGAGTTCAAGATTTGAATCAATGGTATTACATGTTCTGCTTTGTTACTAGGATACTTTATTCCATCAGTTTAGTGATGGCGTAACACCATCTTTCATGCCAAATAATGGTTTTAAGGCTATTGCTAACAGTGCATATTTCAACACAAATGTCAAAACTGAAGCGAAGAGGTTCAAATAGCAAACGGCATAAATTTGACCCTATAATATTTATGCAATGAACTTCAAGATCACCTCTATAGTTTTCTTGAAGTTCTATAAATCTGGAAACTATAGAATTCACCCAACTCTCTCAAGAAGAAAAAAGAATATATATATTTCTCCTTCATGCGAGAAACAAGATATTGGATCTAGCCAAAAGATAAACACAGCTTAGTTCACGAGGAAATTGGAGTAGGCTAGCATGAGACAAGAAAGACCATTTTTCTAAAGAGATTAGGTTTATTACTATTTTATGCCAAGGTCTAGTATTGGAATAATTTTAAAAGTTATCATTGACTTATAAACTTGCAAAGAAAATCAATTTGAGGACCGATTATATACTAAATGAATTCTCACAAATCAACAACAAAAAATGTTACAGAAAATAATGAGATGCGAAACATAAAAGACTATAAAAGAACAGGCAATACAAACATAATCACTCAAGCAAATTACACTACCAAAACAATAGCATGCCAAAGTATTGAAGAAGATGCAAGGATAAATTAACTCACCACTGCTACAAGAAATGCTGCTTTAAGATTTCCGCAAGCTTCACAACAAGCTCTATTCATCAAGAAAGGAAACCATCTGCTTAGAATAGAAGCATTTGACACACCAATCAATTGAATATCCAGTTGCATAAGCAAGTGATGATACCATAAAAAAGGAAATAAAAGGAGTTGAATGAGACAAAGCAGCATTCAGGTCATAAAAACCAAAGGTCAGTTACAGCATCATAATGAAAAAAGGCTAGGAGGAAAATGAGAGTGCATGCATGCACATGTGTTGTGTATTCATTAGCATAAAAATAAAAAGTTTCACCTGTTCCAACTCCCACTAGCACCAGCTGAAAATCCTAAAATGTTTCCAACAGCCATCCATGAGCAAAATACAGCATTTGATAAATTGTGTTGATCAGGACCTAGAACACAGTAGTAATACATCTAGTTATTTTTTGCATTAGCATCTTTCATGTAGTGCTAGCAACTTGTGATCAATTGATAAGCATACAGATATTGAAATGGCACCTGATAAATCAGCAAGAAGGGCACGGGCTGGTCCCTAAAACAAGAAACTAGTTATTTAGCAGTGATAAGAAGGTTCAAAATAATCATGACAACAAGCCATACCTGCACCGTATTATTAGCAAGATCCAGCATCCAGAAGCCAATAACAAAGACAAATGCTGCCCACGTTCGAGTGCCCTTGAATTTACTGCAGCTCCATAGATAGGTTGGTCAGTCTCAAAGAAATATTTATGGATTAAATACAATTAAAGTGAAGGCAGCAGAAACCTGCAATGCTCCTCTGTATCCCCTAATACATATCCAATGTCTGCAGAAAATCCAATTATTATCACCTAAATTTACAAGATTTAGTTTAGGTCATAGAAGTTATTGTAGCAAATAGCAATTATTGGAACTAAAATAAAAAGTAGATCCATCAGCACTTACAGCAACAGAGATCATGAGTGATCCTGCAAGAATAAATGGCCGTCTTCTTCCAAATTTTGAAGAGCATTTATCACTCCAAATACCAACGCAAGGTTGAACCTAAAAGCCAAAACCCCAATAGCTAATTCAAGCCTAAATTAATTTCATGAAATTGAAGAAACAATTAATTACTTATACTAGCATCATTTTCAAGTAAATGATATCATCAATGGTGACAGTATAAGCATGGTGTTTTCTCTTCAAATGCCAAGAAAACTACCAAAATCAAGTAAAAGTCAGGACTAAAGAGTTAAGAGTTGCAAAATCAATAATAGCTACTGGTTGCAAATGAAGATGCAAGCTACTAGTACCAGATAAAAAAAAAAAGTTGGCACATTGTTTCAAGATAATCTTGAAGGCCAATTAACTAGCACAATGGTAAAAGTCCTTGGAGGGTACAGGTTCAAGACATGAGAGTGGAAATTTCAAAAAGAAGAAAAATGCAGGAAGGTTTCCTGGTGTGATCACCACCATGTAATTAATAACCCTTTATTTTAGGATAATTAATTAATTAATTAATTAAAACTCTCCAAGATGCCATGTCGTCAAATCAAATTCATCTATCTCATGCATATTCATTCCAAATGCAAATATAAATATGTATATTCATCCACCAGTTAAAATAACAACAGCTAGATAATCGAGATTTATACATGATGCGGCAAAAAATAGAAGAAGTAGATTCCAGATTCATCAGATTTCAATCAAACAGAAGATGATTTGGCAAAACCTACCACAAGGCCTGTAATAGGACCGCAGAGCCAAATGAAGGACGAAAAGGCATGTCCAATTCCAAGAGTCTGCAACAAAAACCTCCCAAGTCAATTACCTTGGCAAAAATAGAGGAATGAGATGCAGAGAAAAACCAACTTAAGAGAAGATGGAGTTGCCTGTATATAGGGAGTGAGGAGAGAGAGCTGCAAGGCCCAACCGAATTGAACACCAGCGGCGACGGTGCAGCTGAGAACAAGAGTGATTAAGCTAATATGATGTCTAGTGGATTGAGATCTCAAATCTGCATCGGAATTATGAGTGTGAGGAGACTGGATCCGAGGAGGAGAAGGAGGAGACTCCATTTCCAGACCCACCATTTCTACCTCTATCTCCTTCTTGAGATTCCGGTACGGTACCCGAATCGGCGCCGACTCCATCTTCTTCTACCAAAAATTACTCACAGCATTTAAATTCTTTAAAACTATTTGTTTATTAGATCTAAGATTTGTCTGTCTAGGTAGACGATTTTATGTTAGGATTAGGAGGACTGTCGAGTTACAAATTAAATTACAATACATCGAGTATCATTAAAGCCTGGTGCATTGCCCGCTGATTTTAGACTGATATTGAATTTGACTTTTACCATACCTCCCCCTTTTTTTTTTTTCCTTCCACAATATATTTCTATGCTTTTTGATGCCTGAAGTTAATGCTACGTCCTACTTTTTATATCTTCCATGTTTATATTTATTTATTTATTATTGAAGGAGATGTGCTCTCAAAATTTTGAGTTATTTTCTCCTTTGTCCCCCATATCTATATGCTCTAAATTTCTCTTTTCTCTTCTCGTTTAAAACAAAAAAATAATAATTTCTAAGAACATTAATATCATTATCATTATGGATTTTACTTTTATTTTTTATTCTTTGGTACAAGAGAGAAATTTATTCAAACATAGAGAAATACAGACGGCTGGCTCCTGTGGATCGACATGTTTGATGACAATAAAACATCTACTCAGATTGCATCAATCAAAGAGTTCATCAGAACCGAGGAGTAATTACAGATGGAGAGCACAAAGATTACTGAAACAAGAAACGTTCATCTATGTTACTACAACAAGAAATGACTAAGGGGAAGAGCTAGGCTAAGAAGGAAGCTCTGAAAAGAGTTGATCACGTAGGTTGCTTAAGGAGCTCTGCTAAGCCAGCTTGTTAACCTCCCACGACCCTCCTTCGGTACAATAAGTGATCATATCTGTTTCTCTAATCCAAAATTGCATCGAGATACACAACCATATCATAGATTTTACAACTAAATACAAAAGCAAATAATATGGAATCTACAAGTGATTGTCTACTGCTCATCGTAATCGTGGAGATTGGTGGTGGGATGGCAGTGGGGAGGCACTGGCTGGTGGAGTCCCAGGAGCGTGATGATGTCTCATTGGGGACTGTCGGACAGGTGTCTGAACTGTTTGCTGCTCTGATCGGGAGTTTTTTGCAGCACCTTTTGGGGATTCAATGTTCTCCAGCGTTGCTAATACCTCTGACATTCGAGGCCTGACTTTAGCTTCATTGCTTAGGCACTGTAAAGCCAGATTTGCAGCCATAAAGGCTCCCTTCTGAGGATATTGTCCCCCCAACTTGGTGTCCATAATTCGGAATAATTTCCTCTTGTCACCAAGATATGGTTTCGCCCAGTCTGCCAGGTTCTGCTCCACACCCACCTTAGTTTTATCAACAGCCCGTCGCCCAGACAATAATTCAAGCAACACAACCCCAAAGCTGTATACATCACTTTTGGCTGTCAACCGACCTGTCCAGCAATGGAAGCTTTGTTACAGTACATACATGATATAGGAATTCCATGTACAAGAAATATTTTATAACATGCATGCACGATATCAGTTCTGAGTGAACAGTGAAGACGCTGAACATAGATACACTCATATCAGAAAATTAAATTCAACCTACGTCAACAACTACGTTTACATGAAGACAGTACTTTACAGTAATGAGCTCCCAGGACTGATGTTAAAGGTATGGCAGTAAACCAGTTACAGTCCCGCCAAAGGAAGTCGCTGATCATTTTTGCATAAACTTGTCTGTTTCAAATTATAGCCCACCCAAACATGTACATGACAAAGAAAGAAAGCTTAGAGCTTAGTCCCATGAAAGCTTGGATCTTTCAAGCTTCTTCTCCAGAGGCTGATTCTTTCTTTAGTGACATGGCATTTTTATTTAATGTCAGTTGACCAATCATTTTCTCTATCCATCAACCTTTCCCCTACTTGGACATGAGAAAAAAGTTTGGCCATTATAGAAGAGGCTCGGTCTAGAAAGGGAGAAGCATCAGCATGGTCATCAGAGATAACAATGACTAAAAATGGATTAGCATAAATAACAAAATAATCAGACACGTCCACTGTTTTATCTCAAATACCAACCTAGTTCAGAAGCACAAAGGTGAGAGACTGGCATAAAAAATTATTACCAGTTTCAAAAATACCAAGGAAACAGCAATATTCTTTAATTAGGAAAAGCACTCTACAGACCTGTAGCAACGTATTCAGGTGCTGCATACCCATGAGTACCCATAACTTGAGTGGACACGTGGGTCCTATCACCAGTAGGGCCTGCCTTGGCCAGACCAAAATCAGAAAGTTTTGCATTAAATTCCTGCAAGCCAATGCATTGTTAGCACCAGAAATCTAATAAAATCTAATGGGATGACATTACCAGTAAAGGCTGATGACAAGGAGAAATTTTATTCTTTATCTAAAAGGAGAAAAAATTAGATCAATCATGCCTTTATTAATCATACCGCATCTAGTAGAATATTAGATGCCTTGAAGTCACGGTATATGACTTGTGATTTCGCATCATGAAGAAAAGAGAGCCCTCTGGCAGCACCTATAGCCACTTTGACCCTTACTGCCCATGAAAGTGGCTGTGGTCCTCCTATAAAACAAAATACAGAATCAAAGGTTACCAAGTTTTCATAGATGAATGCGCAAGGACTTTCATGATTTCCAGATATTTTTGCTTGTTGCTTGTTTATGACAGTAAGAAAAGGACAGTCATGGTAAAATCTGATAAATGATAGGTTCTAGCCATATATAAGGTCTTTTGTGAGCTTGTCTAAGCATTATAGCAAGAATAAAAACCTCAGGCAAGAAGTTAAAATACATCATATCATGCATCAAAATCTTAAAAAATATGAAAAAATGTGAAATTAAATTGCAACGAAGCAACTTTCATCACTTAAGGTGGTTCAAGAAGTCCTCCAACAAACTATTGATGACACTTTGGCACCTGTTGTCTTAAAATCGCTATAGCCCAACAAGTCTGAATCAGGGTTTTAGTGATTGTCGCTGTTTAAAGATATAAAATACGAGGACCCAAATCACAGAGAAGTTTAGCACCCCCATATCTTAGATATTCATACGGGCAGGCCAACTGGCCCTTGATATCAGGGAAAAATTGGGTGTGTAAGATATCTGTCCAAGTGGGGATGGTCTTAAGAATACTTGGTGGATCAGTCCCAGACATCCTCGTTGCTAACATGGAAACTTATCAGTAAGGGTGAGTGGCTGGTAACTTGTGCCTAAGGGTTATTGATTGTCTGGCATGTGATCCATTCACAGCTGAAAAACTATAGCATGAATGGAGAAACCAGATTGTGTTTAGAAGATGCTGTCTCCGATAGCAATGTGGCTGGTTTTGACCAAAAAAGATTCATCTGAGATAGATAAGGAAAAAAAAGGACATAACTACAGAGGTAAAAACAAATTGTACTTCCTAAATTTTTGTCTTTTGTCATTTGATCCTCAAACAGAAGCAAATAAATCAATTCACTGAATAAGTTATACAAATTACTTTATTTCTATTCCATGAACTAAAACAAATGAGTGGGAAATGTTGTTAGTTTATATTTCTCAGCAACCATAAAACATAAGGGTCAAGTTTCAAGAAGTACAAGCTTATAGTAGGAGTATAGTACAAGTTACAGCACATAATGCTTCCAAATTAATTCAGTGCACTGGATTACTTACTTCTGAACAGATGATTCTCCAAGCTCCCTTTAGGCATGAACTCATAGACCAGAAGTCGGTTCTCACCTTCCACGCAGTACCCAATCAATTTAACCAGATTTGGATGATGAAGTTGGCCAAGATAATTAACTTCTGTCTGATACCAGCCAAGTATTAGGATGTAAGAAAAGAATACTTCAGTTTGAAAAATATTGAATTTCACAAGAGAGAAAACCTACCAACCACTCCTTGTGGCCTTGGAAACCTTCAGGTTTAAGCTTCTTGACTGCCACAACCATTCCTGATCCAGGCTTCGAAGCAGTCAACGTGTTTTCATCAATCCATCCTTTGAAAACACAACCAAAGCCACCTTCACCAAGAAGACTATCGGGACGGAAGTTTCTGGTGGCACTTTTTAGTTCATTGAACGAGAAGGCCTTTAAATTTGGAGATGACAATATTTCACCTTCACTCCTTGGTGTAGGAAAGCATTCAGAACTGCTCTTCCCACTGTATGATGGGATGGTCAGACTAGAAGGAACTGAAGAACGGCTGGTTCTGCTGGAAATTCTTGAGGCTCCTGATGGTAGAAAGAGATAAATGAATCAATATTTTAGGTATCATATTCTATCAACAACGATGCCCTGTGTGAAGTACACGACTATACAATATGAATATCAATCTTCAACAATGCACCCGCCAAATTACACAGGCTATGTAGGCTAGCCAAACAAGCTCTTTAAGCTTCTAATTGAAATCCTTGGGGCAGTATGGTTTGCTTTCCAATGATGACATTGTGAATTTTTAAAGTTTACAGAACGGTTTGAACAACAGTCTTTCACATATATTAACAGCACATTTCCCTTTGACTCTATAGTTCAAAATGTGAATCATCTGCAACCAAAATGCGCTTCTTAATAATTATGAGGAAAGAGGAGAAAAAAGGAATGCTGCTTGGCATAATTTAAGTATGCTGCAGGATAAGAAATTATTAGGTGAACCCAATTCACCATCTAAGATTATGGAGCAAGCCAATAAATTTTATACATCGTTAAATTTGTCAAAGTTATATTGTGATTGATACAATATTAATTATTTCATTCCGTTAATATTATTGTGCTATCTAAAAGATTCCCATTCTAAATGGCATTCACTAAACTGATGGTTCGGACAAATTTAATGATATGTAAGAGTTCCAGTGGTTAGTCCATGATCTTAGATGGTGAGCAAGGTTCACCTAATAATTTCTCCTGAGGGGATTAAGAAGTTGTTAGAACACAATTTCATGACATGGACGAGTATGCAAAGCCATATCTCATTTTACGTGGATCCTACCTTCACTGGTGTAATGGCAACAAGTCAACACACAATTATCAAGTTGGATGCGATCACTTAAATAGATATCACAGAGATTGGACCCTAGTCAGCCAGCCAAAATCATAAGCAAATGTTCCGAATCACAAGCATTCGAAGTTGCTTCTAAAAGAAAGATCACACACATTAAGAATGAAGAGAACCCAAACGAAAAACCCAAAATGCAAAAACAACAAAGAATATTAACGCTCACTTCAAATACTAATGAGGTACAACAGAATTGTTGATAAAGAAGGTTAGCTATCATAGAGAAAGCTCAAAAGGGTTTTTTTTGGCTTCACAAACAGGCAGTTGCGGTAACAGCAGAATAAATCTGAGAAAGAAAATTACAAGAAAACCAAATCTAAGAAAGCTAGAAGGTGCAAAGACAGCAAAGCTATACAAAATAAAAGGAAAAGGTGTGTTACCTACCAGGAGTATGTGAACTCTGAGTAGAATCTACTCTAGCAGCAGAAGAATCTAAGCAGTTTCCCATTTGGCAAACCAAAGCAAAGCAACCGCTATTGGAATCCTACCTTCTTCTTCTTCTTCTGGTGTCTTAGTGAGAGAAATCAAGAAGAAACCACCCTGTCACATGATAATAAGATAAAGACGAAGACTTGTAGGCTGTTTGTTTTTGGGTTTGGTCAAGTACAAATACAAAAAAGAAAATATCACTATAATATTTTGATAGAATACCGATGGAGAAGCAAGAAATTATATTATACTAGTTCTTGGAAGTGGTAATAATAGAAAACAAAGGACGTGTTGTTGGAGAGGAGAGGAGGGAGAATTAGAAAAGAGAAGACAGAGTCCCTCCCCGTGGTGCTTGCTTGGTGCGTGACTGTGTGTAGACACAGACAGCATTGACGCGTGAGAGCTTTGTTAGCTCCTCAATGACGTGGATGTCACCTTGACCTTCCTGCCTTGAAAGTTCCTCTAGCCCCTTACTTTTCTTTTATTATATTCCCATTATCATTTCATATTCTCTAAATTTTTCTACACTGAAGCTTTAGAAAGGAGAGAATTTTTCTACACCCTTCATACATGCACTCTTGACCAAGTTATCCCTTTTGCTTTCTGGTGCTGTCCCACTGGGACGACCTCTTTTCTGTAATGACGTCAAATTCTATTCGGTGCTTCTAATTGTTTCATCTCTTTTTTATTTTTTTTTCTGAGAAAATTAAAACTTCCTTTCCTTAGATTCTTTTCCCAGCTTTTGTTTCCGAGAAAATACCTTTAGTCTCGGTTTCTGTTTTTCCAGCTCCTTTGTTTTGTATTTAAATAATTACTGGTATCTTAAAAAAATAAAATGATATAATTAAAAGAGAGAAGTCCAAGGTCAAATATTCTTATTATTTAATGAATTTTCTATTGATATCACTAGTTATTGTTGAGCAATGTAAAACTATTCTTATAAAATGCATTTTCACCGCTTACATATTTAAAAAGAAAGAGGAAACAAAAAAATAGAAACATTTTGTTGTTGCTATTCTTTAACAAGATGATTAGAAGTATGACTTTAAAAAGAACCATTGTAAGAGAGAAATTGCCAAACAGAGACAATGGCTTCAAAAAGTCATTTCTCCTTAAGAAAATAAAAATGTAGTTGGAAAAAATAGTAATAGTTGTTTTTCAAATTATTTTTTACTTGAAAATATATCAAAATAATTTTTAAAAATCATAATCTTGCAAAATTCCGATTTAATCACATGTCAAACACTCCTGATCAAATCAAAATTTTTCAAGATTAAAGTTAGAATATTTTTTATTTTTTATATTAAATTATTAAATTATTTTTCACATGAAAATATATTAAAATAATTTTTATTTTATTTTTAACCTCTACAAACAAAACAATTTTATAAAAATCATAATCTTGCAAAATTTAAATTTAATCACGCCCAAACATGACGTGTGCTTTTATAAAATTATATTGGGATTGAAGAAAAATTATTAATTTAATATTTTTTTCCAACGTTTCTAACATTTTTCGTATCTATTCATCTCCAAAAATATATATATAAAAAAATATTAAGTTAATGATTTTTCTAGAAAATTGTTTTCACACGTAACAGTTGAAATGCCAAGTCAAAATGGCTTGAATACCGTTCAGACCTGGCCATCTTTCGTGCAGTAGATCAACGTAGAGAGTCTTTTCTCACATCAACCACCTCCTGCCAAGAATCGGAATGCATAAACACGGCCAGGTAATGTTTCATACACTGCTATCCTGCCGTCTGGTGGTTCCAAGAAAGACATTAAAAGTCTTTGAATTGATTCCTCTTCCTCCCAAAAAGCTTTATTAGAAAACGCTGGGAAAAAAATCTAATAGTTTCAGAACTTCCTTCACCCATGCAAATTCGATTCTGCCTCTTTATTTTTTTTGGTTTAAAATTATATATATTTTAAAAGTTTGTTTGACTTGGAAAAATATTAAATTAATAGTTTTTATATTGTTTCGATGGTTTTAATATTTGATATTAAAAATTAAAAAAAATTAATATTTTTAAATAAAAACATTTTTTAAAAATACACCACGACATCAAATACGGGTGAGGTACAGTGGGTCCGAGATGATGGTTTTATTACAACTCAACGTTAAAAACACCACAACGTTAAAATATCCGAACATTGTGAGAACTCCAACAGTTATCCCACACATTTCTCTGCACCTATCGCAACTCATTTTAATCGAGTACCAAAACAACAAAAAGAAGAAACTTGCAGCGCTCTTCAGAACTAGGCGTGTGATTTGTAAATTTAAGCAGTTGCAGAGTCGTCCAAATGCAACTCTCTTTTCAGAAGTACTGTTTGTTTTTTATTTAAAAAGTATTTTTTAAAAAATTTAAATTTTTTTTATTTTTTTGTTTTAAATTAATATTTTTTTTAGTGATTTTAGATTATTTTGATGTGTAAAAATAATTTTTAAAAATAAAAAAATATTATTTTAATATATTTATAAATAAAAAATATTTTAAAATAGAAGTGTGCGCGCAGAGAATGACTTTAAGTGCACTTAAATGAGTCGAAAAGAAAGATGGATATAACCTCCTAGGATACTTTTTCACTCGAAGGGGGAAAATGTGTGCGCAAGAATGATAGCCAATTAAATGTTAGGGGGTCAGATTCATGAGCCGCCCCTGGAAGCCGGGAACCTGACAGCAATCAACGCCATAAACCAAGGGAGACGCAACAGGCTCATTTTCGATGTCCTCCTCGGCACGGGTCTTCTCGCCCTCATCACGTACAACAAAACAAATAAAAATAACCAGGGGACTCGCGCAATTCATGAGAAGCATCCTAGCACAAAAGATTGATATGGTGCTTTCCACATAATCTGAAGCCGAAAAATAAAAACACGAGGGATGATAGAACAACCAGACCCAAGTGAACTTCTTTCGAGTTTCCTTTACACTTGCCATTCAAATTATAATTTGAAATAAAAGTAACCTAGTAGGAAAGTGTTTCTTGTTTGTAAAAAAGAGACGGCAAAAATCAGACCATGTGTAGTAGAGATAACAATCTTCCAAGACGAGCCTGCCCGATGATCACAGTTCTGAGAACAGCTTGGTGATACTTTAAAAAAAATGTCAAAATCTCGATCAGCACACTCTTGAACAGTTGAAGAACCACTACGCTATAGGAAAAGATCGAAGGTAAAAATCGGGAAAAAAATAAATGACGTGTTTAGCACTAAGCAGCTTCTTCACCACCATTATTCAAAGGGGAAAACCTAACAAATAATCTTGGAAAAGCAATGCCATTTCCCTCTGGGTAAGTTTAGAATACCGCTACACCATTGGCTGATGCCACTGCAGCAACCCCTCTCCCTCTTTCCCCCTTCAGTTGGTAGAGGTTGAAACTCAAAACTCACAATTATTTCAGCAATGAAATGCAATGTCACATGCCAGTTTCACTGACCATCTCTGCATCCAATTACCAAATTCTTTAGCTGAGCTGACCAGCAAAGCCCATTAGACCATTTAGTAAGGAGAGATTAGTATCACCTCTTTGTCAAAGATTACTAGGCCAAATACATCAGACATCCAAAGTCGTTGCCAGCAGCTACTGTGCAAAACATAACAAATCTGTCATAATTCACATGGCAGCTGATCTTCTATTAGATTCTTGAAACAGCTGGAGGCGATCACAAAGAAACCTTTTTGTTTTTTTTTTTTTTTTTACATCAGTGAATGTCCCTGCACAAACCATAAAGATCCATCAAAAACTGTCTCAGATTCTGTAAACAACTATCATGGACCTATCAAGTAGTTTTATGTCAAAGCTTCATTCCCAGAGGAGCATACACTTGGTCATCCACCTTGATACATTGTAAGCAAACATGGAATGCATACACTACCATCCACCTTGATAAGTTGTAGCAAATAATCAAGTAATCAGAAGTTAATATGTACAAAAGACTTTTTTTGCAGCAACAAAGCAGACATCTTAAGTTCACATTATTTAAACAACAGCCAAAAAAATCCATGGAAAATAGTATGTAATAGTTTTGTCACAAGAGATTTCAAATATCACCATTACTGATGAGTGCAAACTCAATTCCAATTCAACTTTAAAAACATTGATACTTCAATTGGGAGAGTCCCAGACCTGTGATTTCATCCTGTTACAGTCAGACAATTCCAGCTATAGCTCACATGCAAGTGACGATGACATCGATTTTTCCTTGTGCTTAAGAAATCAAATGAATAACCAATTAAATCAAAAGATTGCATGACCAAAAACCTATCCATGTTTTTAACAACTGTAATACACATTTTTTCAGTTGAGTTATCTCAGCTGGAGATTTTCCAGATTGGATTTGCAAAGAAGCTTATAAGACCGATGCACCTGATCAAAAATTAAATTTATGCTTGAACAGTAATTGCACATAAATTCTTAGGAATGAGAGTTAGGGTGTTAGACACAGCGTCACAGCCTCTGTTTCCCCAAGCCAACAAGAAAAGGAAGAAGAAAAGCACTGCTTAGACAACAACCAGACCCACTAGATAAGTTTGATTGGAAAATCAGGGGATTGTATCTAACAACTATGTCATCAAATCTAATGACACTCATGTGAGAAGTTTGCAGTTGTCTGATCTATTAATTTACACTATGAACTGGACTCAATAAATCACATTACAGCAAGTGGCACAGGTTCTGTCACTATACACGCAATTCAAATATCAGGATCCGCCACTAGACCAATACAGCAGGTTCAAAATTAATAAAAAAATCCCTGGAATCTCTCTTTGCTACTATTGAATGGATTTCTTAATCATTTAAAGTCCTATTATAAAATATCAGTTCAAAGTTGTATCAACAGTTGAGCATAACCATCCACTGATTTGATAATCAAATTCTGAATATGGTACTAAGGTTTCTGCCAGTGAAAGCAGTGTGCAGTTAGTCCTCAAGCCAAATCTGTATCAGATGCTCCCTTACAAGGGTGTCTTGATTGCAAGTAAGGAAACTAGAAAATAACTTCTATGCCTTTTTTGGCATTTAAGGAAATCCAAGTAAAGCAATCAACTGGAAACACTGAGAAAGAAAAGAAGAGGAGAGGGAGCAGGATAGGTTATCTTTTATCTTACCAGGCAAGCCATAACTTCAAAAAAATATCTCAATTTATCAAGGAACAGGCGGGCCTGATGGGAATACCCGATGCCAGAACAGCTTTGCTAGTGCTCGGCGTTCACAATCCTGAAAAAAAAAAAATATATATATATATATATATATATATATGTTTTATATCAGTATTAAACTATGTATATATCATATTGTATTGAAAAAATATAAATATTCTACAAATATATTCATATAATATAAATGCATATTTCAAGTTAGGATTGAGTGGGCTTCAAGTATTTGATAATATTCATACTTTATTTTTTGTCCACCGGATCCAAAAAATATTCACTCATTCAAATTGGATTAATATTTAATTTGAATGGATTTCAAATATGATCAGATAATATTTATATTTTATTTTTTATTTATTATATCTAAAAAATACTCACACATTCAAGTCGAATCAACATTAATGAGGGATTAAATTGACATTCACATGAGTCATTTTATTTTATATACTCCGCACGAAAAGAAGAAGAAATATTTGGATAACTACAACCCAGTCCCCAATTTAGAAGGTGTTCAACAAGTCAACCCTCGATGTTTAAAATCCTACTTTTCACACGTTCATCCATATCGGCCAGGATTGACAATGAAGGCCCGCCAGCTAGAGGTTGCATATGAAGAAGGATCTCTACACGCTGAAATGGACGTGGCACGAGTGCTAAATACCAGCGCGGAGGCAGGCAAGAGGCGGGCGGGTACGATAACCTCCTATCCATTCACCTTTGATCCCCGCATATACATAATTTTCTTAAATTTATGATTTTGCCATTTTTATTGCAAAATGAACATAAGATATTAATATTTTTATACTACTTGAAACCCATCCATCATCCATGCATGGTTTCTTTGTTGTATTTTCTTAAAACTATAAATTATGGGTTTTTCTTTACTAAATAAATTATAACTTTTTATTGTCTATAAAAATCATTGGAAAACGATATATCTTTTCTTTAAGTAAATATCTATCTTTAGTTTTTCTGGGAGAAAAAAGCTAAAAAACAATGAATATCGTTCTATACTATAAATTCGGCCAAGTTAACCCCTACATGGGCTTTAAAAGAAAATCGTACGTCAACGTTGTCATGCTAGCCAAAATTCATCAATTGACCAATTTGCCACTCTTCAAAGTAAGAGTTCGATTGTAATTACAATAGTTTATGTTTTTTAAAGTATTTTTTAATAGTAATTTTTTAAAATAATATTTTTTTATTTTTAATATTAATAAATAAAAACAATTTAAAACAAAAAAAAATTAATTTTTAGAACTTTTTTCACCGCCAAAAGAAACTGAGATTAAATCTCCATCCTCTCTCTCTCTGTCTGTTGTAAAATAATGGGCTCTTCTGGCTATATGCTAGTTTTTACAACAAGATATCTATCACAGTAAATTCTTCTATTCCGGTGTTCAAGCATGACCAAAACGCAGACTGTGATTACAGGAAAAAAAAACCCTAATTTTGTCTCGGTTGCTCCCTGTACTCTCTTAAGTATCTTCTCAATGTAGCTCATCCCTCTTTTTTATCAAGGTGGTCTACGTCCGTGATGTTTATTTAAGGATAATCATAAACATGCGATTAATCCCAAATCTATGAATGTTATTTCAAACTGGGTAACTTAACATGTTCTAAACGGGATCGGCTGCTAATAAGATATTAGAATTTCTGCAGTCATAATTAGGAATTTGGGAGAGCCAATGTTCATAACCATTTGGATTTTGGCTGTAATACCAGACTGAAAAAAGAAGAACAAAAATATTGATGTCAAAAACCTTACAGGTTCGTAGGCATCTATAAATTACCACTAGAATACAGCATGGGCTATTAATAGCTAGTAAAACATTATACGGTTAAATCGTGTAGAACCCCCCCTCCGAAGCTCCGCAGTACTCCCCAAGGAATCAAAAACCCATGCTTAAACATATCCATACATGTCATGTCTTGTACAACGAAGCATTGCCAGCTAAAGATGATAGAAGGTTTCACCAATTGCCATTCATCATTCACTGCGCGGACGTTGAGTTTCCAACCCAATACTGCTTGACAGCAACCAATATCTTCTCAGGAACTAGGGGACCATCTTCATGGTCCACCATTTTAGTATCCCATTTCATTCCTCCTACCATCTTCCTCACCTTAACAAGAACATCAACTTCATCACGGAATATAACTGCACCTTCTGGTCGCAAAATCCGATCCATCTCCAGAAGAATGTCCTCCATGTCACACCTGCAATCATTTAATCACAGCTTACAAATGTAACAGTGGCATGAGAAACATAATATGGTATAGCTGTACAGAATCAGAGAGAAACGTGAACTGCAATTGATTCTACCACAGGCAGTGGAAATGTTTCAATTTAAAAATACAGAAATTGTCTCAGATAATTCAGCCATGTACAATATAGAAATATGGATGCACTGGTGTGAAAGAGATGAAAACGGAAAGCACATTTTATCTAGTAAGAATCGAAAAGAAGCAAGGAAGAAAAAAGCCGGCATGGGTGACAAAATAGAGTGACAAAAAGAGAGAAAGGAAACCAGCATCTACTAGCTTGAGACTAAAACTTTGAGTTGAGTTGTTGGTCTTAACACAGACACTTACCAACAAAATACATGTGCGACAAACACAAACAGAAACTCAATCTAAGAGTGCTGCTAAGTCTTTAAATTTAGTGTGCTGATTCAAAGTCACCATGATTGAGTTCTCTATGCAGCTTATTTCAAATGCTGGACACACGATGTCAGCATTCACCCAGACAAATATGGGGCAAAATGCCAAGTGAGGGTTCAGGTAGAATGCCGATTGGGGGTTCTGGCAATGCAAGAAACCAGTTTTTAATAATGAGGGAGATTCTAGCATGTCCTTGTATTTGCATTAATTCTAGAATTTTCTTCACTGCCTATCATGACATTCAGTTGGGGAACCAAGCTTTGGTGCAACCTGCTTTTGAACTGGATGTCAGTTGAACTTTCTGACATCTGGTAGATGTTCAGATGGTGTGAAATGACAATTTGGCTAGACTTGGTTACATCTGTGATGCATCTTCTCTTAGGTGTGATGTTCCCAAGAGTAGGAGCCCTGGTGTGATGCAACGTTTATTTTCGTTTTTTCCTAATTCCATCCTTGCTAATTTGTTTATCTCCTAAAAGCTTAACTGATAAAGAACTGTTACCGAGTTTAGTTGGCTAGTATTTCTGTTTAGTTATTTTTATTTAAGAAAAATCATTAGGCACCTCCATAAAAGTAGGAACCATTATAGTTATCATAGTGAACCAAATCTTCATGTCGATGTGAGCTCTTGGGGAAGATTAGCTTGTTATCCCTAAAGTAACTTTTATCCGTTGAGTCCTATTTTCATGCAAGTGAGCAATACACTAGGATTATCTAAGGGAGCAATACACTAGGAAGATCTAATAATTTATCCTTATTTTATTGTTGTTTAGGAAATTACTGGTTACCTATTTTGTATTAAATTCTACTAGGTTTTGTGCCTATTTAAGTGCACATAGACATTAATTTGGGGAGCATTGCCATTGATGACTAAAACATATTATTGAAAAATTTGCAAAGCATTGTTCTACCTAGTGTTTCTCCAGGTCTCCTATCTTCCTTGTGGATTCAAGGAATCGATAGTGGATCTCCAGGGTTTATTTACTTTTTCCATTTTGTAACTTTACTGTCCTGCATCACCAACATTACTCTTGAAATCCAATCCCAACCTATAAACTACTCCCCAAGTTTTCACTCTGCATTCTTTAGTAAATTAGGTGCTGAATATTAAGAATGTACTATGCAGTCTAAAAAACTTAGGTGAATTGTGTGAAATTTTCAAAAATGTTATGAAAGTCACACCAACACATGGAAAAAATAAATTAAATCACCTTTCAATTCATCCAGAGGCACCCTAGAACACACTTTAACTACCGAGGTTCAGCTCATAAGAAGATGTTATCGAGTTCAATTAAAAATGTCAAATCAAGGTTATATTTCAAAGCTTTATAGCTTATTATTCGATGTCAATTAATAATTGGACAAATGGTGAAGCAATGTTAGATAGGGGTTGTGCAAGGGTAGAAAAAATAATAATGCCAATACATCACAAGGTTATCAAGGAAATTCATCCAGTGGCTGATCACATCTGACTTTATATGTTAGGAAAACAGAACTAGCTACACAATAACTAAGGACAAATTGATCTAGTCCAATATAGCACACCAGCAAGTCTTTTTGCAATGTATAATCTCATGCCAAAATTGCCTCGTTGTTGATCACATGTTATAAGAGCCCAGATCCACCCCTTACAGGAGACAGATTCGCTCTCAAACTAAAATTATCATTTAAGTAGTTCATGGACTACTTGATATCTGCAGATTGTTTTGGTTGAGCATTTGTCTATGAAGTTCCAAAAAAATAGGAAAAGAAAAACACAGTTGTCTCTTGTATTTGAAAGAATATATGGAAAAGGTGTCGAGGACTTGGATGTGGATTTCAAACATGTAAACAATGCTATCAACCACCAGGCCACCTCGCATTTCCTTGTTAATTGAGTTGCTTTTATACATTTCACTAACAGACAGAAATAACACAAGGCATAATTCTTTTAAAGAAAAAAAATAGGCACAATGCAACGTAATTTATATTTTCTACGTATACATGATAATGACAAATACATGATGAAATGGCTTAAAGACACTTAAAACTGGATACCCCTGAACATCTCATCTGCACATATACCCTACTACACAAACAGAAAGAAGCTAATTGTACTTGAGCACCAACTACAAACAAAATGGCATCATGCATTGGCATGGTGAGCCAGTGAGGAGCAGGGAAACACCATTGGTAAAGCATAAATAATGAATAAAGAATTGATGTAAATTTAAGCAAACATAAGGAATTAAAGCATTACTTACTTGTCCCTGTACAAACTGAAAACTCCACTGGCATGGATAAGGTCATAAGTCCTTGGGTATGTGGAGAAAGATTCACACCTGTAACAGATGGACATTGTAAATAAATAAGCACTTCATCATCATAAATTATTAAACCTGAAATGAAAATTAACAGAAAATGAATCTGGTCAACATATGAACACATCTTAGTGATTCATAACTCAGAGCTGGAAGAAGACCCAAATTTTGTTATTGGAAAGTAGATTTTCTTGGAACCAAATGTTAGAGGGTACTTCACAGGCCACATATTGGGCACCATCTAAAGATTCGGTATACTGAATTAAATTTCTCCCACAATGCAACATAAAAATAGTAAACATTAGTTGTATTGCTTGAAAAAGAAGAAGAAAATATAATATGAAAAACACTTAAAAGCTGAAGTCCAGAAGAGGGATTCAGAAATCAAAGGTTTACCAGTCATGATAGATTCCAATCAATCCTCTCTCATATATCACACCCAGAGTACTTTTCTCAGCTATGGTTGGCACCACATTCATAACCCACAATTTCGGAGACTCAAGAGCAGCAGCAAATCCTCCCAAGCCCGCATTCATATCCATAATGTTGCGATATCGTCCAGAGTCAATAAGCTTATTTATTTTCTTGTAAGCATTTACATGCTTTTTCCATTCATTATTGTAATCCTGGTATGTTTCAACAGAAACTCCAGGAAAGGAACCACTAGCAACTCTAGGAGGGATAGCATAGAGCCTCTCTGGAAACACCTTCAATGCCCCACCAGCCACTTCATCTGAGCTACCACTATCAGAATATGGAGTGATGCATGCCTCCATTTTCTTGTACCTAATAATCACAAAAATTGGGAATAAATCTAAAGCACAAAAGAGAAAAATGCTGATAGGTCAGGTTCAACGATATGGGGCACAAGGAAAATCATCACATAAAGTGACAGTATGGTGTACTGTTCAGCCAATAATTTGAAGAGAAATTTCAGTTACAGAGCCATACCACACATCATCTACGTCTGCAGATTTGCAAAAGGTAGCTCTGGAATCGTCTTGTCTAGCACGACAGGAATCAGCATTTACTCTCTTTTGCCAAATGGCCATTTCACCCTTTTCATACTTCTTATCCCAGCAAAGAAGTTTGGCAGTCTCTTCGATCTTTCTCTGTTCCTCCTGAAGTTCCTCCTTGGGACGCTGCCATGATTTGTAATTATTCTTCCAATTGATGGGAGGTCCAGAAAGCACCCAGTAACCACCAGGTCTGAGAACTCGGTCGACTTCCATCAAGTACATCCCATCTGTAAGAAGAAAAACTCATCACCTTAAATACTGCTGTCATAAGTAAAGGCAATAAATAAACACCTGATAGGATAAAGGGACAAAAGAAAAGAAAGGCAATGCCTTGATATGAAGTGGCTCTTACCATTAGCTCCCCATGGAATCAAGCAACGAGAGCAGTGAGCCATGTCAAAGGCTTTGGATGGATATGGAAGCTTTACAGAACCAAAAACACCAATAACAGCAGGTACACCTCTTTCAAGGGCAAATTGAACCTGCGCTTCATGTGAATCTCTTGGAGCAAATGACATGGTAATGACATTCCTGCTCCAGAGGTACGCACCCAAACTGGCAACCTAGACACAAAAAAATGAACAATAAGAAACAGATGCAAAAGTATTGTAAGCAGATTTACAATTTCCTACAGAAGTATGGAGAACTTAACATACCCCACAACCAGTGTCCAATGCAGTTCTGACTGTCCCATTGGTAAATGGTAACACCGAAGCTAGCTGATCGATATATTTATCTGCTCCTTGTGGAAACTGGGTGCCTCCACCAGGAAACCTAAATACATTGCCCTCGTATTGGACCCAATTCTGAATAGCCTTCTCGACAGTCAAACTCTTATAGGGTGCATTAGCAAAGGGCACATAGTCACGACTCTTAGGCCAAGGAAATGGGGTGACGTAACCTTGAGGTGCTGGTATCAAGCAGTGAAGCTTCTCCTCCTGAGGAGGGCAGTGTCTCTCTCGATAAATCATGTTTTCCCTAGGAAAAGTCATAGCACGCTTCTGATCTTGACAAGGAGTGTAATCAGTAAAACGAGAATGGCAAGGCTGAAAAGTTTTGGGTTTTGAATCGGAATCATCACTGGACCCAGCATCGCCACCGTGATGGGTCTCAAAATTAAGATTCGGGATTATATTACAATCTCCTGTACTCTTAGTAATCTCCATGGCAAGATTGTCAGCCTTGCCAAAGCCACTTCTTTGCCAAGCACCCAAGATGTAAAAAAAACAGCATAACCCAACAACGATAAATATCTGTATAGAACTCCTGGTTCTGCCATCAGCTGAACTGCTTTTCAATGCCATTCTTGTTGAAGGAGAGAGGTAAGGTATGGAAACAGATCAGATCAGATCAGATAAGCGCAAATCTATAAAAAAAACATAATAATTTTTAACAGCTGGAGAGTAAAAGAAAGAAAGAAAGAAATGATGGAAATGAATCAGAGCAAAGCAGGGAAGCTTACGGATCGCATGAAGATGCAGACTGGCTGTCGGGTTCAGTTCGAGTAAAGGTGAACGAGGGGGGGATCTTAATCTTAATATATCATCTCAATTCTCAATCTCAGTGGAAAAAATCTCTCTAGTAGAATAATAATATATTATTATTGATAATAATAACAGTGCTGTTATTGCCAGGAAGCAGTGTTTTTAAGCCGGTCCTCCTTGTTGACCAATTGAAGTATATCTAATTGTATCCAACTTATTGTATTTTAAATATATTAAAATAATTTTTTAATTTTATTTTTATATTAACATATTAAAACAATTTAAAAATATTAAAAAAAATTTGAAATAAAAAAATAAAATCTTTTCAAAAATACACTGCCACCACAACAATAAATACTCCTTAAGTTAAATTAGATAGGAGTTAACGATTTTAAAAAAATAGCATGTTTTTTTCTAAATATTAACAAAATAATACAGATCTTAAAAATCAATGAGAACATAATGTACATATTGATTGAGAAACGCATCTTTCAAGTTTGTTGTTGTTTGAAAATATAACATTCAAAAAAAAATTGTGAAATAGACTATATTTAAGAAAAGAGAGAGGTAGAAAAAGAAAATGATATTAAAGACACATAAAAACTTTAATCATGATATTATTGATGTAATCAAGAATTAAAAGTTACTAACGGTAATCCAAATATGTCATACGTGCTATTTAAAAATAGAAAATGTCCTACTTGTCTCTGTTAACAAATGTAACTCCTTATTAGTGATTTTTTTTAGTGTTATTAAACTCTTCTTTTAAAAATTTTATTAATAATATCGATGATGTTATGATCAAAACTTTAGTGTGCTCTCGGGATCTATTTCTTTACTTCTTTATTCTATATTCTTTCATAATATGCAATTAATTTCATATTTTTTTTAATGTTGTATTTATTAACAACAATAAATTTGAATG
>Ga0307513_10001390_pt1 | contig 34874 bp, 31 predicted proteins | sample 15_EM_MG_FD_202174 | JGI IMG/M metagenome (GOLD analysis project Ga0307513, IMG submission 202174) | Populus trichocarpa ectomycorrhiza microbial communities from riparian zone in the Pacific Northwest, United States - 15_EM | ecosystem: Host-associated > Plants > Roots > Unclassified | place... | reverse complement strand
GGTAAAAACATGTTATGCCAAGACAAATCCCAAGCATTACGGTTGCCGTTACCCCCAAAATTGTCACGGATTTTATGTGAAAACTCAGTCTACTTCTAGTCTTCCGGAACCATACCCCTAAGGTTTATTCCTCCTTTTTTGTCATTGCCTTCCTGGCCGCAGAGCGAGGGGATGAAGGCAAAGTGTAAACATAGCCAGACATTTATGCCACTGGGATTGACTCCGCTGGCAAGTCACTGCAACTTTACAAGGGCAGCCGATACTTTCATCAGGTTGGGTGCTTCACAATTTTGGGCGTCGACAGCCATTTAGTGAACACCGTAAATGCCCCCTCCATGCTCGAGCCTAAGATAAAAACTCTAGCCCACAGCTTCCGCTATCCTAGGTGTTATCATAACTAAAAGATCTCCCCTTTCGCCAGCACTCTCTCCAGCATTACGCACTGTGCCTCAGCGATGAAGGAGTCGTTAACTCCCCCGCTGGGATAAATTACTCATGTGTCTTTCTCGTTGCTGCATTCTTCACACCATATCGCTTCAGGAGCAATGGTTCCCGTGAAATTCAAAAGCAGTATCCCAATTACGGCCTTAAATAAGTTTTCCGCTTACTATAAGAGGGGCACTATGCTAGGCAATTTTTTAAATATTCGGAATGGAAAAAGCAAGTGATCGGGGTATTATAACTCATTCCTCTACAAATCTAGTGCTCAATCTTGTGGAACATCCATACATAACCCATTCCTCCAGCAAGGTAGCCCACGATCCCACCTTGTGGTTTAATCAAGTTTATGAGATCGCCTATCCGTTTCTATGATGGAGCCTCTCTAAGCCCCGGGCATCTTACAACACACATGATTTAGGACTGAATCCATGCACAATTTCTAGCTACATCCAAGGCCGGGCACGTAGCTGGCGGCACACAATAAACCCAACTACCCAGTCAGTCGTTAGGACGACCCTGACGGGATAAGATACCAGTATCGAACAGGCTCCCGTGATGAGCGGGCAGGTCCCATCATTTCTCGGATTCTGGAACGTTCAGGACCTAGTGGATGATGGATGGAAACTACAGGACCCCCTTAGACCCTTGGGATCACCAGATGTGTTTACAAGACTCATACGACACACTCCCGTAACAAACACCATAACACTGAATGACTCATCATCCCCCTGATACACAAGTCCTTGCGGCTAGTATGCATTGTATCGTCGGAATATTCTGGACCACCCCCTACCTCCATTTTCTCCATGTATGACCCATTTACCTGAGTACTTCCGTGATCACAATAAAGGAAAGTCCTGACCATAAACCCTTCCGTCAGTCCTTTCAGCCCCTGAACAAATGGAATCACTAAATCCACCATCTATCGTTGCCCGTCAACTATCCGCTTTGCTTATCTCTGACAACTATCTGCTCCCGCCAACTCTGACACCCGAGCCGCTGTGAGCCAGCGTGGCCAGGACACCTATTTTTGATTCATACCAGAGGACCATTATCTCTCTTTTTTCTTTCCATCTTACTTCCTAGCCAATCTGAGAGGAGGTGAAGGTAAATTATTGAGCCTAGTAAATCGGCAGTCGCCCCCAGCGTTCTGAACTAGATCCACGACCAGCCCGCCACCCAATTGTTACCCCAGCCCAAAACCCCCTCTCGTTGACCCCCCCTCCCGCGTACGAAATCGCCAGCCCTATCATTTCCTGTCGGCCAAATCTAGAAAGTCTTGGCATCCCCATCCCCGCTATATATACCTCCCTCCTCCCACCCCCCCTTCTCCCCCCACCGGAGTCTCCTCAAGCTCATTTCCACCGGCCGCTGTCCCCCTCCCTTATCTTTTTTGATTTTTATTAAACCCCCTCCTCATACTTCAAATACCTGGTAGCAGTATCCGCCGCTCACCAATGGTCAATTCTCGGAGCTTCCCATCTCCATTGCACTACGAAGTGGGGACTGCGCCAGTGCTACCTTCGGGTACCTGAGCTGCCTAATTTTTGATTTACCATCGAGATTTATTTCTCCTTTTTTTTTTTTTTTTTTTTTGCCATTGTTCTTCTGGCCAAAGGGCGAGGAAGCAAAGGCAATATTTCAAAGAGAACAGAACTAGTTCGGGTCCCAGTTAGCCGTCCGGGCTCCCTTGAGCAGGACTAGAGGTGCACTCCCGGCGCATCTTCTCAAGTTTACATACTGCTCGATTCCAGATGTTTGTGGAAGACGGCACACGATTTGTGTGTTTTGATACTTAATACATAAACTGCTAACCAGATATGTGCTGTATTCTTCTCCCAATTTTCATATATAGGTTTCACAAACTTTGTGTGGATTTATTGGACAGTCCTTAGCTATCTATTGCACAAGGTTACACCAAAGTTAGCCCCCCACACCTTTTCCCAGCACAAAAAATCCACCAACAGATTCTAACACTATCGACCACATTCCGAGCAGCAAACAGAAAATTTCCCAAGTCTTCAGTGATAACATCAACTCTTTCAATGTGTCAAATACCATCTCTGCAGCTGATCGATCTAAGACTACGGTCCAAGACCCCTCCCCCACTAGGCCCCCCCTACGCATCACAGCGTGAAGAACCGACGAACTTTAAACTTGGCTCGATGGCAGAGGAGAATATGAACCTGACAATGCGGCTTTTGTTCCTCTATACGGCACTCCGAGATCCAACAAGATTTAAGTTATCAGATAAGCGAGACGATCCCCGAGGAAGAAAGGGCGGGGCAGTATTCTAGAGGCATGGCGTCATTTCTCTGGTGGTAGAGAACACATGTGATGAGGGGCAGGGACGAGCTGTTTCCATTCCCTGCATCCATCCCGACCACGCCGCTCGAAATGAGCAACCGCTGATGAACCCGCAGCTCTTCCTAAGCTCGAAGATATTCCCAAAGAAATTGTTTTAGGGTCTGGAGAAAGAGAGAAAAGCCACCGGTGGCCGGGGATTTACGACTTTCCGACAATGCAGGATAGCCTACTCGAGTAGACTGCCCCCCCCCCACACACAGCCTTCGTTTCTTATCTACTCACCGACCCTCTAGACTAATACAGGGAAGAAAAATTGACTCACGCTTCCTGAATCGCTAAGACAAGTTCATCAGAAACCCCACCAAGCGCTCATACACTCCCCCCGGAAGACCGCCATACCCGGACGAGGTTGGGAAGCCTCCCGCTGGGGAGTAGCGGCAGCGTCCGGTTCGTGAAAATCCGACACAACAGCGCTACCAAATACCTTGGGGGCGGAAAAAGAGGCAACACCCCACCCGAGAGATAGCGTCCTAGACTCAAACACCGCCAGAAATATTCCGAAAGCTATTCCAACATCGTACGTTGAAGGAAACCAGGGATCCCGTATTGCCAGCTACATATCTCCTGCAATAAGTTCCGATTAGCCCCTCGAATACCGACGCAATCTACCGGGGAATGACCATCCATCAGAAGGGACAAAATGCCAAACACGATAACTGATGACATAGGCTTAGGAAACCCGCTCGACGCGCAGTGCTGGGGGGGTGTTGAGGGAAGGCGCAGGGTGGGCGAGAACCGGAATTTGGGATATTAACAACTCTAATATAGAACCTCTCATCCAGAGCAGCCATCGCACGTTCATGAACTCTTCCGCAAACTCTTGCGGTCCGTTTTGCTGGCAAGGGAATCCCCCGGTGGTGTACCAGTAGCTTAACCAAAATACATACCCTTCCTCAGAGGGCATCATACCTCCAGAACAATACCTACCGTATTAGCAACAGAACACCAAAGAAACCCCAACCGTTTTCAGATACCAGCATGCCTCTAACGATATTGTAAACATTTACCACAATTTGGCTTCCTACTTCCGTTCCCACAGTACCGAATAATAGACAGAAAGAGGACGTTAGTCCTCGGAAGGGGTATGGCAACTTCTGTGGAGGCGATTGTATCTCATTGGTGAAAAAAATGGGCGAATAGCTTCCCGTATGATACTATCATAGCTAGCATTAAGTTAAGTTAAGGGCCAAGGCAACTCCGCATACTCCCTCTCCTTCCCTTCCTTCCCCCCTCTCCATTGCCTCTCCAACACTCATGCACACGTCGAAACACCCCTCCAAACGCCAGCACATGACACTCGTGTCCCCCCAATCTCAGTAGGAGTGAAATTAGGTCTTTTTTTAATTTTATTTTATAACTCTCTGCCCGCATTGTGTATCAAGCCTATCGCACAATTCTGTACCTAACTTGCCATTGTGCTGTATATATACAGCACACGAGCAAGACAACAAGTCACGAATCACATCTCACTGGCACTCACGAAAAATCCACAATAGATAGACAAAACAATAGTATTAGTTTCAGAACTAGAACTACTCTTTTTTTTTCCTCCCTCCACGCATGAACACATGAAAACCCTACCATACCGCATTACAAGAAGGGGGGGAATGAATATATCATATCAACGGGCAGCAGACAAAAAAGAAAGAAAAAAGTTAAAACCAGATATCTGATGGGTATTGAACAACGAAATGGAATAAGAGGAGGGGGGGTGGCAGAGAGGAGCAAAATAAATAAAATCAGAATTGGTTCCACCACGATCATACGACATAGTGACATAGAAATTATACAATGGACAGGAAAGTAGGAAGAAAGCAAGCTTGAAAAAAGACATCAAATCCGTAACACTCCAGGTATCCGTAACGACAAATACACAAATAAATAAGCAGAGAGGATATTCACTAGTACCGCTTTGAGGGTAACAAAAGAGGAGGGGGATATTTATTTAACTGAGGAGCTTCTTCCACCAGCTCTTCTTGTTACCACCACCTCCGGTAATATTACCCTCATAGTCGGTTAACCCTCCGTCAAATTTTTCCCTCTCCAACTTCTTCCTAGCCCTCGCAGCGCGACGTGCGGCTCTAGCCTCGGGGTCTTCCACCTCCTTGGACCTCTTCTCCTTCCTAGCATGTTTCTTCGTCTGGCGCTCCTCGTCATCGACTCTCACGGGTCCTTTTTCCATCGTTATGTCTCTTTCTAGAGCCCTTCGCGCCTCCCTGCGTTGTCTCCTGCGCTCCCTGATTGCCTGCTCCTCTTCCATCATATCATTGGAGTAGGTAGATGAGAGGCGGTGGTTGTTCGCATCTTCGCTCTCCGGAATCTGTTCAGGGGTTATCGAGCCGCTGATGTCCTCTCTATCCTGCCAGAGGTTGGCTTCTTGCGCCTTGCGTGCATCTCGGCGCTCCCGACGCATTCGGCGTCGCTGCTCGCGCTCGTATTCCTCATCGTAAGGGTCGCTCCGCTCGCCGTCGGGAATATAGGGACCCGAGTATCTCCCGTTAATGCCATTCATGGCCTTCGCCAGGTCCTGCGCATGTTGGGTTTGATCACTATTGGAACCGGACACGCTGACACGACCATGACCGCGCTGTCGCATTTGGTCACTGTTTGACCTAGACATGCTGACACGGCCCTCATTTGCGGCCTTTTTAATACGGCGGGCTTCTTTTCGGGCTTCCCGTTCCTCTCGAGTTTCGCTAACCTCGGTCGGAATACCAGAATTTCTCCTAGCCGATTTCCGCCTCTCAAGTTTTTGTCGACTTGCGGCGATAGCCTCTTCCCTGGCCCTCAGTTCGGCTTCTCTTAGCAAAGCTTCCTGCTCAGCTATTCGTAACCTAGCTTCCTTCTCTCTAATCTCGGTCTCCTTCTTTGCCCTCTTGGCCCGTCTCTCAGTACGTCTCCGCTCCTTTTCAGCACGCTCCTGCTCTTCGGCCTCGACACGCGCCCTTTCCTTAGCCTCAGCACGAGCCCTGGCCTCAGCTTGCGTCCTCTCTTCAACCTCCCTGCGCAACCTATCCGCCTCTGCTTGTTCTGCTGCTAGCTTCTTGAGGCGCCGTCGCTCCTTGCGAGCTTCTTTGTCTTCACCGACATTTTCCGAGGAATGCGTCTTCTTCCGCTCCATAACGATGGCAACACCTTCGGGTTCTTGGACCGATACCTTGCGGCGGCGACGTTTCTCTTTGACTTCCTTGCCGTTCGCGGCATGTACCTCCTCTTGAAGCTCCCGGTACTTGCGGCTACGATGACGGTGGGGCTTCTCATCTGGAAGCTCTTCTGGCATGAGCGCTCTGGGTGCAGGTGGGTCATGGTCAAGGTGGTGGGCGGGATAACCCTGATAACTCGGATAGCCAGGGTAACCAGAATACCCCGGGTATCCAGCATAATGTACCGGGGGCGGTGCTGCATCGAAGCTGTGTCCTCGGCTTTGTCTTCCCATTAGAGCTTCTGGTTCTGGTACCGGATCGGATTCACGGTCTTGTTCGGGCTCTGATTCGGGATCTTTTTGAGACCAATGTTCGTGATCTTCGGCGTCGGCGTCGGCTCCGACTCCGGCAGCCAGTGCGGATTCAGGGTCTGCGTTCGCGGAAACACCAGAGGCAGCGGAGCCAGATCCAGACCTACTTCCCCAACCAGTCAACATTCCCATGATCAAACCCGGGCCGGAAGCGGGAGGCGCCTCAGGTTCTGGCTCGAGAACGTCTTCGGTCTCAGGCAGAGCCTCTTCGACTTCAGGGACCTCAGGCGCAGAGAGTTCTTCCACCACTTCCTTCTCCTTTCGTTCCTTCTTCTTTTTCTCCTTCTTCCTTCTCTCCTTTTTAGACGAGTAAGCCGGCTCGGGTTCGGGTGCCAGGGCGACCTCTGGTTCCGCTTCAGGCCAGACGGTTGGTTCTGCTTCAGGTTCAACAATAGTTGGCTCGGGAGGAGCTGGAGCTTCCTCAATTGGTTCCTCTTCGTGTTTCCGCTCTTTCTTCTTTTTCTTCTCTTTCTTTGAGGATCGAGGAGCAGGAGCAGGAGCAGGAGGAGGGAATTCACTTTCGTGTGGAGAGGGTTCGCCAACGTCAAATTGAGGTGTTGGCGGTATTGGTGTGGGCGGGACGAGATATGATTCGATAGGAAGCATTTCAGGTGCTGGCGTTTCAGGTGCAATTTCAGGTTCTGCGATAGGCGACGTTAGCAACCAGTATCCCAAGACACGTCACAAGAGATTAACCTTCAAACGGCGGAATTTCAATTGTCAATTCCGGAGCAGGTGGGGGAGCTAGTGTAGCTTCTAGGATGGCTTCCTGAATAGCTTCTTCCTGGGTGTTCTCTACCAGAGGTGTATTCCTCGTGCTTTTCTGCCGTTTTCCGACTTCTTTGTTCATCTTCCACAGCTCCCTGAAACCGACCACTTTGATGGGACTGCCATTGGCGTCAACCTCAATAGAAGACCTTCGAACACGCTGTTCCCCATTGCCTATCTCAGCATCGTGATCTACTTCGCTCTCGCTTTCTATCACAAAAGGGTTGGAATCAATGCTGACCTCAACATCCGGGGCCTTCTTTTTTGCCGTCTTTGGCGCTCCAAGAAGGGCATCCCAGACTGAAACATCTTTCTTTGACTTCTTTTCCCTTTCCCTTTCCCTCTCCCTCTCCCTCCCTTTAGGGGCAGGAGCAGGGGCCGGGCCGGGTTCTTCCTCGGGGGCAGGGGCGGGAGCCATTTCCGGTTCTGCGACCACAACCTCTACGGCAGCATCCGTAATCTCAACGCCACCATACTCTTCAACAGGTGATTTAAGGGACTCCGGCAGCGGTGCCTCCCCGACTTCCTCTCGCGCTAGTTTGGCCACCACCGATTCTGTGGGAGCTGGAGCCGTTATGGGGGCCGGAGCCTCTATGGGAGCTGAAGGTGGTCCTGGTGCAGGCAGGGGTGCCGGTGTGGGTGCATGTGCAACCCCTCTTGTTGTTTTCTTGGGCTTTCCGAGACTCCAGAGCGATGGCGCCGCAGCGTACTCATACGGCTTCAGCTGAGCGTATTTGGGTCCCTTGGGCGCAGGTGCGTAGGGAGCCTGGTCGGGTGTAGGAGCATATCCTATGCCCGAAGTATCCGCGTACTGAATCTGCGAAAGCTTTCCGTAACCCGGACCGTAGGTATCCTCTTCTTCCGGTGTCGTAGGTTTGTGGAGCGAATCCTCTTTTTGGGACTCGTCTGGTTCAGGAGCTACTTCCATAATGACTACCGACTCCGGCTCCGGCTCCGCAACTACTTCCTCGACAATCGCCTCTGGCATAGGCTCCACCGCTGGCTCTGGTTCGACCTTAGGCTCGACTTCGGTTACTAGCCCTGGCCCCGATTTCTCCCTAGTCCCCTTACCCTTTTTCTTCTGAGGTGAAGCAGCGGCCGCCTTTGTTTCGAATACTGCTGCCGCCGCCGCAACTTTTGAACCCCTCACTCCTCTAGCTCCCTTTTCACCTTGCTGTTCCAGTTCCAGTTCCTTCTCCCTCTTAGACCTCTCAGCTATCCGTTTCCCCCTTTCGAGCTTCGCTGCCTCCCTTGCCTCTTCTTTTTCCTTGTCCTTGTCCTTCTTGTTTTGCTTGACAGATGGCATGGGCTCCCTTTCCTCCCGCCTTGGCTCGCGGGCGGGTGCAGGGGCTGTTTCCGTTTCTTGTTCCGGCACTGGCGCTGACGCTGATTCGGGCTCTTTCTCTGGTTCCGGAACTCCAATAGCCCCAACGGCTTCCTCAATCTTTGGGAGAGGCTCTTGGGCAATCGGTTTCTCTTTTTGAGCCTTTCCCGCTTTCGCTCCTCCTTTCGGGACTGTTGGTGGCGCTAGAGGTGGAGCCTCTTGAGCTCCAGACGGTTTGAACGCGGTTTGAGATCCAGGGCCTTTATCTAGGTTCGGAACGGAAGTGTTCGCACCACCCCAACCACCACCAAAGAATTTACCCAACCTCGCTACACTCGATACACCAATGGAAGGAAATGTCGAAACCTTTGTGGCTTCCGGCTGAGAAGATGTGACGTCTGCTTCCCCCCCAGAGTCGACATCATCCCTGGACTCCTCCACAACTCTTTCTCTATGCCTTCCCATAGGCTCTCGTAGAGGAGGGGTGGGCGCTAGCGCTGGTGCCTCTTCAGGCTGTGTGTCTGGAACAGCATCTCTCTGTAGATTCTATTAGCCATTCTGGCTTCTGTTGAAACGTAATTGGTTGTTTCTCAACGAGCAGTGTACACGTATGATGCATCAATCAGCCTACTCGCACCTCAGTTGAGGCTTTTATACCGCATGCACCATGCAGATGTAGGGTGCTCGGGTATACTAAATCCCAAGTGGCCAGGAAATAACGACAGTTAAGAGAATTATTATTGCGAACATACCTTACTCTCAGACTTCTTCGGTTCTCTCCCCTCGCGCACCTTCCTTTGCCTCTCCTCCCTCTCCTTCTTCTTCTTTTCTCCCAGACTCAATTTCAGCTCGGGCTCCGTAACCCCCACAGGTGGATCGGGCCTCGATGGAGGGGCCGAGTCTCCCCATCCGCCAGGCATTTCGTCGTCGCCAGCGTCGGCCTCTTTTACGACTTCTCTAGGCGGTGGTTCACCCCTCTAAGCGCGCCAGACAAGGTAAGTAACTCATGTTAGTCGAACTTCATAAGTGGGGAGGGGCAAATATTGCCCACCTTCCCTTTCCCTGACCTCCCTACGATAGGGGCCCAGGGCCCAGCCTCATAGTCGCCGCCTATGCTCCAAGGGTCACCCTCCTGTGCGGCTTCACCAGCTTTTCCTTCTTCTTCCATCTCCTTCCGCTTGGCTTCTTCTTCTTCTTCCTTCTTCTTCTTCTCCTTCTCCTCCTCCTCTTCCTTTTCCTTTTCCTTTTCCTTTTCCTTTTCCCCTAATTTCCTCGCTCCTTCATCTCTCTTTTTGTCACCTTTGTCGTCCCCACCACCCGACCCATCAGCTCCACCGCCATTAGGGTCGGCACCACCACTTCCACCATCGTTCGGCGCTTCTGCCGGTATCTTACTAGTGCCTTTCTTCGGCCCTGATCCTCCTGATGCTCCTCCTTTGCTGCCGTTGTTGGCGCCACGCTTACCTTTTTTGGGAGGCCTCTCTGTTATCCCAAAAAAACTCCCGGAAAAGAAGGATGGTGGAGGCTCTACGCCCATCTTCTTTAGAGGGAGATGTACGCGGCTGGTAGCGAGTGATTCCTCCTCGATCTCTCGATAAGGTGGTGGGGGTTCGTCGTCGCCTACGTATGCAGGTGGGACCCAGCTCAATAGTTCAAGCGGTCGGTATCGATGGGAGTCCTGCAGGCTATGTTAGCGACCGATCCGACTTACCCTTTCTTTAACTTTATTTTTATTCCCCCAGCTCCCAGGGATCCCAATAGCTATTTAGACTATCGTGGACCGAAAGACACGCTTTGCGCTTTCTAGGTGGTAGCGACGATGGTAGTGGGAAAAATGAAATACATTAAAACTACCCGTCTCTTCGGGCAGGAAAGAAGGTGAATTATTGAGAATTAGGTTGCAAAGAATTGAGTCGGGTGATCAAGTGACCAGCCGAGTGCTTCAAATGTGTAATGCCAGGGAGGACACAAAAGATAAACAGAACAGGAGTGGCAATGAGAGAATGAAAGGGAGGGGGGGGCAAGTGCGTTCACACTTGAGGGGACGTGCCTGATCAGGTTTATGATGGGATAAGAGATATCGCTGGTGCTCCTCCTGCTCCTCCTGCTGCTTCCCACCAGAAAATAGGGGTCGACTCTGTTTACTCGGTAATGGCGCCGTGATCGCACTATGTAGAAGAATCTAGGAATCGGAGTGCCCTCGTCAACAAAAATGCGCCCCCATTAATTACTCCTTGGAACATCCCCTTCCACCCACCCCCAGACCGGATCAGGCCGCCTGAAATATCAGATCCCCTGACCGGATCCACCAACTTCCATTCATAAAAAAATAAAATAAAATAAAAAAAGAATGACATACCTCCAACACCCTCTCCAGTTCGTATACCGGTAATATACCCTCTCTTCCAGGCTCATCACTATCATACCATGATGGCGCTTTTACATCCACCAATTCCTCCGAACCATATTTCCGCGCTTGGCCATAAGAGGGCAGACGCTCACCTCTATTCGCCATTGGTATGCTAGTTACCGTCGTCATCGCCGTTCAATCGTGTGGGGAATGGCCGCAATTAAGTTGAATAGAGAGTAGTAGTAAAACAGGAAAGAGCAAAAAACCACAAAAAACCACCCCTCGCTGAAGATGAATAATTCAAGACAAAAAGGGCGACAAAAGTGCTCGATCACGCAAGCCGACTCGGAATCCGGGGGAGGAGATTATTGGGAATGGGGGAGTAGCGCAATTCTAGCTCGGCGATGGGGATTGTCCGTGCTGTTGCTGGAGTGAATTGATAGATGTACTCGTACTGTGCGGTTGCTCAATATCTAGCTCTCTTCTCGTCTTCCCTCTCTTTCTTCTTCTTCTAGCGTCAAGTAGGATGAAGAGGCTGCCTTCTTTTTCCCAATTCCCAAAGAAGAAGAAAATATTCGAGGGAGGAGAAACAAGGCAAGGCAAGGCGAAGAATAATACTCCTTCGTACTAGCTAGTGAGTTGTTCGTGCGCGATATGCCAGTTGTAAAAAAATGGGTGGAGGGATGGAATGAATGAATGAATGAATGGAGGAGGGGGGGGGGCAGGGCAAATGGAATGGACTGATGATGATGATGATGATGATGATGATGATGATGATGATGCTCTTTTGCTAGCTAGCAATACGGTAGCAAGAGCATAGTCCGCATACAACATACAGCTCAAGCTTCTTCTTCTTCTTCCTTCCTTTCTTCCCTTCGTTTGAACAGCTGTTTCTCTCAAAACGCTGGCAACCTCCACACAAGAAAGAAGAATGGGAAAGAGAAGGGGGAAAAAAAAAGGAAGGGTAGAAAAAAAAAAGATCAATTTAGGAAAAAACTCTTGGGTGCACTTGTGCGAGGAGGCGGGTTTATGGTGGATGAATGCTACATGTATGGGTAAGATGGGTGCGTGCACGGGGAGCAGAATCCGTTCGGACGGGCGCGGTTTCCTGTGACCCCTTCACTTGCTCGAGCTACAGTACGGTACGCGTTTGTGCGGTGGGTGCGCGATGTGCATTGCATTCTACAGTTGCAGTTTACAGTACCTTCGCTTCCTTCCTCCCTTCCAGCGAAGGATGAGATACCGGTATGGCAGCTGGGGAGATACAATGTGGTGATGATGGTGGTCAATATAATTATCCCCTGATTGGAAGCTTTCTCTAGCATATGTTTACAGCGCGTGGTTCACGAATCAGATGTGCAGCTTGGCTGCGGTTCAGATACACAGCACGAAGTTACCGTGCGATAGCTCTTTCCATCTCCAGGTTTTGTGCGCTGCACGACCAAGGCTTCCAATGCGCTCGCCTCGTCATTGAAGGGCTTTTCTCGAGCCCTACCCTACAGTTGGGGTGCTTGAGGTTTGAGTCGAGGAATAAGCAAGTAAAAGGACGAGAGAAGAAGCAAAGAAGGAGAGCAAGTGGGATTGGAAAGTATGTCTTGGGTGGTAAAGAGGGAAGCAAAAGAAAAAAGAAAAAAAAGGGCGACCGCTCGAGAACTGATAAATGATTGTCAAAGATATGCGATGCACTATTTAAAACCGACAACAAGCAAACATGGAGGTGGAGGAAGGAATCTAATAGGACCAAAGAACTTCACCGTTTCCCAAAGCCCATAAGTCAGCTCCACCCCACCGAATCGCACTCTACTCGAAGCAAAGTAAAGGATAAAAAATGTGACAGATGCAAGGGAAACCCTACTCTGCTCGAATGCTCGAAACCCCCCCCCCCATCCAATCCAATAAAACATTCGACCGCAGCATCGAGTTTCCACATGGAGATTCTTTCCCTCTCTGCAATGACCCGAACAAAGGTTTTTATCCTTTCTGACTTTCCAAGGGCTTTCTTACACAAGAAAAATAAAAGATCCAACTCTTTCCTCTGCCAACGTGTTCGAATGTCCATCGCTTTTGCAGGAGAGTAATTGGAAGCTTGGTGAGGGATAGGTTTACTTTATGTGATGTGATATACAGGGACGCACAGTAGATGGTGGAAGAAACTATTTTAGACCTTCCCATCTCTGAGGAATTCTGCCGTGCCTGGATGGACTCCTGGAGTTTGGAATACCGATATCATAATAATATCATTATAATAATTATAATCTTATTTGACCTTATTAAAAAATTATTTTACTTCTCCTCTCCTCATTTCAGCCCAAACCTTTGACGGCGCATCGGCCGAGGGTGCAGAGGAAGGGAAGGAAGGCCTTATCATAATATTGTCTGTGGTCGTCGTTGCCCTTGTCGCAAATCCCTGACCGGGGGGGTGCATAACACCATACCAACTTTAACAGAGCGAGCGAGCAAACAAGTCAGCTACCGGTAGGGCAAAAGCTCCCTCCCTCCCCGAGCACAGCTCAACCTCCAACACAACACAGCCACCCTTCCAAACCATATCACGAACAGACCAAAGCTCATTCTCCAAAATCCTTCCTCCTCTTCCTCCTCCTCCTCCCCCTCCCCGGCCTTCAATCCCGAATTAGCGTGTTCCCATCCCGACCAGAACGATCACAAGAACAACAAATAAATGAATAAAATACCGTTTTCAAAAAATCTCAAACTCTTCCCCCCACACAGGCCGGAAGCACATCCCCGTCCCCACCTTTCCCTCTCTTCCTCGCCATCATCCGCAGGTAGAGCGCGCCATGTATTAGGTAAATTCTAAAAGCAAAAAAGAACACGCATCTATTCTATTCCATCATCATCACCATCATCGCTACCATCACCACGATTAAATGCCCGTATATCAAGACCACATGAGACCCTTCCCAGTCGGTATTAGATCGTAACGCAACCTCTGATTGCGGGGTAAGTTGAAGCAAGGTCCGCCGTTTTCTGGACATTACGAATAGGTAAGCATGGAATTTTAACAGCTATGGTGCAAATACACTTCCCTCCAACCTGAGGTTGAGAATTTGTCCTTCAAGATGAGGTTTTTCTGTCCTTTTTTTCTTTTCTTTTTTTTTCTCCCTTGAACCAAAGGGCAAGGTGGGACTGAGAGGCTGAGTGACGCATGAATCTGGTTACGTACTGCACGGTCGAGTGCCCTATCCGAAGGAGACAGGAGGACTTCCCCCATGTGAGCGTCGGATAAGAGCCAAGGGGTTTCCCTGTCGATTCTTTTCTTTTCTTCCCTTTTTTTCTTTTCTTTTCCCTTTCACCTTCACCTTCCCGGCGGTGGGATGTCGGCTCCTCCTTGATACAATACGGTAGATACCGGCACTGGACCGTATGAGAGATGGATGGGCAGCTAGAGGTAGCTAGCGCCCCGGGCTCCCCACACACACGCAACCGTGCTGGACTGGATGGAGGAAAAACCCCTTGACATCTTCTTCCCTGCGATACTAGCGTTGTTCCGGTTTTGCGGTTTTCTTCCACCTCCTCTTCTGCTTCTGCTGCTGCGACTTACCGCAGTCAGCCACGGGTCTTCACCCGGCAGTTTTTGCCTAGGTGGAAGGCGAAAGCGATGAATTGTTGGGCCCTGGCTTATTTAGCTTTGCAGCGCCATGCCCTATTTTACTTAACCTACAGGAATGAAGAGAGAAAAACCCATTCCCCCAGGCTATGTATGACAATTACGGTAGTGTCGTTAAATAGCACGGTATCGTGGTCCATGCACAACACCCGGACAGCCCGCAAGGCTCTGCTTGTTTCGGCTTCCTCTGCTATTCCTCCTCTCTCTCTCTCTCTTCCCTCGTATGACTTTTACCCTAATTTCTGCGCCGGCAATATATATGGGCTTTTTTGGGGGGCTTTTTTTTCCCGGACTGGTTCGGTCTGCTTGTTTTTGTCTAATTCGAACGAGGAGCGTCTGGCTGCAAAGTATTACTCGAGTAAACATCTACCGGTGCCAGTGCTCTACTCGAGTACTCCAGCTCAAGTGCAGGCAAGCAAGCAAGTGCAAGGTAATAGATGAAGATTAATCTAGGTTTAAGAGCCCATCGCCATCCCCCCTCTTGATCTGGACAAAATATTACGGTGTGGGGGAAGAATGAGGGTGCACTAATTAATTAATGACAGTAATTTAGAGCTGCAGAATGGTGCAGCGACCTCTTCTCTGCTCTTCTCTCGCTCTTCCTCTTCCTCTTCTCTTTTGCAAATCATGGGGCCGCATCTAACTCACTCCACCGGTAAGCCATCCTCTCCCCATCATCTATCGATACCGTCAAATCTCTTGAAATCCACTATCTCCGTTAACCCTGTAATCCCCGAGAAAGCTTGGCGCTTTTCTTGACACCACAAGATCAGCCGCTCGGACCTCCTTAACTGGGATTCGCAATTCTGTTAACTTGTCAGACTAAACCTGTCCTGGACTTATTCCCGCTGATGATCTGATACCGGCAGTGGGTTTCAAGAGATTCTAGGGCGGTATGATAAGCAAAAAAACTTAACGGAAACACGACCCAAACAAACGGATAAACAAATAATGACAGAAACCCTAGCCCTACCATACACCACGAACCACACGCCCTACCGTATTGCGTCTCCGGAACAAGCCTCTTGCTGCGCCCACCACCACCACCACACTCACAGCCCAGATTCAAAGAGCGAAACTGTGAAACCAACCAACCCACCTCCCAGCCAAAATCTTGGCACCAACGATAAATGTGGGGTAAGCTCAAAAAGTGAACCAAAGTGAAGTAAAATCCGGGCATGCCATGATACGATGCTGTACGATACCATCGCTGTCATCTGAAAGATGAGGTATTAAGAGGGAGAAGAGGGGGGCACGGTTGCATGCGCCGCCGCAGCAGCGGATATCCATCCGTGGAAAGACCATAGACAGACAGACGGACAGACAGGCAGATAGAACGAGAGGGGAGATGAGGGAGGGAAGCAGAGGGAGTGAGGGGTTCAAGCTTAGATGGAACGTGATGGAGGAGAGAGGGGGGCATCATCAACGAGGGGACGATACGATACGACAGTTCTATCCACGACCGACCCACCGATTGACCGATAGCCCAACTAAGTGAAAGCGTGGGGTTTATAAATAAGTGAATAAATAAATAAATATAATTAAATGACTCTCGCCAGTGGACCGCGGATTGCGCCATGAGTTCTTGTATCCGGGCATCTTCTTCTCCGCAAAAGTGTCCTATGAAGGAGCAGTACCGGTACACTACTCTACTCCGCATTTCGAGATGAGGATGATGATGGCGCGATGTTAGGCCACCACAGTGGAGGAGAGGGGAGGGGGGCAAGTGGGGGGGGGGGGGGAAACAGCTTTGAAAACCTCATTCTCACGCGCTCACCCGCTCCCTCACTCACTCACTCCCTCCCCAAGTTACCGTATCGTAAGACACAGCGTGAATCTTTGATCTCTTCCTTTCTTACCCTTCCAACGAACAAATCCCGCGGTTTTTTTTATACTTCTTTTTTTATATTTTCGTCTTTCCGTGTCTGGTGTTTTGCTATTTACAATGCTCTTCGAGTGATGCTGCATGACCACCCGTGCATCGCGATCGCCTCGGTCGAGCGCGACCAAAATGAATGAGGCGAGCGGAATTTGCTCTGCTCTTTTTTTGTGTTCTAACTTCTCAGGGTCCAAAAATCGCTAAAAAAAACTGTGGAGTTATGATACCGAGGATGGGATTCCGGATGTTTTTTTTTGGTGGGTGTGTGTGTGCGTGCGGGCGTTAATCTGCGTGTTATGATGTGTTGGGGAGGGGGGGGCGGCACCTGCAGGTTATCGTGACCAGGTCTTGGTATGATGTGGGTGTGCAGGTATTTTTTATATTTATTTTTTATGTGTCTGGGTGGTGAATGTGATGGGGAGAGGTAGAGAGGGTTTGGGGGCTTGGGGTTTGCGTTTTTGTTGTGGAGGTGGGTGGGTTGGTGGGACTGGGTACCGTACCGTATTGTGGTGAGTTGGTGGGTTGGTGGGATGGGTTGGTATATCGGCGATTTTTGGGGGAGGATTCGTCTGTTTCCTAAATTTTGTGTTTGGAGGCCTTGCTGGTTGTTGTTGTTTTGGAAGTTCTGTACGGTAATTGCTGTTCAAAGCAGCTTTGACAGCTGTAAATCGTTACTTCCTGATTTAACTATTCTTCTCGCTAAACACTGTGCTCTCCCCTGGTTGCTCCCGGTGAGAAGTGTAGGCTAGAGCACCTGGGGACGATGCAACTAGGAATAAACAAAAAAGAGACTTTCGTAGCGAAATCTATCACTTCTTCAAAAGCTAGCGAAATTTTTAAACGAGTTACTGAGTAATTAAGACACAGAAAACTGATACATAACCTCAGATGTTTGGCGTTAATATTTCAGGCGTACCAGCCTTTTGGGAGCATCTGGGTTATTATCCTCACCCTGAGTAAATATTATCGATGCAACCCATCCACCGCATGACACCGGAGGAATCCAATCCCTCGCCCATCCATCCAGTGCAAGTGCGCACAGTGCTCGGTACAAGTACAGTACGCACATATTGCCATTCGAGCTGCATTGGCTGGTTTTGTACTAGGTGCTGTACCCTACTGCGCTGTTACGAAATATGGATAACAGTGGGAATAATCTGCTCTGTTGAATGAGATGCAGAAATTTTGCGTTATCTGCGTGTTTTAGTTAGAAAGTAAGGGTTCTGGGGAGCGGAGAGTGTGGCTATTGCTCCACTCGGGCTTCGTCTTATTGATACCACTATTAGCATACGGCAGCCGTGGATATGTGCGCTTGGGCGGGGCTCGCCCTAGTATCAATATGTCGGTGAGCTCTTTTGGTGTTGTATCCGGTTTAGCTTATCTATGGTACTCGAGCAGCGGCCCGCATCTAAATCTTGCTCTGTAACGATAATCCGTGAGAGGCTACTCGTGGTTCTCGCATGCTGTCGGTTTCCTGACATAGCTAAATACTGCAGGGACTAGAATTAGGTCGTCGGAGTCGCGGATGTAATCTGATGATGGCTCGGGAATGGGTCGTTGGATTCGTCATCGTAGGTTCTGGTCCATGGCAGCACGCATGCTGTGAATGGTGGGAATTTTTGCGGAGACACAGTCGAGTTTGTCGGAGCTAGGGGCTCACCTATTGGACGCAAGCCTCGGCTCCATTCCTTAAGTGCATTGTTCCCGGGGGCCACGGGACTTAATAGAGCGGATTCTCCGATCATTGTGGATCACTCGATAGGTGGGGTTGAGTGGTTGAGGGGCTTGCAGCAACACTTGCCCGGTCTTTTATGTTTGCTGCTCTGGTTGATTGGATGTTTGCACTTGAGCAAGAATTTCAGCGGGTGAGATTGTTCTCGATGGGATGCGGGCTACGCGTTGGGATTAAGATGCGCTGGTATCATGGTGTGTGCTCTCCTGAGGATTTTGGCTTGCTATTGGGAGCCTTCTCCCTAGCCCCGTATGGCATGCTACCGCAAAAACTCTCGCAATTCGCTGTCTCCGGCGCGCCTCCAATGTCTGGACCCAGAGGCAAAAGCTCTTGGAAAGGGTTAGTGCTTCTCTGTCACGGTATAACATCGGCCTTCGCGATATGTTGGATCCCATAAACTGGTATACGCAAGTCTGTTAACTTGTTAAACTAAACCTATCCTGGGCCGACGAAGATAGCGAATTGCGAGAGTTTTTACGGTGTATTATGCTCTGGGTTCTCCCTAACCCTGAGAAGTGATCTGTTCCGGACGCGCGGGAGTTTAGCTACCATTACAAAGAGGAGCATAAGGCCCATACAATTATAAGGAAGGAGTTGGAGAGGGCGCCCGATATTTCACCCACGCATAAGGGTGGCTAAATCCAGGAAGTTAATAAGTTTCTGCAGGTAGGCACGGGGGGGCATATGGTAGTGTCGGTGTTCTGGATATTTTTAAACTTCCTCGAGGAGGAATCAAGACCTGCCTCGGGTGTTTTACGTTTGCTCGTTCTATTCTCTGAGGAAGATCTCTATTCCGGGCACAAGGTCATTGAGGTGCTAGGATGCTGTCTTGGTATTTTGCTGTGGCCCGGGCCTTGAGCATGTGGAGAGGCATGAGTATTGCAGGGAGAGACTACTTTGTTATTTTATAGGCTGGTACTCTATTAAACCTGTTGGGAATTGGCTGCCAAAAAAGAAATAACTTTCTTAAAGAAGGGTGAAGGGTGAGGAAGGGATTCGCTTGATGGATACCGGTACCATAGTTCATCCTTGATGTGCTGAGCGAAATACTGCAGCAACTCCAATCGGTTGAGAGTGATTCATGGTGTTTTGTATTATCTTAAAGTCAGGTGGAATCCACTATCTGATCATCGGTGGAAATTAGCCCCTCAGCCCCTAGCCCAAGGTGGGTTTATTTTGACAGGTTAGTAGAATTGCGAATACCGGTTAGTGGGATCCAACACGTCCTAAGGGCTGATCATACTGTGTCAAGAAAAGTTCTAATTCTCCGCAAGAGCTTTTGTCTCTGGATTTGGAGGCTACGGGGCTGATCGAGATACGGTGTGTATGATACTGTAGTGGATTTCACGAGATTTTACTGTAGTCGTCCAGCTTGATGTGACACAGAGCTAATTTGGTTGAAACCTAGGATTAAAAAGCTTGTCGATGACTCAACAAACGAGTTAGTCAATGGTGACTGATAGTACCACATGTACTAGTACCGGCACCTTGAAGTCATTCATACCCGGTGGGCTCATGAGGATGGTATGAAGTGTTGGTTTGTTAATTTTGCAATAAGAAGCGCCGAAAGGTCGCTGTAGGTTGTTGATTTCAACACTAGACCCGCCTGCTGGTATCCGATCTGCCGCCGAAGGCTGAACTTCAAATTTTGACTTCTCTCTCCCCTGCGCTACATTGCAGCAATACTATACCCGGTACCTTTGAGAGTGGTAGGAAAGGCACAGCACGGCCACCGGTGTACCGTATTGGTACCTTCAACTTATCGTTGTTAGGCATCTTAACAAATTCTGGAAGAAGGTAGATCTCTCAAGCTTTAGCCTTCAAGGGAACGATAAACCTAACCCTGGGCACTAGGAGGTATCGATCATGACGACTCCTAATAGCGGTACCCCTTTATCTCAGAGACAATCACTTTCCTCTTACCAGACTGCAATTGCTATTATCCCTCCGGCTTTCTATCACCCGCAGATTAACGCCCTCCGTTCGCTGTATGATAAGTCCTACTTGAGATGGCCTCCGCATCTCAACGTGCTCTACCCCTTCGTTACACCCGAGAGTCTCCCGTCAGCTGTTCAAAATTTCCGAAGGCTGATTGAGGAGAGCAAGGGCGATGGACTTGGATTTTGGTTAAAGTTGGATCGGGCCGGGAGCTTCCAACATAAACAGAATGCTACGGTATTCCTCTCGCCTGGTCCGCACGGTGGTGGGCTGGTTGGGGACCCAGAGACAGCGTCCGGGGAAGCCCTGAGACGGCTCGAGGGGTTACTATCTGACCAATACACAAAAAGAGGAAGGACAGGTGATGGTGTTTATAGACCGCATCTTACCTTGGGGCAGACTTCTTTGGACTCAGTGCCACTGAATTCTTTGTTATCTAAGGCTGGGAAACTGGTGATGGCGAACGGGATTTCAAGCGAGCCGTTCAAATGGTTTGTGACAAGGCTGGCAGTTATGAAGAGAGATGAGGACGGAAACATGAGGGTTGTTGATGAAATCCTTCTGGGAAGACGGGGTGCCGGGGAGGCGGGAGAAGGGGAGGGGGAGGGGGAGGGGGAGGAAGAGGATACGGTGTTGGAGATTGACAGAGTGTCTAGAGAGAATCTGGGTGAATTTCAGGGGCTGAGCCTTGGTGATCCGGGAGAGAATTTCGGAAGCGTCGGGCCGGGGATCTCTTATCAATTTTCTACCGAAAGTGATGATTGGGTTCCGACTGACATCACAAGCATCCAAGGACGAAGGTTCCTCTCGAAAGACATTACAATAGCTACCTACAATGTCTTGATAGATTCTCCATTTCCGCCCCCGGTTGAAAGATATCCGCTGCTAATTAATGCGATTCTTTCGATCCATCCTACTCCACCGAGTTTAGCGATACCCTCAATACTTTGTCTTCAAGAAGTGACCGATGATTTTCTCCAATATCTTCTCTTGAACAACGCCATTCGAACTCGATACCCTCTGTGCACACATTCTCCAAACTCGGTTCTCCCTAGCATAAGGAATTGTGTTATCTTTGCTACAGCTTCATGCGGACCTTTCGAATGGCGATGGCTTGACTTCGCCAAACGCCATAAAGGTGCAGTTATTGCATCATTTCCGAAACTAGGAGGTCCGGATAAACCACTTGTTGTGGCAACTGTCCATCTTACTTGTGGCCTTGGTGATGGGAGTGTTTCAGCAAAAGCTATTCAGTTGAAGACACTCTCAGCATATCTACGCACTAAACACTCTACTAGTGAGTGGGTTGTGGCGGGGGATTTCAACCTCCAGACCTCAATGCAAAGCATTGATTCGGCGTTTGCTAACAGAAGTATCTCAAAATATACTCACGAGTTAGTCAGGAAAGGGCTAATCGATGAGGAGGTCTTCTCTGACTCTTGGGAATTATTTTTTGGCCTAAACGAAGAGGATGATGTCCCTTACGAGGCGGATAATACTGTTGTAAAGATCAAGGGGGAGGGAGAATGGGGAGCCACGTTCAATCCATACACGAATCCAGTTGCGGCGAAGATTGTGCAATGGGGCAATGATCCTCGCCCCCAGAGGTACGACCGGGTTCTGATCAAAAGCACTGGAAATTTGAGGGTTAGGCATGTACGGCGATTTGGGTTTCCAGTAATTAATTCTCAGGATGGTGGGAAAACACTGGAATGTGGTAGTGACCATTGGGGTGTCACCGCCACGTTGAGCTTCCGCCCGGACGTTGGAGATATGGGTGGGCAGAGAAGCAGTGCCAAGTTACAGCTCCCGGAGGTAGATGTCGATGATCAGCTTCTGAAAACACTTGTTGACCCCTACATGCCTTGTAGGGCCGATCGTAGTGCTAGAGAAACTGCTATAACATCCCTAAGAGATGTTTTGCTACAAGAGCAGGAATCGGTGGTTGGGGCCGAATATAAACCATCTCGTGGGGCTATCCCGATTATTTTGGCCCCCGTGGGTAGTTATGCTCTGGGTGTCTATGATAAAGATTCTGACGTGGATTGCCTCTGTATTTCAACAATTTCTACCAAGACCTTTTTTGAGATTGCGAGACAAAGGATTAGGAGGTTTGGTGGTGAACGGGGGATCCGCTTGGTAAGATTTGTTGATGCCAAGGTCCCTGTCTTGGAGGTGAAGGCCGGGAATATAAAATTTGATCTGCAGTACTGTCAGGCCCCGGCGATAATCGAGCAGTAAGTTCCTATTTATAAATTACTCTTAATCGATGCTTACCAATGGCAGTTGGTCAACTATTCCACTTCTACCTCCGAATGACTCGATATTCTCATTGCCGGCGCACGTGCTCAGATCTCTTAACTCCTATCGAGATACTGAATTTCTCCTTCGCACAATACCAAATCTCGGTGCCTTCCGGCTAGCATATCGCTTCATCAAGATATGGGCTCTCGCGAGTGGAATTTTTTCTTCACGGTTCGGATATCTCGGTGGCTTTCACATCACCCTGCTGTTGGCACGCATATGCAAACTCGCGGATGGAGATCCAAAGGGTGTTACTGTGGCAAATATCGTTAGGTTGTTTTTCGGCCATTACTCGAAAACCGACTGGTTAGCGGAGATTATTTATGATCCGGAGTTCTCAGTTGGAGCCCGGTATCAGCGGTTTTCTCGGGAACCGATGGTTATTACCAGCATCCATGCCCCGGTGGTCAATGTTGCGAGAAATGCTACTAGACATAGCATATCCGCATTAACACGGGAGTTTGGACTTGCGGAAAAGGCTCTTCGTAGTGGGCGATGGGACCTAAGGTTGATGGGGAGAGAAAATGAGTTTTTAGCCGAGTATGGGAGCTATGTGAAGATCGACGTTCAGTATTGGGGAAACGCCTTGAGGAGAGGAAAGGCATTAGCTCTATGGGTGGAAAGCACGATCCCCTTGCTTTTAGTCGGTTTGTATGACTTTTCCCTTTAGAGAGATACGTACTAAGAGAGCCAGAACTAAATGCTAAAGCGCCTTTCATATTTGCGCGGGCTTGGCCGCGGAGGTTCGTTAGCACCGCTGAGCTCGATGAGTGGACTGAACTGCGAGGATTTTACCTTGTTGGGCTGTCCAATGGTGATACCGGAGACGAGAGGTCGAAAGAGCAAAAGCGAAAGGATGAGAGTGCGTTCTTGGAGGTTCTACAAGGATTTGAGCGGCATCTCAAAGAGCGCTCAATAGTTGTGCTTGAATATGATTCTACAGACTCGTGGATCCAAGTCCAGCATGCGTGGGGGTCCTCTTTGGGGAATGTCAAAGCAGACGATCGGGATTGGGGCGGTGATGGAATCGAGGACGATCTCATAGACGATGAAGATAACCTTATTGGTGCTAAGCAGGGCTCGAATGAAGAATACCCGTGTAATGATGATCAGAGTTATTCGAGTGTTAAAGCGACACCGTCGTCAGGAGCCAAAAAACAGCCCAAAAAGCCTGTGCCAGGCAGAAAGCTCCGGCCGGCACTCGATGTGATCAATCGGATCAAGTGGGATCCATCTTTGGACTCGGGTGATTTTCTGATAGGATATGAAGACAGGTTTAAAGGAATTAGAGAGATGGACGTTGGAAAATGGAAGATGGAGCAGACGGATCTGGAGTTTATCCCCTTACATCGGGTTGCGTACTTTAGGAGGCGGAGTGATGGGGTGGTGGTTTGGGATCGGGAGACGAAGAACGACCTTTTGTTCGGAAATATGGTTGGGGAGGGTGGGGAATGAATGTTTGGGAATATGTAGCCATAGGGTTTGGGACTGAAGTAGGAATATGCGTGTGACAAGGATGGTTCATATGTCATCACTCGGAGTGCCATTTGGGGTTGGTTAGATAGAATGGAGTCGGGCCAACATGTGACATTCAATCCCATAGATGCCATTGTAACTCGCAGTCTCAATTATAATGGGGCAGCAGCCATTGAATCGAACAATAGAACCAAATAAATGCCTCTGTTAAAATCCCTTGACTTAACCATCAAATATCCTTGGATTTCTAAACCTCCAAACCACCATAAGCAAGCTCAAGCTCACATAGAGAAACCCCACACGGCTCTTTAATTCGTCAACGAAAAACGCACAAAAACCACATGTCGCCGCTCCTCCCCATGAACACCTCCGAGGCCTACCAACCCCCTGCACTGTCCCCCAACGCCTCCCCCTTTAGCCCACCCTCACCCCAATCATCCCCACCACTTCTGGTCACATACGCGGACCGCAAATCGAACACAGGCTCCGCCGTCATCGCCGCACTCTCCCTCATCGCCATATTCCTCGCCCTGGCATTCCTCGTTGGCTACGGCGTGTACCGTTTCGGCGTTGGCTTTCTCCTGGGCAAGCGGGTTCCCAGGAAGGGTGGTGGAGCTACCGGCGGCAATGGTGCATCATCCCTGCCCTTTACTTGGTCCCGGTGCTGTTCGCTGATACTTGGTCGAGGAGGGAAAGAAATGGGGATTAACGCTGGAGTTTCGGAGGTTAGGGGTGGTATTTGCGGGAGCAGGGGTAGGCACAGGAAGGGAGAGGGGAAGGGGAAGGAGAGGGTTGGGGTATTGGAGACTGTGGTTGAGGTTCCTGAGGAGGAGGAGGAAGAGGGGGGAGAGGAGGAGAGGAAGAAGCGGAGGGGTGGGGTGGTTGGTCATGGGTTGGAGGGGGAGCTGGAGAATGTCGAGTTGGGTAGATGGGGGTAGGAGGTGCGGGGGGGGGGCGGAGGTTATTTCTTATGAATGTGATTGCAGAGGTTTGTGGAGAGTTGGAGGGGTAGAGTTATGGGAAGGGTTGTTATGTTTCTTCGTGGAGGTTGCCTCAGTTGGATTATTCCTTACTTTCCAGGGAGTTTGTGGTTGCCGGGGGTGAGATATGTAGGAGCGTGGCGATGCCATGGGATGGAATGATCGGGCGGGGTTTCTGAGTGTAGTGCTGTAGGTAGCCTTGAGGTATACGTGATCGGGCGCATCTGAAGAGATGGCTTACCTACCTACCCGCTTCTTTGCTGGCTATGATAACTTGTCCACAAGCTGCGCATGTATTTCCGGCTCAAGACACCTGGTGAGTGCTGTTTCGAGAGTGCGGGGGAGAGGGATTGTCGAGGGGGTAGTGAGAACTGGTTTCCAGAAGTGCCCTTAGTAAAATCCACTGAATATGGTATGGTAAAGTAGGTTGCTCCCACCTTCGCCTTTGGCGGTCACCCTTCGTGCCCACATAGTTGAGATCTTTTTTTTTTGACTTGATCGGAGAGAGGAAGGGGGCTGGCTCCCCAAAAGAACCTTTGTATTATATCTCGGGTGAGAGTGAAGAGAGAGGAGAATGGGTGTTCTGTTTTACCTGTAGTATTAAGTTTCCAAAGCCGGGGGATATTCTCAGTTAGCTATGTGTGGTAATCGCTGTGTGGTGGATGCATGATAGTAGGCTTTTTTTGTGGAAAGAAAAAAAAGGTAATTTGACGAACTGCCCTTTTTGCTATTGGGAGTATTAAACTTTCTGCTCTGATATATGGCCCGTGGGAATGGGTATTATATCATAGTTGAGTATAGTGGGGGCGGGAGTGCTTTCTACCTGCTTGCTTTTTTTTTTGCGTCCATTGCTGTAGTCCTTGTCCCAACGTACCGTTCTGTGACGGTGTTGCCGCGAGAGGGATTGGATGAGCATATATTCTACTAGATTTGGAACTCTCAGGGGTCGGAGGATCGTGTTATAGGCGTAGCTAATTGTGTAAGAGCTAATATATGAAAGGGCGAGCGCGAGGACGAGAGTGGGTAGTGGGGGCGGGGGATTGACTGGTTATCATAACTTAGGTGTGAGCGTTGTGGTGAGTGTCGTTAAATGTTATGGTAGTCGCGAGAATTTGGAGATGTTGGAAACATGGCCCTTTGATGGGCCTTGAAAAAAAAATCAGAAACAATCATAAAAGTGAGTAACACACGGTACAGTACGGACACAACAAAGACCAATCTACTTCCTCCGTCATCCCTCCTCTCCCCTCCCTCCTCCGCCAAAACCACACGCTCTTCATACTTCACCTGTACAAACGCAATCCACTTTTTCCACCTCGCACGGCAGCCAGGAGGACAACAGCAGGCTCTCGCGGAGCACAATGTCAAGATCAAAAGTTGCGAAACCCAAACGCCGAAAGGACTGTTTGATACGGCGGCCTCAACTTCTCAGTGCTGTGAGGTTAGGCAGCCGTGAGAACCGGCGCAATTCATGAAGGCAGCCGATAAAAGTGGAGGGCCGGTTCCGCGATGGTTTGAGTGTGAAGGATTCTGACGAGTGCGAGAACTCTACAGAAAAGAAAAAAGTGGAGCAATACGAGGCAGGGGGAGGGGTTCTGTAGACTAATGGAGATTCCAAGACTTGTGGGCCGGGGGTTGGCTTTGGCCTGCGGTATTATGTGATAGTAGACGAAAACGGTGTCGCTAATCAACCAGCTACTCTAGATCTGGAATTGCGAGAAGGGAAATGTAGTAACGGCGGTGTGTGAATGCACTATCCTCATCTCAAACAATTACGAGGGTGAACTCTTTTCCTCTAGTAGCGCTTGGGCGGAAGGGGGAGACCTCTTAGTTTAATGCCCATGATAGCGGCGGAAGTCATGGGCTAGAGTTTTTATCTTAGGGACAAGTTCTAATGTTATAACGGACGTCCATTGCGGGGCTTCACTAAAGGGATCCCGGCACCCAACACCGAGAAACAACCATTCTGATGAAGCTATTGGGTCCCCATGCAAATTCACAGTAACTCGGGGCCGTTCCGGGAGACATGAATATCTAGCTGTCTTTACACTTTGCCTTCATCCCCTCGCTCTGCGGCCAGGAAGACAATGGCAAGCAAAAAAAAAAAAAAAAAAAAAAAAAAAAATTGGGAGAAAAAAATCTCGATGGTAAATCAAAAATTAGGCAGCCCAGGTACCCGAAGGCAGCACTGGCGCAGTCCCCACCTTGTAGTGCAGTGGAGGTGGGGAGCTCTGAGAATTGACCATTGGTGAGCGGCGGATACTGCTACCAGGCACAATACGTATGGGGAGGGAAAAACCCAAAAAAAGTCAAAATGGGGGAGTCTTTTGGATGGCTCAAGGGGATGGAGGTGGCCCAAGGGGATGGAGGTGGCCCAAGGGGATGGGATGGAAGGGGGTGGAGGTGGCCCAAGGGGATAGAGATGGCTCAAAGGGATAGAGATGGCTCAAGGGGATGGAGGAAGGAGAGGAGGTGGGGGGGAGAGGTATTTATAGCGGAGAGATGGGGATGCCAAGGCTTTCAGGATTTGGCCGACAGGAAATGATAGGGCTGGTGATTTCACATGCGGCGGGGGGGGTCAACGAGAGGTGGTTTCGGGCTAGGGTAATGATTGGGTGACGGGCTGGTCGTGGATCTAGTTCAGAGCACAGGGGGCGACTACTGATTTACTAGACTCAATATTTTACCTTCACCTCTCACATTGTCCAGGACATGACTCGGGAGCGAATCCCGCTGGTATAGTACTCTGACCCTTAAGGTAGAGTGCAATAATTTAGGCAATTCACAATAATAGAGCTCGGATGGATCTTGATTTCCGAGGATGTTGTCCTTATCTCCTCGCCCGGTGGCCAGAAAGACAATGACAAAAAGGGAGAGTTGAGGTCCCGGAGATAAATCAAAAATTGAGCAGCCCAGGTGCCCGAAGACAGCTGACGTAGTACCCATCTTCGAAGTGCAATGAAGATGGAACGCTAAGAGAGCCCACCCTTGATGGGCGGAGGACTCTGCCACCAGGTAAGTATGAGGAGAGAAGAGGGAGTGGGGGGAGGGAGGTACTTATAGTAGGAAGACTGGGTGCCAAGACTTTCTGAATTTTGGCCGACAAGAAATGATAGGGCTGAGGGTTTAATGTCAGGGGTTGCCGTCTGATGGCTATGGGCTAAGCTAATAATGGCTGGGCAACGAATATAATAATAATATTATTATTATCATAGTAGGGAAGGATAATTGAAAAATAAACTTGCCCCATAGGGACTAGGAGATAGGAGAACCTAGCCTTCATCAATAGGGTTGTGGGGCCTGCCAATCCTGCTGCGAGGTGGTATGGCAGAATCAGACACTACTCGTAAACCTTTGGGTTGGCGATCGGCGGAGTACAGAAAGAATGGAAAATTTTCTTTTTCTTCCTTTGTTTTGGAAGAGCAGGTATGGGCTCTAAAGGCTAGGGATACTTCGCCTATTTTCACTCTGACGAGCTACGTTCTCTCTACTTATTGCCTTGTAAACGTAATATTTTCCAGAAAAGGTGTGCCATTTCTTACTCTTGATGCGGTGGCCCAGACAGGGCACTGTTGGCACGAATCTGAGGGAGATTGATAAGGCGGGCCCAAGGTATCAACGAAATTCCACAAATAACCCGGCTTTTCCTCAGCCTCAGGAATCCCAGCAGCCGGCCACAGGAACCCTCTCCCCGTCATCTATGATACAACCTCCTAACCTGCGAAAAAGAGAAAATGCTGGAATATTTCAGTCGTAATACCCACCCTTTTAACACCACTATTAGCATGTCAAATCATTTTACAGTTGCCGATGAACGATCTAATATCCTAGCCTGGCTTTCCCCACTAGATCCCGAGCCACGGCATCAAGGCATCCAAGACCGCCGGGTCGAAAATGTAGGGGAGCTTACAAACCCAGGAATTTAGAAGCTCGAGTGCCAGTGGCGAGGAAGGTAAATCCCATGAAGCAGTTTTGTTCAGCTATGGAGATCCCGGGGTCGGCAAAACATATATTAGGTAACAGCCACGAACCTCGCGGAATAGGAGAAAAGGGCGAGTACTGACAAGCCGTGATATTAGTTCGTTGGTGGTGGATAGCCTGTGTGATCAGGCCGGAGGACAAAATGTCGCCGTTGCGTGCTTCTACTTTGACTTTGCGGCTCAACAAGAGCAGTCATCAACGAGTATTCTGGGCGCCCTGCTCAAGCAACTTGTGGTCGGGCTAGGAGAGGTGCCGGGGGAAATAACTCGAGCCTATGAGGAGCAGAAAAATTTCCTTGGTGGGCGGAGACCACGACATACCGATATTGTGAAGATGCTACCGACTGCCTCTTCCGGAAAGCGCACGTTCATATGCGTCGACGCTCTGGACGAATGTGTGCCAGAACTTCGAGTCAAGCTTCTTGGTTCGCTAAGCCAAATTCTCCAAAAGACTCCAGCCACTAAAGTATTCGTGACTGGAAGACCGCACATTCGACCCGAGATCGGAAGGCGTTTTTCAGGGAGAGTGACGAATCTATCCGTAAGCACCAAGACAGATGATATTATTAGATATATTCGCTCCGGGTTAGAGGAGGCCACAACCCCAAATGCAATGAGACGTTTTCGAAATGTATGTAGAAATAATGGTACTAGGGAAGCTACCTCAAGAATGCGCTGGCCGGTGCATATCCAGATTCTTGCTAGTCTCGCTGAATGTCGATGCCGTCCCGCAAGAAACTACGATCCATCGCAGGCGACAAAGCTCAGCGCAATGGCCAATGGCTTAGGGTTGGGGGATGCATATGACGCAACGCTGGGTAGGATAAGGGAAAAAGGGGGGAGAAAGCGAGGCCCGACATGACCTCTTTGATGTGGATATCTCACTCGGAGCGGCCCTTGAAGACGGATGAACTGCACCACGCCCTAGCAGTCGATGTGGGGTCACCGAATCTCAATACCGACAATGTTCCTTCAATAGGTACATTGCTAACCTGGTGTCAAGGACTTGTTGTGGTGGAAAAGGAGGCTTCCACGGTCCGGTTGATCCACTTTACGCTTCAAGAATACCTCCGGGCCCATCCCGACCTTTTCGGTGCAGCTCACTCGGCAATGGCAGAAACTTGCTTAACATATCTGAATTCTCACCAGGTCAAGGCCTTTTCGACCGGTGCCCCCCCGGCCTCCAAGACACACCATTCCTCGAATATTCTTCTCTATATTGGGGAGTTCACGAAAGGAGGGGCTTTTCAGATTGTGCAAAACAGCTTGCGCCAAAGCTATTTGACGACTACAACAGTCACACATCCGCCAAAATCCTTTTGAAAGCACAGAAGATGTGAGGTGTTGATGTGGATAGGGTTTCCGTGTTCAGTGGTTTTCATTGCGCATCCTTCCTCAGGATTATCGGGATTTGAGCTGGTTTGGCAGAGATGGAAGGTTATTATATGAATGCATTCTCTCTAGGACCTGCACATGGGCACCCAGCGCCTAGCAATTTTTTTTTGCTTAGAAAGCCTTTGCACCATAATAATATAGAGTATATATCCATAAGCTCAAATCTTTTTTATGAGCCTTACATACTGTTGATTCTAAATACCAAAATGTGAAAAATGGAAAAAGATTTTTTGGAATTAAGAATACTACCTGCTTCTGAAGTATCTGTGGCGAATCCTACCTCAATTGAGTAACTACTTATTGTTGTGTTTGTGGTTGGAGTCACTTAGGTTTTTTTCAGATGAGATTTGTTGCAGAGCTAACACCATCAAACAGTATTAAGAAGTGAAAACAATGGACTATTATAGACATAACAATACTTTATTAAGGTAGGATAATCCTATTGGTCAGAGTCTTCAGTCACTTGTCTCTGAAATTTAAGAAATAAAATAGACAGAGTAATTATATAGGTTTATGGTAAGTAGGGGCTTAAATGATATATTAAATGATTTTCTAGATGATTCTCTATTTTTATATGTGTATGAAAGAATTTTAAACATTTTTTTTCAATTGCCGATTAAGTTGAGGGGGAACTAAAGCCTCATTAATTTTACGGGGAATGGTTTTTAACGCATTTTTCTTGTCTTGGCGGGGGGAGCCCAAGCGTAGATTCTTAAAAAAACGTGTTCGTATCAACCAAATGGACTTTACAGGTAGGACACCGCTCAATTGGGCTGCTCGGAATGGGCACGAAGGAGTGGTGGAAGTACTACTCGGACGACACGACGTCAACCCCGACAAGCCAGATAACGATGGCCGGACACCGCTCTGGTGGGCTGCCTGCTGTGGGCACGAGGGAGTGGTGAAAATACTGCTCGGACGAGGCGACGTCAACCCCGACAAGCCAGATAACGATGGCCGAACACCACTCTGGTGGGCTGCTTCCAGTGGGCACGAGGGAGTGGTGAAAATGCTACTCGGACGAGGCGACGTCAACCCCAGTCTAGATATCGACGGCCAAACACTGCTCTTGTGGGCTGCATGCAATGGGCACCAGGAAGTGATGGGGATGCTGCTCGGACGACACGACATCAACCCCGATAATACAGATGTCGGTGGCCGAACGCTGCTCTTGTGGGCTGCTAGGAATGGGCACGAGGAAGTGGTGTGGATGCTGCTAGGGCGACACGACGTCAACTCCGACAAGCCAGATAACGATGGCCGGACACCGCTCTGGTGGGCTGCTAGGAACGGACACGAGGGAGTGGTGGGAATGCTGCTCGGGCGAGACGGCGTCAATCCCAACAAGCCAGATAACGAAGGTCAGACACCACTCTGGCGGGCTGCCTACGGCGGGCACGGGGGAGTGGTGAAAATGCTACTCGGGCGAGACGACGTCAACCCCAACAATCCAGATATCGATGACCGGACACCACTCTTGTGTGCTGCCTACTGTGGGCACGAGGAAGTGGTGAAAATGCTACTCGGGCGAGACGGCGTCAACCCCGACAATCCAGATAGCTACGGCCAAACACCACTCTGGTGGGCTGCTAGGAATGGGCACGAGGGGGTGGTGGGGATGCTGCTCGAACGACACGACATCAACCCCGACGATACAGATGACAATGGCCAAACGCCACTCTGGTGGGCTGCTAGGAATGGGCACGAGGGAGTGGTGGGGATGCTGCTCGGACGACACGACGTCAACCCCGACAATCCAGATAACCAAGGTCAGACACCACTCTGGGGGGCTGCCTACGGTGAGCACGGGGGAGTGGTGAAAATGCTACTCGGACGAGACGACGCCAACCCCAACAAATCACACTAGATGAGAATGGCAAAACACCGTTCGATGGAGCTGCTGAGGGAGGGCGCCACGATGGAGGTGGTACGATCGGGTGCTCGTATATTAACGGGAGGAGATGTTCGTATGTGTTGGATTTTTGACTGCTCATCACATGCATATATTCCCATGCGGGCAGGATCTGAAACGCAACTACTATTATCCGTTACGTACCATTACTCTAACATTGTTCCACCACTGTTAGCTCATACAACCTCCGACTACCATTCCGCATAGTTAATGCAACAACATCAAACACCAATCATTCGGCACTGAAACAGGAACACTCACGATACCCGAACCTTATCCTCGGCTTCACACCCAACCTGCGGCTGGCCGCCATACCCTTACCTCGGGAATTCTGATGGAACCTCGGACCGAATTCACGAAGGTGCATGTCGAAACTACTAAGTGGGAGAAAGTGAGAAGCAGGATTGTGCATGCGCAGGAAGCATCCACAGAGGATGGCTAGGATATAAGGAAGCCTGTTTTTCCCATTATTTGTTCACTATCAGTTTACCGCACTCCGTTCCTGTCTGTCTTTGCTTTATCTTATTCCTCACTTCTGTTCGATTGCATTCCGATTGTTCTTTCTTTTGATAAGTTCTTCGTCACACTCTTTTATATCTGCTATATACAATCAACTTGCGTCAAATCCGTATCTGAACTCGGAATCCGCTGTGCCAGAACCTTGTTGCTAAAAGTATGATCTATGGAGGTTGCTAGCTACGGTTCACCTTAAGTAGTGAAAACTCTGCTCGTACATGTGGTAGCCCTATGTCCGCATATGCTCTATATATCCGTTCATGCCCTAGAACGTTCGCTTGTCCACACTTTGGTGTTCCTCCATACATTTGTGCGCTTCCCTTTGCCTGCGCTATCTCTGCTCCTAATGCAGTGCTCTACAACTGGGATTATTATACATCACGCTAGAGAGTGATAGCGCTACTCATACCTCGAGGATCTGCTACCCCCAGCCTGTCATAAGGGCGAGGAGCCATCGCCCCCTCATCGGCTTCCAGTGCCGATGGCGGCTGGCCTGGGTGACATTCCTGCATAGACCGCAACAGCTCCACAACACCCCCATCGCCGCCATTGCCTCCTCGCTCCCACCCCCGCCTAATTTCCCCTTGTTGTTCAAGTCTCCACCTTGTCCTAATACCCGCCTTTCCCTTCTATCATACATACCTGGAATATGCCTACTATAGAACCCCAGTTTAAATATTCCTTTTCGGTCACGGGTCAGGATTTATCGGCTTCTGTTGACAGTCTAGAGTTTGGCGTTGGTAGGAGATATTTCTCTTATAATATTACTATTGAGATAAGTTCCTATGACTAGAAATTTCCGTCATATTTACCCCCTCCCTTTTTTTCTAGTTGTATAATATTCTCTTTGCATATCGATTATTTCTTTAATTTTTTGTCTTGGAAGGGAGAAGAGGCTGTGTTTTTGCTGTGTTTGTCGCTCCGTTCCGGGGAAGGGAATTTGGGACTAAGTAACATACCGTCCAATTATTCAAGTTTTTGCGGTATCGTACATAGGGAAAGAGAAATCATCTGAGACTAGCACAGTAACGTAACCTACGAGGTACAGCTAAAGCTTAGACGGACCTTATTTTCTCGCTATGTTATCTTCACCCCCTCGCCCTGCGGCCAGAAAGGTGACGACAAAAAAGGAGAAGCGAATCTCAATGGTAAATCAAAAATTGAGCAGCCCAGGTGCCCGAAGACAGCTGGCGTAGCGCCCATCTCCGAAGTGCAATGAAGATGGGACACTGCGAGGGTCCACACTTGATGAGCGGAGGACTCTGCCACCAGGTAAGTATGAGGAGAGAAGAGGGAGCGGGGGGAGAGAGGTACTTGTAGTAAAGAAGCCTGGTGCCAAGACTTTGTGAATTTTTGCCGACAAGAAATGATAGGGTCGAGGGTTTCGCATCAGGGAGGATTGCAGCGCCGGCGCGGCAAGTTTAGCCACGCTACGAATGATATGGTTCCGGCCGCTTACAAGCAACAGGGGACGCCTTGGCGTAAAATCGGCTATGGAAAAAACTTATAGATGTTCAAACCACTACAGGAGAAGTGTTTTTTTATATTTTTTTTATTATAATTTTGTTAGGGCTAAAGGCTTAATTGCTTCTGTTTTTGACCTAAACTTATGCCAAGGCGTCCCCCGTTGCTTCAATCGAGGTGTTGTGTGTATAAGCGGCCGGAATCATATATCCCTCTTTCGATTTAGAATATAGGAGGGCATTACCAGCTATTAAGCCGACCTATCCTACCCCACTACCCTCCAGCATAGCAGGCTGCGAGGGGATAGAAAAAGAAGCGGGGGGAATGGGAGGGAATAATGAATGGCCTTATCCGATAAATCTTAAATTACGTGCTCGTCCCAGGCAAGAAATATCCTGAAATACGAGTGATGAGTTTGTGCTACCCACGGCTTTCTGCCACATGTCTGGCGAATTCCTGTTTCTGGATACATCTCGCCTGGGACAAGTAGCCTGCACTCCTGGGAAACTACGGAATCGAGGAAAAACACTAGGAGAACAAGTTCCTCCCAAGAGCTAGCCTCACTACCTCATGTAGTCCTTGCAATGCTCAAGGTGAAAATGGGAAAGGGCCCAGTGAGGAGACGAAGGAAGGGAGAGGACTTGGGTAAGAAACCAGTCTGTCCATAGATAAAATGGAGGTGGGAGGGAAGCTATCCGGAGGTTCCTACAATACATTTATGCATGCTCATGGCAAGGAATTGCATATCGGGGGGAGATGGCATATTTTCAGGTTACTCACAGTGTTCTCAACGGTCCGGGGCCCCCGTAGGGCCCGACGGGGGGACTGCCAAGAGCCCTGGACCGGACGGGACGGCAAAATGCGGTCCACACCCGTCCTGGAAACCTCAGGACGGCCGTCTTTGTG
>Ga0307513_10001389_pt1 | contig 34898 bp, 30 predicted proteins | sample 15_EM_MG_FD_202174 | JGI IMG/M metagenome (GOLD analysis project Ga0307513, IMG submission 202174) | Populus trichocarpa ectomycorrhiza microbial communities from riparian zone in the Pacific Northwest, United States - 15_EM | ecosystem: Host-associated > Plants > Roots > Unclassified | place... | reverse complement strand
TCCAAGTTCAGGGGCAGGTCAGGATCGTGAGGTTGATTTGGTGTGTGTGTGGTGTTTTACTCCGCCTACACCTTCCCGAATAGGAAGGTGAAAAGCGGGGTAGGAGAATTGAGGGAAGGGAGCTTGCCGTTTGCGACAGCCATCACACCCATGAGTTATATAATGCTGCATACAAGGTACGGGTAGGCCCATCTTCATCGGGGTCCTTTGCAAATGTAAATTACCAAGCGAGGGAGCAAGTACCGTCTGTTACCTAGCGATTCGTAAGTGACCAAAACGCCTTGACGCCAAGATTCAGGGGTCTAAATCTAAATCGGGACATCTTGGTGCCAAATCGTCCGGATACGGTATCATACTTTGGGGGTTTGTCGAGTGAGCCAGCAGTGGCAGGCCAGTGGGAAGTGCAAATGCAGTAGGCCAAGCACCTGCACATGGGTCGATATTGCATCTCTCATCTCGATCACCCGGATTGGGGTATCGATAATAGGGCGGTAAAGCCCGGATGTTGATATTTCCGCCAGGTGTAGCACGGTATTGTCCTGAGTGGAGTATGGTGCCGGCACCTTAGAACCAACCCTGAGTCTCACGCTGAAGCGAGGACGCTAGTCCCAATGTGGTAGTATAATACGCCTAATTAGGAATTTTCTTGGCTTATTATTCAGCCAAACTTTTTTTCCTCATACAAGTCTCACTATCTTCCTTCCCATACAAACTTTGAAGGCCTCTGCAGCCCCAATGAGAAGGTTAAAAAGAAAATCCCTCTGTAAATATGTTCTAATAACTAATTAGGAAAGCTTTACAGAAGGAATTTTAAAAATTCCATCTGCAGGTGCTGCTGTTGTTGGTTGAAATATTAGTCGATGTTCGTTGTCAAGAGGGTAGGTTCTAAGGTGCCGGCACCATACGGTACTAGTACTGTATGGGGAAGTAAGGAGGCGAGTCGGGAGGGGAGGCAGGAATGAAAGGGATACATTACCGTATTTACTCGCTACAAGTAGATCCACCATCGGGGATCTTAATAGGGTATGGTGCCGGTCATCGATAATCTGGGTACTGTAACATTCATTTGGGTGCTGAATAATCATGCCAAGATGCCGAATTTGGTAACTGGAACAGGTACATTTACCATTTTAGGCAATTTTAATGCTTATTAATCAGAAAATATGAGGAATATTGGAGAAAATTAGGCAAAACTCTCAAACTTCAAACCCTTATAACTCCACAACCAGTTCTCTTTTCACAGTTTTAAGAGCGACCACTAATAGAGCACATCAAGTAGTATATATTTTCACTCTTAAAAGAAATATGGGTCATATTTTGGTGGAGTAGTAGACCTTCAAAGTTGGGAACGCTTTTCACGAAAAAGATACCCAGGTTATTGGTGACCGGCACTATAGAAATCACCGTCTAAACTACGGTAGGTTTAGAAGAACGGGTTAACAAAATTACTAATACCAGTTAATGGGATCCCCCGGACTCAGCTTAGGTAAGCTATTCTGTGACGGGAAAACACCGCTCCTTCTTGCGGTGTTTTGTCTCGGATTGTGAAGGAGAGAGGGGCCCGACCGTAGATGGTGGATCTGGCGAGTAAATACGGTAACCTGTATTAAAGTCTGAGCTGACTGGGAATTTGAAATGCTTGTATTGGGTAAAAAGCGAAGCGAACCGGTGATCCATGGCAACCCGATAGCAAGATTGTCATGTCGTGGGATTGGCTGTGGTACAAGTAGAGAAAAGGATGAATGCGCCGCTATCATGCTTGATAAATGGGAAGCGAACAAATGCATCAAAGCAATCAAAAAAAAGAAGGAAGGGAAAGAAAGAAAAGAAAAAGGGAAAAGGGAAGGGGAAAGAAAGGGGAAAAAGAGGGGAAAAAAAGGATCCCGATCCAGTTGCCCCAACAAGTGCCGGTAGAACTAGAAGATAATAAAAGAGAGGGGAAGAGAAGAGAGCAAGCAAGATATTATACAAGACCACACGAAACTCCCACTCCCTCAGATAAATTTCGTATAATATAAAGCCAGTCTAGGAACAACCTTTTAATTAGTCCTGTACATGCATTTCCTCAAATTCATCCAATAACTCGTCTACCGCAATCTCCGGAGGACCGCCATCATCACCGTCATCATCCTCGGTATCCTGTCCCATCTCGCTCTCCGGCGGTGCCCTTTCTTCCCTTACACCTTCCATCTCGACACCTTCCATCCTCTGCGTCTTAGGTTGATTCTTCCTCGTGTTCTTATACAATGCCAATGAAGCCCTAAGTTCCGTGTCTTCCTCAACGTCCCTAAGAAACATCTCATAGTCCCTCTCAGCACGCTCCTGGTCCTGCTTCCTTGGAAGCATATCTGACTCCTCGCGGGCCATACGCCTAAGACGCCAGTTCCTGTTCTTGCTCTTCTTCTTCCGCGGATAACTCTTCTTTACCAGGATGACTTCTGGAATCTGGCCTGGTGCTGTGCGCTCCAGCTCTTCGTATTGCTGGTTGTTGAAGTTTGCGCCGCTGAGATGATAGCCGAGGACTGAATCGCCCGGATGCAGGATGCCACCAAGGTGTGTGCATACGAGGTAGCTTTGGGTGTTGGAGACCATGTCAGATGCCCTGGCAACTTGTGCGTCTGCAAGGACGAAGCGGCCGTGGGTCGGGCCCAAAGGCTCAATGTCTAGGACTATGAATTCTACCAATTCTTGTACATCTGCGAGAGAGGAGAAGGGAGCACGCCAGTAGACGGATGTTTGCACGTCTGTTAATTGTAGGGTGTTGGGGTCCATTAGGTGGATGGAGTTTCCGACTCTGGTGCAGAGGAGGAGGGGACTAATTGCATGATTGTAAGCAGCAACCTTCGGAACGGTTTGGGGGGGAGGTTACGAAATATTTCCCAGCGATCTTGCCATCTTGATCGGGATACACACTAGGTCGTCCTTGCAGATAGGAACCAGTTCAACGGAATATGTAAACTTATATGACTTAGTGCTAGTATGAATATCTGTCGAAATCAACTCAGAAGACTTCTTCGTTGTGACCGGGACAACCGCTCCTAGGAAATCCACCATCTTCGTAGCGTGGTTCCTTTGCGAGTAATAGAAATCGAGCCCATCTTTAACCTCCCGAATGTTGATGGTGTCCTTGTGAGCATTATGTTTCAAAATCAACTGCTCAAGGTACAAGAATGTCCTCTTATGAGGAACCTTCTGCCGAACCTGCACGCAGGCCCTCCAAGTATTCGCTATAAAAGCACCGTTAATACCCATGCACCCACCATAAGCAAAGGCTACATACCAGTAAAGGATTTGGCACAATCCGGGCATTGATGGTACGCAACAACGTACTCAACCTCAAAGCTCTGCTGCAAAATTGTGCTCTGGAACGCCTCCTGTTGCACCGTAATCTTGACTCTAATCCTCTTCGAATGGGGCTCCGTCCAAATAAAGCTAGCGTCTATGATCCTGACCTTCGCTAGGCCCCTCAGTTTCCGCAGGCACAGCGCAAGCAGCTCTCTGCTCTCGGGCGCTGCGGAGACCCATTGACTGGGCGGCTGCAACCACCTATCACACCCGCGGCAGAAGTGGATCGTGGCTTCACGCTGGATCCCGTCGGAGATGTCGACGTTGAGTTTTATGCAGTCGTAGCACATTGCCACACCAGTTGAACCGTCGATTGGGGCACCGCATGTTGCACAGAGGACTCTTGTTTCTGCGTTAGCGTTTGGACTCAGAAGTGGGAGGGTGAGAGGGGGCGTACGTTGCTATGGGAGTCCTCCCGGCGGAGATTGGGAGTTGGACTGTATCTAGATCCATTTTTTCCTATTTTATAGTAGTAGTTTGAGGTGGCCACTGTGGTGTTGAGGAACGGCGCTGCGAAAGAACGAATGGAGGGGCGGAAATTTTGAAATTTTATTTTCCTTTGAAATCCAACCCCACCAATCTTATCTAATCAAGATAAGATTTCTAAGCAAGTCCCCTCGCAGTTGCCTCAATTCAATCATAAGCTAATGTTCCTTGGCCCGGGCCCGGTGGTTTGTCTCGTAGACGCATCAGACTTCACAATAAACAATTCCGGTATAATACCAACCACACAAAATGGTATTTCTCGCCCGCTATGCTATTTGCCACTATATGGATATCCGACGGCTGACACATAACATCAATCACAGCCCCCAAAGAAACGCTCTCGCGCAAGCAGAGCTTCAAAACTGGTAGCAGAGCTAGATTTAACGCCTGAAGAGGAAGAAGAGGTCGCAGAGGTGTGGTCAATGTACGTTGATGAGGAGACCTCAGAGGACGTTGGTGAGGAAGTGATTGCCACAAAGGACGTTAGGAGAGTCTTGATGTGAGCTTTGGTCCTATATACTATACCTATCCAGGACCGCATAATGACCGGGAAAATACCGCAGTGGCATGGGATTCGAGTCTTCAAAAGAGGAATTGAACGAGATACTCGAAATTGTCGACCCGGATGACGAGGGCTGGGTTACTTATGAAAGGTTTCTACCGGTCGCGTCGCTGAAGTTGAAAGGTTTACCCCTCCTATCCCTTGTCGGAGAAGGCGCGGTGGGCGTTAACGATTACCTATGATATAGACAGAGACGTCCACGAAGAAGCCGAGAAAGCATTCCAAATATTTACTGCCGGTCAACCCGGTCCCATCACTATGGAGCACTTGAGGCGTGTTGCCGAGCGACTCAAAGAAGATGTCACAGACGATCAGTTAAGAGAGATGCTCGCGGTAGCCTGCACAAAGGAGATCAGTAAAGGCGTGGACCTGTTGGTAGGCCCCATTACGATCTCAAACCACCGCTGACCCTTTCCGTAGGAGTGATTTCCAAGCGGTAATGAAACGGGCTGGTGTCCTATAATAAGTTATGATATGATCGGAGGCATTATTTTTTCTGGTAAAAATGAGCAATCTTGGGGAGTTATAGTTTATCCACGTTATATCCATTCATTGTAATCAAAGAGCTAAAAAGGGTCTATTTCGCTCTCAAATTTGGAAGTTTGGGGGAAAAAAGCATTCCCCGTATGAAGTCCAGTAGATAGATATTCCAGCGGAATTGGTAGGAAAAAGCCCATGCAATGATCTCCATTCTAGCCCCCTCCCCCAAGTAGCTCGCTCCCCCAATCGTATCTCATTAAAGTAAGGTATTATGACTGTGCCTGCGGTGATATTAAAACGACCGAGTCCCCTGCGATCCAATTCTAATCATCAGCTTTATGCTCCCCCTTCCATACTTCAGAAAAAGGTGAAGCAAACCTCGAACAAACAACATCTCCGACTGTTTTTTGATTGTCTATCCACCTCAACTTTGTCAGTTTCCATTCCAAATCATCGTTGCATCCTCCCCAGCCTAACACAAACGAACCTTAACACTATCGTCCTCCTCATCATCGCCGACAACATATATCGTCTCTTCAACGTCTCCCAAGACAAGGTTGCAATGGGAGTCGTAAGCCTAGCCCCCCTCCCTTAGCATTTTGTATTGTAATATAACTCCCCAAGCAGAAACAGTGGGAGTTCAAACATGTAACCTCCCCCTCAATTCCCGATCTCCGCGTAGTTTGACGAATACCTGCTCGTCGAGGGATAGGCGGACAAGGTCAAGGGGCTCCTGAATCGGACTCGTATCGTCGGCGTCTGACATTCTTCGTGTCTCTTTTTCGTTGCTGTTCTTTCTGTCGTGATTGGTAGAGTATTTGGCGAGTTGGAATTGGAGTTGGTGGGGTGGAACTCAGTTAGTTCCGCTGATAGGCCTTCTCACCGGGTTGCCTAGCGGGTTGGATTGTTGCCAAGAAGTGGCTGAAGGGAGGCCCTAACCCTAGGGCCTGTGTAGGCCGGACGTCACGAAAATCGAGTGGGAAGAAGATTTTACTGTTTTGAAACTTTCGTGGCAATAGCTATTAATTCCAAGTGAAATTACTGGCATTTAACTAGGCAAAGTATAGTATAGGAACTATATCTCCACCTTATACGCATCATACATATACGACTCCTCCAAACTCTTTGCGAAAAATATCAGATAAATCCACATAAAAAACTCCCTGACCATGTTCGCAAACCATCCGATGCCCTTGATACCCCCCCAATTCTTGTTCGCCTGGAGGTAAATCTTGTCCACCCTCGGCTTTCTAATCTCCTCAAATCGAGTAAATACCTTTTCTAGGTCGTCTAGCCCTTCCTTCTCGAAGATGCGAGAAAGAACGACTGCATCTTCTAATGCAAGACTGAAGCCTTGACTTCCTCCGTGGGGCGGCATCTATATTATCCACTCAGTGACTTTTCCTAAAGGATAAGAGGGGAGGCGAAAAAGGAAACACACCGCATGAGCAGCATCCCCAAGCAACACGCATCTTTTGGAATGCCAATTCCCGCCATGTTCCAGCTTCCACACAGGGTATAAATAGATGTCCTCCGATTCCTCAATGAGTTCCTTAATACACCCTACCGCACTCCCTTCAAACCTCTTCAGTACATCCCTCTTCACCGCCTCTTTGTCTTCACCCACAGTCCTCCATCCATCCCTCGACTCCTCCTCCTGTACCTCCATAACAGCTGCCCAATAGACCTCCGTCATGGCCGCATCGCAATAGCTAACGATAATCGACCCACATCTTCCATTGAAAAACCCTGTCCGATCAAAGGGAATCGGCACCGTGAGCGCAGCCTTCTTGACAATACCATAAGACGCAGCGACTCCAGTGTACACAAGGAGCCTGTCACTCTGCACCAGCCCACTCCGAACGACGGAGTGTATCCCGTCACAGCCGAGGAGTAAATCCCCCGTCACCCCTTCTTCTTCGCCTTCGAACTTAGCAATTACTCCATTTTCCTGTTCCACCACCTCCACCAATTTCTTCCCGAATACGACTTCAACGCCAAGCTCCCCCGCTCTTTCCAGGAGCACGTTTTGTAATTCTCGCCTGGGCACGCGTAGACTCTCATATCCGTGCCGAGACTTATCTCCGAAACTCATACTGCCCAAGGCCTTCCCACTGCTTGCCGAGAACATTTGCATTGTCGAAACGCTGCAGCCAAGGGTTTTTAACTTTTCGTAGACACCAAGTTTGTCAAGGATGCGGAGGGCGTTCGGGGCGAGGCTTATCGCCCCGCCGAGAGGGGAGGGGGTAGGACGGAGTTCGTATATTGTGACTTGTAGGCCGAGAGAGTGCAGGAGGAGCGAGGTTGCGGGGCCGGTTATGCCGGCGCCGATTATGAGGGCTTTTGGGGGTGCCATAATGCCAAGGTGTCTGTGGTGGAAGAAAGGAATGGCTTGGGGAGGGGTAGGGGGTTTTCAAGTGTTTATACATTATTTTTCTTCACGATAAGGAATACCGTTACTCGAAGACGGCTCAGCTACAAGGTTTGGACATCGCTGGATTGGTTGGCCCGAGTGGGATGTTACACAGGGTATCGTATTCCAGCCGCTGTGTGCTGGGGTGTCCACGTTGGCTGGGCGAGGCTTATTTTTACTCTAAGCATGTTGCTTGGTTGCTACGACAGTCTGCTATGGTTGAGACTTTCGGTGTTGCCGAAGATCGGATTCAGACTACTGGTGATAGCAATTTCGCCGGGTCTTGTGTCGACAGTTGGGTATGTGATTGGTTTCTGCGCTTTTGAACAAGAAGATTTCAGTCGGCACTGCGCATATAGCCTTGGCCGGCATGCATCGAGTTTCGTGAAGCAAAAGTTACCTGAGGCTTCTAAGCATTGGGCAAATGCAGCGGCCGAGATAGTTGGCTCTTGAAAGGGAGTAGGCTGTGGGAGTGTAATGTGATTGAGCAATTGTCATGAGTTAGGGGTAATAACGGTCACCCTGCTGCTATGCTTGAAGTCATATCTGGTGGCCTATAAACGAGCACAGGAGGGCTAAAGCTTTGTTGGAGGAAGCCTTCTCAACGGAACTACGCCTGAGAAAACCATCAAATCTACTTCAACAACCTGTTCTTTTGTATCATACCTTACAGAGGACTCAGAAACAAATCGTACCTGCCCCAACAGCCGCAGTAACAACAATCAAATTTTAAGCCCATTGCCAAGTTGAGGTAATGATAGTAAACCTGACAAGCCAAAACAATTATGCCAAGCTCTCAGTCATCGCCAAGATATAGACCAGAGCGCTCCGCGAGGCATGGCTTGGCACTAAATTTTGTAGTATCATAAGGAACTCGGTAGCCGGAGCCCTTTGCCAAGAAACTAATACAGTATTGTCCATCCATCTTCAACCACCAAAGGATTTTCAACCACAAGTCTAAATTTAATGAGAATCTATGGCTCTATTAGGTGATAGGGTGGGTGATCCTCTACACACTAATAAAGAGAAAATAGGAAGGTCTCAGGTTTTAATGGGGTTATTTGGGTTTAAAATTTGGGTAGAAGCGGGGGAATGTTTAGGATGGGTTAATTACTGTCAGCATCCTGGAGCAAAGACTGTCAATTGATATTTGCCAATATTCTAACCTAAAAAATGATCAGTCTTGGCAAGTTAATATACTGTTAATTCAGTGAAATGAATGTCTACTTACAGAATTCCCTAACCATACTAATCAACCAAGACTATTAATATCATATGATACTTGCAAATATTTGCCAAGCCTCTCGGAAAGTGCTGCCTCACGGAGCGCTCATCCGGTCCGAGACCCCTCGTGAGGCTGAGAAAAATCAACAATACCCTTGTTCGCTCACAGACACGAAAGCTTGGGTCTATCCCCCGAAACTCCTTGACTCGGCCGCGAACTCTTCGTAACATCCCCAACTGCCTCACAACCCTCCACCCATCAACTCCAAACATAATGTTTTGTGCAAGTATGTCGCGTCGGTTGATGTTCTTTACATGGAGAATCAATTGCTAATTGTTATGGGTTTTTTCTAGTTTCCGGAGAAGCGCCGACTGCTCCCGTCGTCTCATCGAAATCTGGTAGTCTCTTTGAAAAGCGCTTGATTGAGGCCTACATTGAAGAGCATGGCACCGATCCTGTCAGTGGCGAAGATTTAAATACTGCTGATCTGATTGAAGTTAAATGTTTGTTTGTTTTCTTCCAATTTGTTTCTATGATTTCCGTCCCCTTTGGTGTTGATTCACTGACGTTTGACTTTGCAGCCTCAAAGATTGTCCGTCCGAGACCTCCTACACTCACCTCCATACCCGCACTACTTACTTCCTTTCAAGACGAATGGGACTCCATTATGCTTGAGACTCACAAGCTGCGTAGCCAGCTTGTCCAGGTTAGGCAAGAACTCACAACTGCACTTTACCAAAATGATGCGGCGGTTAGAGTTATCGCGAGGGTTACCAAAGAGCGGGATGAGGCGAGAGAGGCACTCGCGCAATTGTCTGTTGCTACGGGGTCGGGATCAAGTCGTGGCCCTGACGAAATGGAAGTCGATAAGGATGGCCTTCCAAATTTCGTTAGGGACAAAGTTGATGAGACCATGAAACAGTATGTTCCCGTCGCCTCTTCCTGAAGGATGGAATGGTAAATAACAGCGTTGAAGATTGTCTGCATCGAGGAGGAAACGTGCTATTCCCCAAGGCTGGGCGGATGCGGAGAGCGTTTCGACTTTCCAGACCCTTCGTACACTGGAAACACCATTTTCTGGCGCTAGCTCCCTTGATCTCGATGTTACCAGTGAACTCGCGCTTGTTGGTGGAGCTAACGGGTCTTCTGGAATTTACTCGCTTGCTCGGGAGGATATGGCAACTATCCTAAATGCTTCTGACGGCGCTATTGTTGATGTCGCCTGGGCCGGGAGAAATGCAATCACGGCAAGTACAGGCGGTGTTCTAAGGATATGGGATCAACAAGGAAGTGATAGTACTACTATTAAAGCCCATTCAGGTGGGCTAAAAGCTCTAGCTACTCACCCTAGGGATGATCTTCTGGCTTCTGTCGGCGAAGATAAGAGCTGGGTTGTCTACGATTTGGAGGCCTCGAAACCTGTTATTCAGGCCTACGGGGAAGATGGTATGCTCTATGGCCTATTGGGTTGATTATACATTTAGGCACATAGACGATTCTAACATCTCCGTAGAAATCTCCACTGCTGACTTCCATCCTGATGGGCATCTGTTCGCGACTGGGACCGGGAATTCCGCTCTTATTTATGACATCCGCACCACTGTTATTGGCGCAGATTTCAAGCTCGGTGGTACTGTTTCCTCTATGAGCTTCTCCGAAAACGGGTTCTGGTTGGCGATTGCTTTGAAGGGCGGGACCGATGTTCAGATCTGGGATTTGAGAAAGATGACTCAAACCAAGGCTCTGGAAATCGGTAGCAAAGTGGACGCGGTCAAATGGGATTACACCGGCCAATACCTTGCAACCGGTGGTCAAGCCGGAATCAGTGTCCAGGCCTATTCGAAATCTACTAAATCTTGGTCTGAACCTCTTAGAACTGCCGTCTCTGCTGTTTCCACTGCATGGGGTGATAGTGCGGCGAGTTTGGTGGCGGTCGATTCGCAAGGAGTTTTGACCTGGTTGGGAATCAGAGAAGGATGATAATACCAGAAGGGAGATCAGCTTGTACCTTTTTCTTTCTTTTCCTTTTTCCTTTCTTTTCTACTAAAAATCTGGCAACCGCTCTTCTCTTTTCACCTGTAGCATTAAGGCAGCGTTACAAGACAGTTTTCTTTCTTTTCTCCTTTTTTCACCCTATTCTTTCTCGGGGTTCGGTTTGCATTTTTGAGCAAATTGTGACGCTACATGTATTATAAGAACGGAGAAATCCTCTCTCCTACTCTTCTACAGCCTTTAGGCTTTCGAGGGGGTTCCATGGCTGTCTTAGGACAAAGGTATACACTAAAGTGGTTAACTTCCAGTCTCGGCTCGCTCCATCATGCTAGAATCTAGGACCGTAACCATAGATTTGAGAAAGCTTTCTGCGGTGATCACTTGTAACATACGATTTCTGTTGTTGCCCCACCATAGCACCGTACTAGTGCTGTACGAGTAAGTACTCCTCAAATACAGCAGCCTCCAGGGCCCAACCGTCATCACCATCAACTCATCCCTCAGTACCGTTTATCAACGAAATTTTAATTTTTGCCACAAATGTTATATCCCAATATACGGTTCTTGCCCCAGGAATACCCGTTATCGATACTGTATCCAGGCTGGTGTACTGTGCCCCTGTGACCCTTTTGTCGCAAGGGGTGATTAATTGGTGTCGTGAGAGAGAGAGAAAAAAGCTCCCACTTGTACCGTACTGCAACCCGTCGTTTACGCTAAAACTTCGTGCGAAGTACCCTTAAAGGTCCAGCATCTATTGAGCTTCACACCTCTCATCATTCCCGTCAACCTCGCAAAACTCTTTATGAGGCTGATATACGATAATATGGGACTCAGATTACTGACCTTGTTGCTGTAGGTTGTACTTGCAGTTGTTTATTCCTCTGCGGATTGGCCCTAGAGATTCGTAATTCGAGCGCCCTCAAGGTCTACCTGTACCGGTAGGTAATATGTTCACACTCTCGAGACACAACAACAATCTTTTCTACCCTCTCAGGGCACCGACGTCTGTTCCGCCCCACCATCTCCTCCCTCTCTCCCTCTTCCTCCTTCTCCTTCATTTATTTCCACCATACTAACTCCCTAATCTTTTCTCTCACGTTCTTCGCTCTCCTCAAGTTCACCACTTTTTCCCACCAAAGGAGAAGATACATCTGACTGCTGCTACACAGAATCTTGAACAAGGCTCACTGAACAAGGTTCCGCAAAAAGTGTGGACCCAATCATGTCGGAAGAACATTCTCGTCGACCCCCTCCAAACGCAGGACGAGTTCGCAAGGTCCGTTGAACGATCCATTTGTTTCGCCACTTATACACTCCTCGCTCAGTTAGGTTTGAAAGTCGCTAACACGAATTGTCTTTCCTCTGTCTCCTTAGCGAAGCCGGGAACAAATGCAGGCAGGCCCCTCGTCGGGCTCCTCCGCCTCCCCCGTCGCCACTGCTACAACCGCAACCACAACAACAATCGCTGGTTCAGGTTTGATTCTGCCGGGTTACCCAACTCAACAACGCCCGTCTCCAGCAAACCGCAATGGAGCTCCCCAATCCTCGTCCTCACAAACAGTAATCGATCTAACAGACTCTCCCCCACCACTTCCGAGATCCGAGCGGCCTGGCCATCATCCTCCCCTCAACCTTGGTCGAACCGAGGTAATTGATGTTGATGCTCTTCCGGACTCTCCGCCGCCACAGATTCCCCCTATACCACCATTTAGTCAAGCTGAATGGGTGGGGCAGTACGATGACGATATGGCTCTATATCTCGCCAGAGATGCTGCGCACGGTTTGTTGGGCGTCAGTGGCCGGAACGGAATATTCTTAAATCCCCATCGCCGAATTTCACCTCCGAGGCCGGTTGAGCCCAATGCGCTCTACAGCCAAGTCGGACCAGATGCCCCCTTTCAACGTCGATTCTACCCACAGGCCGACGACCCGATGCTGGGACATGGAGGGGTGGTAGGACCGGGACCTTCTGGCAGGAGCGCTATGGGCGGATACAACCCAATGGGGGCTAACTACCCTCCCCCCCGCGGTGTCATGGAGATGCTCCACAGCGTTAGGGGTGCTGTCCCACGAGCAATCAACAACCTACACCTACCAGTGAGGGGCCGCCCCCCCGTAATAGACCGCGGTTTCCAACCACCCGGACAATTAGACTACAGCCGACGTGCTCCTGGGATAATCCGCGAGGACTCGCCAGTGATTGAAGACGCAGCCAGGGCTCGAAATATAGATTACAAAGCGCCCCCGCCAGCTAGAGAAGGGTTTACCAGGAGTCCAAGGGATAGTGACATACTTGTCTGCCCGGAATGCCAAACAGAACTAGGCGTTGAATCAACGGATGAGACGCGAGAGCAGGTCTGGGCGTCTAAATGTGGTCATGTGCGAATCTCTATATCCATGCTTTTGATTGAGGTCTAGCAACTAATAGGTTCCCCGGGTGACAGTGCTATTGCGGCAAATGTGTCCACTCATTCCGCGTCCCAGCACTCACGAAGAACGGGAAGAAGGGAGCAAGACCGAAACACAAGCCTTGCGTGGTATGCTCAAAAGTAAACCTCGCGGCGAAGTCGAACATGTTCAAAATCCATCTATAATTCCTCCCCCTTCCACTTCATTTATCAAACGCTATCTGTTATGATGGTAATGGTGGCGACAGCGTCAGGGGCGGGCGGTTTCTTTCTTTTTTTCCCTTCGTTTTTACAATTTGTCGGTTTTCGGTTTGGGTGGTGGGGCTATTCATACTTATCTTTCACTCCACATCTCTGCTATTAAGCCACTTACTCTTTACTCACCTAACACGATATTCCATGAGGTTCATGACATTATTGCCTGCTTCCTTTGGCAACTGTGTCTGTGGCTGTTTTGTCTGTCATTGGTTCAGTTCCGTGCTACCCAATCGAGCCATTACGCTCTTGCTGGCTGGATATATCTTTACTCTTACTTTATCCTCCCCCCTTCCTTCACTCCTCTGAAGCAATACAGCGTTGACCACTCATTATCATTTCCTCTCCCTTCCCACCTTCTTCCGTTTAACTTTATTTGGCTTCCTCAGTTATAACTACTCATTATCATCATATCACGGTCATAGACGGGTGCCTTTTTTTCCTTTCCGTTTCTTTCTTACCCCTTCTCCCTCCCCCTCACGGTAGGGAGGACAATCACCCCTTCACCCACCGGCGCATCATCCTTTCTTTCCTCCTTTCTCTCTTTCTTTCACCACATTTCCGTTGCAATTCGGTCAGTTTATCAGGTTAACGGTAATGGGCTCATGGGGTGTCACTCGAGAATGTCCGTTTTTGCTTTGACTTTATGTGGGAGGGGCTGATGTAGGTAGTTTGGTCTGGGGTCCATTTCCTTTTTTTTGGGGGGGGAAGGAGTTGAAAATGCAAAGTCAGTTAAAATTATTTTTTGGTCTGGGCAGTCGGTGGGATTTTGGCAAATAGATGAATGGGGCGAGTAGGAGTATGATAAAGCATTGTTTCATAGTGCTGGGTATTCTGTTCGCAAGTAACGTGTCATAGCTATTATATAGAATCCAAAGCAGCCTCTTCTTCCCCCATCTCGATCCCTACCACCACCACCACTGCCAAGGCACACTCATTCACGTGTTTAAAAAAAGTAAAAACGGCCCAGGGGAAAACCTAACCTACCAATGAAGTATGAATAATGAAGAAATCTCATGCAATGTAAGTATCATTCTATACCCATCCTACAAAATGATGAACAGGGGGAGGGGGGGGGAGGGGGGCGGGGGACGGATATGGAGAGAGAGAGAACAGAAAATAATAAATAGGAAGAAACACGGTAACCGCTCGTAGCAGCGAGTTAGGAGAGAGAGGGGGCAGAGTTGGAAAGTGGGATAATGTAAAAAATGAATAGACCAAAAGCACACCAAGAAGTTCACGAGGTATCCATTTCCTCCTGAGGGGGTGGCTCTGTTCCATTCTTCCTGCGTGAGAATTGGACAAAGTCGTCCAGTATCGACGGCCATGCGCCTGTATTGCCCCCCATCACCATCACCATCGATTAACCCCGCCATGACCGACTAACTGTAGGGGAAGGGGGGAGGGACTAACCATCGACATCATAACTCCTCAACTCCGGATCCTTATCGGCAAATTGCACAAAGTCATACATGCAATTCCAAGTATCCTTCGCAATACTCTTCTTGTACTCGGTCTCCAAGAACTCAATCCAGTCCTCCAGGTTCTTCTGGAAGCGATGGGTAAAGAGGAGTTTCCAGTATTCAATCGCAGTGTCCATTTGGAGGGAGCGCTGGTTGGGGTTGCGGGCAAAGTTGTATGTGAACAGGTAGACCTTCTTGAAGGTTGCCTCGTCATTGGTGAAGGAAGCACGAAGCGTGGGAACCTTGGCTCGCATTTTTTCGAGCGTGTCACAGCTGGTTATTTTTGTCAGCCTGGGGGAATGGAGGTGAGTGGACGGGAGGGGGAGGTTACTTGAGAGCCTTCCACCCTTCGACGAATCCTTCCCGTGTGAATTCACCCATTGTTGGAGCTTTCAGGGCTTCCGCGAGGACAAGAACTGTCTCCTCTTCGAGGCCTACGCCGATTGCCGGAAGGAATTTCATGACGCCGTTAACCGTCATGGTATCCTCCGGATCGCTGGGTTCTGCGATGAAGGGTTCCATATTTTTAGCTGTCATCCTCTTCTTTCAATTGGGAGAGGAGGCTGTATCCTACCTCGAAACTGGTCGAACACCTTCCTCAGTGCCGGATCAGCTGAGGATGGCATTGTCGAAGAAGAATTATTCGAGGTAAAGTACCTGTTGAATCGTCGAGACATGTTAGGATCACAATTATTATCGTTGTTTTGATCTTGTTCTCTGTTTCCTCCCCTTCCCGTTGGAGGGGTACAGGAATCAGGGATATTCGAGATATAGAGACGTGTTCAGGTGAGACGGAGTGGTAGGTAATAAGACGAGGTTTTGACAATAGATATGAGAAACGTGCGCGGGTGGGGAGGATATGTTAAGCAACGCGGAAGGTTGCTGCCTTAATATTCGTATTAGGCAGCGATATGTAGACAGGAGTATCGCAGCAAATGATTCGGTAGCCGGCAAGGAGTGGGGGGGCAACGAAACAACGACAGAAGTGCCAGTTAAGCAACCAGAAAATGATATCTCCCCCTGCACTGGACCTCACTTCACTCCACTTCCTCCACCTCCTGATCGTATCCTCCGCCAGAAGGTGAGAAAACAGAAGAACCCTCTGGAAAACCAGACGACAAATTCGCAATGGAATCTCAAGACTTCGCCGCGGAGGGGTGGAAAGGGCAATGCAGGAGAACAGGGTTGAAAACCAGTGCGGGGGTGGGGCGGGGGAGAGGGGTGGCGAAAGGGAGAAGGAATATTTCGGGGGGGGAGGAAAGGGGAAAGAAGAATGGGGAAAGACATACGAGTCAACCGCAACCTCAACGTTCCATGAATGTGACTTCAGGAACTATGACTCTCCCCAATCAGAACCATTCGTTCGATTTCTTGTTAGCCTTTGCCTTTTTATTTTTTGCCTCCTGTGTTGCGTCATGCTAGATCCAGGCCATACACGCCCCTACAATACAGAGAGGAGGAGGAGGAGGAGGAGGAATAGGTGATAAGGGTGAGATGTGTATAGGCACCTTAGCAGCTGTGCGCTCAGGGCATGCCGTGAAGGCGATAAACTGCTGAATAGCAGAGCGTTGGGAAGATGTATAACTCTGGGGGAGCGGGGAAAAAATGGTCAGTGATTTTTAGCAAGAAATGGCTTATATGGTGGGGGGAGGTGCTAAGCGGGCGGGGAGGGGTCGACATCGGTGCGGGATAAAATGCGGGGGAAGCTATCTTACCATGCAGAGTTCGTGTGGCAGGAGGGAAATTTCGTAGAAGGCAACCGCAATTCTTGGGACCACCACGTTGACGACGGTCGCGAAGTGGGAGAGTGAGGATTAAGTTGAAATCCGAGGCGCTGGGCGTGAGGATAAAGACGAGAGGGTAGATGGTGGGAGGAAGGCACAGTTACTGTATGGCAGTCATGGTGGGGAGGACATTATAAAATGGAGGCTGCAGACCCTGGCACGGTACGGACACGATACCTCAACTGACGCTGGAATTAGGCCCGTGGTTTGGTTTAAATCTCGGAGGCCCGGGCTTTAGGCCAAAACTCAACCAGAGGTTCATTCGATGGCGAAAATTTGATGGTGAAAAATTGTAAATCGTGCCAGCTCAACCTTAAGGAATTTCGTCATGTGCGATGTGCTATTATTATGATACTGTAGCGTACCGTAAGGTGTTTGAAACCCTGCTCGAGTGTTGGTATTCGTAGGCTTTCTACTATCACACCAAGTTACCGAGCTGGAACCTTTAAACCCTATCCCTGTGATCAACGTCATTGACCACAGTCGCACCTCGTTGTCCCGGATTTCACTCTCCCGGATCCCCCGCTGTCCCAGATGAGATTCTCGGGGTTCTAAAAAAATTTGCACCAAAACTTAACCTGCTGTCCCGGATAATTCGCTGTCCCAGACAGATTCTTTAGATTTGATTTTTTTGATTTTGGCTATCCGGGACGGCGAAGTACGCTGCGTCGTCGTCGTCGTCGTCGTCGAGAAAATATCATCAGCGGCTCCATAAACCCAAGCATTAACTCAGTCCATATCGACATGCAACCAGTTCTCTATAAGTTACTCCAAACCTCAAATTCAGTGGAAAAATCTATAAAAAAATTGGGGAAAAATCTAGTGGTCTCTACAGTAGCTGTAGCCAGACAAATTTAACCCAACTGGACCACCTCAGATCCTCCCATGATACCCTGCATGCATAGATCTCGGCAGTTTTTGCGCCCCAAAAGGCTGATCCGTCAAAATCTAAGTTAAGCCACGGGTATTCCCTGGATATCGTATTAATACGTGATAGACGAGATCTTTACAGATTAGACACCAAGTCCTCCATTCGCTGGGTAGATGCGTGTTGGTTCTCTCTCTATTTGAAACGTGGAGAGACGGTCAAGAGCGGAATTGAATGTACTAGTAAGCACGGATAAAAAAGAGAGAGGCAGTTATCGGAGGATGCTGGCACACGGCTGGTGTGTTATTCCTGGTGGCTCACATGCTAGGTTGCTCTGGGCCCTGGGTATCGTCTGAGTTGAGGCAGTCTTCGGAGCGTCATGCAATCTCACTCTGCTTTTTTTTTGTCCGGGAGGGACTCACTCCGGGCTTCCGGAAAGTTTTTATTTTCAGGTTGTGTAGAGCTCCTTTAGTGGGGAGATGTGTTTATAATAAGAAAAAGTAGGAGCGGTATATAGAATTTTTTTCATGAGCTGCTCTTGGGAATTTAGATAGATTTCTATTTCATCAGTGGACGCATGCGTTCAACCAGGGTTCCACTACTTTCATCGATCGACTTTAATAGTCCACACCGCCTTTGGTGTATTATCGTTGGGATTGGGTTGGTCACAGTTCAGCCGTTGTGACTAGAGAATTAATAGGCCTTTACGCAGCCTGCATGACCATCCATACAGGCCAGGCATATTAGAGATATTCCACAAATGGCGAGAGGAGGAGTATTTCTACTGGTATATCATCTGCCACCCAGGTGTTGCAAAAAGTAGATATCCTCCCAGTGAAAATAGCCCCGGTGGATAGTAGTTGGCAGCCAGGGCAGGTGCTCTGAGGGAAGGGTCGGAAACATATATTTGCTTGAATGAGCATAACAACCCCCAAACACTTTCGGGATCACGAGGTTGCTCTGGCCTTGGTGACGGTGGGTGGGTGGGATTCAGCCCTTATTTTCCCTTCGCCTCCTTTTGATCTTAATTGCTGAAATACCCATTCTCCGCTAATATCTCATCAACAGAGATGCCTTAAACCCCACCTCTAGGCTCCAAGCCTGATGCTTGGAGGTGCAACCCTAGGGCCCGCATTCTTCTGATCCGACGGCCAGCCCTACAGCCTCTCTGCTTCTACCTAAATACGAGATGCCAAGATCAAGGCGTCACACTGTACCGTGCCTTTTATCATCAACTATAGTAGCACTAGATGTCATTAATTCTAGAAGAACTAGGATGGCAAAGCCACATCTGTTCGAGTAATCGATATCTCACATACACTACCGCAAAAACTCTCGAAATCCACTGCCTCCGACAGCCCTATAACCTCCGGGTTTTCAGCCAAAGGCTCTAGAGAAGGATTAGCATTTTACCAACACAGCCAGAGCGGCCCGCTAGACGCTTTGGATTCCATTACGTGGGATCCGCAATCTCGTTGGCTTATCAAACCAATCCTATCGCGGGCTGATGGGCTGATTTCCGCAGAAAATCCGATGGTGGAGATCAAGAGTTTTTACTGCGGTAAGTGGGAACTGCATTCTAGAAGAACTACCCCAGAAGATTAACATGCTAGCGCTTGATGAGCTTTTGTCGTTTATTATTCGGGAATAATATCACAGGGGCAACCACATCGCCTATAAATTCATCCCCAGATTATTATAGATCGCATCAACTCAGCGAGCAATTAATGGAGCCTTTGCGCACCGTGGCCCGGAAGGGCCAGGCAAAGAGCGGAGCGGCGTTTGGACTTTCTAACGGTTTACTTGCCCCAATCGTGTTCTAGTGCCTCGGGAAGGCGCACTTGGGGTGCAAATGTAACCACTTTAAGGCTTTTCTAGGTGCACAATAATCGCCCTTTCCCACAAGATTAATCCAACTTGCCCGTATGATACCACACCCTCTGGCAGGCCTGCCAGGGAAAGGTGTCGAGTGATCCACTATGTTCGGAGGCTCGGAGTAAGGGGGGGTCACGGGCCATTTTCGTTGCTATCAATTTTCCGACGGTCAGGGTCTCCCCACATCACAGCCACATCGTTGATGGGGGGGGGTAGCTGGTGACTCCAGATAGGCCCGAGCCAACCAGGTTCATAGATAGGCGCTCCACATCCCACAAGGTCAGCTTCTTATCAGGCTCGGTCTCCCCGTTCCCCAAATACCGTATATACGAGTATCTCCTGTACTGCTACTGCAAGTTCGATCGAGGAACTGTTCCTACGGTCCCGCCTTTCAAAAGGAGTATCTTCAGGCGCATCATTGCACAGTAATCATAGCGCTCCTTTAATAATAGCTCGTCACCTCTAAAAATCTATTGCATGTACCGTAAGCCTCGGAAAAGGTTTAGATAGTGTTTCCGCAGGCGGGCTTATCTATCGCTCGGCCATACAATCAAAGCCACGAACACTCATTAGCCTGGGATTACAAGAATACGATAACCTAATGAATAGCAGCGCACCGGAGGCTACCCACATATGATTCAGTGGCTAATCGCCACTCGCCCCACAGTTCTCCCGACACCAGGTAGAAAGTCCTCGGCTACCCGCCTGTCAGTATACGTTCTTGTCACACGATGCAGAAACGAGTGATTCACGATGAGAGGTCGTCTGCAGATAAATTGGGCGCGGTAGACCATCTGCATAAAACTATTTACAGCACAGGCCCGCACCACAACTTGCTGAAACATTCCCGGCCAGAGCCACCCCAGGCCCGCGCCAGGTGAGAGCATATGTGCTCAGGCAGTGAGCTCGGTCGTGATTGGTAGGACATCACGTCATGGCAACGGTGGGGCGCCTAAACAGCTCTGAACTGTTGCGCTTCAGTGGCTGGCCAAGTGCTAGGATCAGCTGGTAATAGTATTGGTTGTGAAGGTTGAAGAAACGATGGCAAATACAATCAGAACATGGTTTGGGATCTCTTGTTCAACCCACGGTATTTTAGGGGGCGATACCCTGGACACGGTTACAGCCATTATCAAGAGTGAAGAAATGGATGGAAATTTTCCTTTTGACTGCCGTGCCCGTATTCTCGCTTCTTCCTGTTCAAAAATAACTTTAGGCTTCTCCATCTCTTCTGCAGATGGTACAATCACAAGGGGCATTTTTTGTATTGGGGCCGCCGTATCGCATATCCAAGTAGGATCTGGTGGTATTTTTATTTTTATTTTCCCCCTTCGCCGTTCGGACTTCACTTTTGATCGGCCACCATTTGCAAAATATTATACCAAGCTCTCTGACTCTGATACCCCGATTACAATAATCAGTCGGAGAGATTACAAAAGGGCCGTGTATTTCCAGTGCGACCTGTTCCTACTTGTTTGCCTACTCAGATCTGTCGAACTAATACACTGCGTTACCAAAATCGGGGGTTACCAGCCAGCCAAAACCTGCCTGATCTGCCCCTGCCCTGCCCCTTCACCGCGGCGTCATCCCTCCCACCTCCCCTTCATACCCCCCCCCCAATTCAACTGTTATCAACGACGCCCATTATCACTCCTCCAAACACAACTCTCCTTCGAAACCTTTTTGCATCATTTACTACCCTTTTTCTACCTTGAGCTCCCCTTTCCCCGGCTCAGAGTTTTAAGTGGAACGTGCGAGTTAGGAATAGAGAGGACAAGGGATAGGCACGCACAGATAACGGCTCAAACTGTTGCGCCCATCCGCCTGAGGTGAAAAATAACCGCCCTTATACCTAAGCACACCGATAAACTGACTGGCTCCCTCTGTCCTAGATCATTTGTCATCATCAGGCTGTCTGACCCAAGACTCTGTCTCCGCTTCTTCTCCGGACCCAGGACACTGATCGCCTTTTACCAAGGTAAGTCCATAATCCCACGCCATGGGTGTATTAGAGGTGGGGGCATAAGCTTAATCCAACCCGAGTAACCGAACAGGCACAAACTTTGCAAAAGCACTCAATAACCACTACTCCAAAACCTCCAATTCCAGCCCTCGGGTAATCGGATAGCTCGGTTTCCGGACAGGACCAAAATACTACGGACACCAAGACCGTCTTTAGGAAAAGCTGGCTGGAAAGAGACGTACGTTGGTCAGCTCCGGCGGTGGTTTATTCGCCAGGATGTTCGGGAACAACAACCCGCCCCCGACCAATACTGCAGAGGCATCGCCTCCTGCCAAACCCACTAACCCTCCGGCTCCCCCGCCTCTTGATACGGCCGCAGTGACCCCGCCGCCCTCGGAGAAAAAGAGGAGGGGATCTATCTCTAAGGCTTCAGCGTTCATCGCATCCGCGAGAAACTCGCTATCTGGTTTGGGGAGTAGCAATGAGGAGAGAGAATATGAAAAGGTCATAAAACAGGACCCAGCCACGGTTCCCGTTGGCCCCCATAACAACTCAGCCGGAGACTCGAGGCCGGGGCCAAAGAGCACATTTAGAGTCGGGGTGACGGAGGATAAGAACAAGAAGTGCAGGAGGACCATGGAGGATACACATTCATACTTATACAACTTCTTGCAGACCTCGGCGTCCAACCCCCCAGGAACCTCTTCTTCAACCGGTACATCCGCTTCCGGTACCGACTCATCCCTATCGAATGAAGAGCAAGTTGACGACTCAGACAACGGCTACTTTGCAATCTTTGATGGGCATGCAGGGACATATGCAGCTGATTGGTGCGGGAAGAAGCTACATTTGGTGCTCGAGGAAACGATTCGGAAAAATCCCAATACGCCCATACCGGAGCTCCTTGATATCACGTTCACAAATTGCGACGGCCAGTTGGAAAAACTGCCTGTCAAGAATAGCGGCTGTACAGCTGTTTGTGCGGTCCTAAGATGGGAGGAAAGGAGATTGCCTAACGCTCTTCCCGAGGCCCCAAAGGAGAATGGGAGTGGTAACAATGAGAACGCTAAGCCTGCTGCGGCTCAACAAACCGAGAGGCAGAGAGTGTTGTATACCGCCAACGTAGGAGATGCCAGAATTGTTCTTTGTAGGAACGGCAAAGCCCTGAGATTAAGTTATGATCATAAGGGAAGTGATGAGAATGAAGGGAAACGTGTTGCTAACGCCGGGGGACTCATATTGAACAATCGCGTCAATGGTCGGTTTCCACCCCCTCTCCAAGATATCTAAGATGTGCTCAAGTGTGCTTACAACTAACTTCTGTTGCTGTACAGGGGTTCTGGCTGTAACCCGTGCATTGGGTGATAGCTATATGAAGGAGCTTGTCACTGGGCACCCTTATACCACCGAGACAGTTCTTCAACCCGAGGCAGATGAGTTCATCATTCTCGCTTGTGATGGGGTTTGTTCCATATCTTGATCCACCCCCTTGTACGGTGGCTAATACAGTACTATATAGCTTTGGGATGTCTGTTCAGACCAGGAAGCGGTCGACCTCGTCCGGCAGATCCAGGATCCCCAAGAAGCCAGCAAAATGCTCGTAGACTATGCCCTCGGCAGGTTCTCGTCTGACAACTTGAGTTGTATGATCGTCCGTTTAGACCCCACTGGGAAGTTCAACGGCATAAAGAGCAACGATAGTAGCGAACCCAAGGAAGATGCTCCACCGGCTCCAGTTTAAAAGCTCTAACTGACCTATGCGATTGGGGAGAAGTGACGGGCGAAAAATATTCCTACTTTTTCTTTGTCATACTTAGAATGTTTCTTTTTTCCACAGGAAGGTTAGAGCTGTGCAATAGTTTAGGGGGAGGCATTCTTACTTATCCCTTTTCCTTCTTTCTTTACGTCCTGTTTTCGTGGCGGGAGCATGCTTTGTTTTACTTTTTGTTCTGTTCACTTTTTTCTCTACCTCTTCTCGCGGTTTCATCACAGGTGTGGGTGGGAAATCATCAAATTGACAGCTTCGTGATGTGTTTATGACCCATCCTGGCACACGCCCCGTTCCTCTCTACCCCTTCTCATCTAGTGAAACAAAACGGAGCCTCGTAGGGCGGGAAGATTATGAAAGTGACATGAAGTCTCGCTCGGAATGCTTCTCTCTATGAGAGTGCCCAATAGTTAACCTAAGCTACGTTGCGGACGCAATATTGAACTTTGGGGATGTTTACCTAAGGAGTGAAACAAATAAAAAAACGCCCCATCCATCCATTCATCCCAAGTGCAATACATACAAAGCTTTTTTTTCTCCTCTTTTCTTTAATCAAGTAAACCAAAAAGTGCTATTGAAAAGCTTTCCTAGGTCCCGGGATACGAAGGATCGTTAAACCCAAAAAAGTCCCCTATATACCCACCAGCGTCTATGGAAGCCATAAAGTCCTCGAAATTATCACTACCACCAACACCAGTAGCAACACCACCAGAAGCGCCATTCGAGCCGGGAGCCAGCGGCGCAGGATTTTCCTTCCCTTTCTTGTCCTCGCCATAATGAGAATTATGCCCCACCCCACCGCCTACTGTCCCAGCAGTCTGTGCCGCCGCCGCCGCCGCCGCAGCAGCCTTCCTAGCTTTCTCCCTCTCCTCAGCCTCCTCCAGCTGCTTCTTCCTCTTCCTCTCCCTCTCCTTCGCCTCCGCCTCCTCCCTCTCCTTTTCCCTCTTTGCGCGCTCTTCCGCCTCCTTCCGCGCCGCAATTTCCGCCTCTCTCCTCCGCTGCTCCTCCAATCTCGCACGTTCCGCCGCTAGGCGCGCTTCCTCGCGGGCTTGCGCCGCCGTGCGGAGGGCTGTCAGGTCGCGGCGGAGGGCGGCCTTGGCTGTTAGCTAAGGAAAGGTTAGCGGGGCGGGGCAGATGGGGGGGATGTGAGGGGGGGGGGGGGGGGGAAGGGAAGGGAATTACGATTTCCATTTCCAGTTGATCTAGGGCGTATTGGAAGCGTTCGTTGCAGATTGGTATGCTAGTGTTTACTTGGGCGTTCGTGTAGATTACCGCGCGAGGTTGTTGCCTCGCGGGGGTATTGAAGACGTCGGCAGTTTGGATGAACTAGATTTTTTTCCTCTCTCTTCCGTCAGGGGGAGTTTTTTATATTTATTTATTATATTTATTTATTGCGGGGCCCGGGGTGTGAGGGTGGGGGGGGTAGAAGTATTACCACCGCGTGGAGCATTGCTGGGAGGATTTGGAGGGAATTTTGAAGGCGGTTGTCTGGACGGGGCTGTCGATACATTTTTGCGGTTTGCGCTCGCTCGCTCTGGTGGGTGGGGTTGGAGGAGCTTTGTGTAGGGAGGAGGATGATAGTTAGCTGGTGGTGGTGAAGGGAAGGGAAGGTAGGGGGTTTGCAAAGGAAAAGTAACACTGTATCATACCGCATTGTGCTGAATCCATGTGCTGCAGATCTTCGTTGGTTGGCTTGCGGTAACATAATACAGGGTAAGGGTTAGGATCTCAAAGTTGAACTCAATGCAACGTTGTTTGTTCGGATCCTCTTGGGGAATATAAACCTTGGTATGATACCGTAGCTATTGTCCGTCAGGTCGGGGTCGGGTGGGGGTGATAAAATAGTACTGGTGACCAAACGCTCAGGGCGCTTTGCCTATTTTTTATTTTATTTTCCAGCCCTGCATAATATTATGATGCTAAAAAGACCAGATTCCGTCATGTTTACTCACTCGGTTTCAACTTTGAAGGAGATGTTGCTATCAATTTCGAAAAGGTAGTCAGCTTCTCAACCTTCTCTCTCTCCCGACGCCGTAGTAGGGGCTCGGATTGGCCCTCCGACAGAGAGGTAAAGTTCGTCGCTAAACGTAGGAAACCAGGGCTGCGGTAAATTGCGTTCGGGGTAAAAAGCGGGGGGGTGGGAATAAAATAAATATTAGCATGGGCGACGACTTTTTTGCGGGAGAGTGCTAACGTGCGCCAACGAAAATCGGAAAACTGTCCCTGCTGATCCCATACAAATTCCTATGGAGATGAGAGCTATGTTCCCCGGCTCCCACGGACACACCAGAGCACAAGTACGGTACTCTGAGGAGATGTTGAGGGGAGCGTGTTCCTTGGTAGCTTCTATGGAGCGATGGAGGGGGCTTATAGGTGTGGGACAGAGGCCTACTTACTGGCCGCGTCATGAGAGTTGTCGACCAAGTTGGTTGGTGCTGGTACGGCACCGACCTGTGGGCTATCTGCTGTATCATACCTACCCACAACACGGTGACGATAAGTGAGGATGAATCGGTATTCCGTTCGTACTTCTTGCGATATGGAGGTACTCATTGCCCTCTCATACTCATCACGCCTATCAACTAGTTGGTAGTGCACAAGTACTAGTACAGTACCGATATTTCAGGTGTCCCGACAGCTCGTGGACTAACAAGGGTTAGCACTTGTACTAGTATAACAGTTGCTATACAAGTGGTTCTAGAGCGGCCCATAGAACTTCGGGTTTGGCACTCCTTGGCCTGTTGGGCTTTTCGGGCTTGACGGTTTTCGTGCACTGCACTGTGCGAGTGCTGGTACGGTAATTGGTGAGGTTACACCATACTGTAGCTCCTGGAATGACAGGGCCATGGGTATCACCGAAAAATAAAATAAAAAATGGCCAACTTACAGTGCTAGTTTATGGATAACCCAACGTGCCCGAGTGTTTCACGGCCTTCCAATGATATATTGTCACCCCGTTGATGTGGCTGGCCGTGCTTGAATGGAGATATCCATCGCAGGGCTGAAACATTTCAAAGATAAGATCTCGCTCAACGGATATCTTTCCGCAAGGCTGAACCACTGACTTTTTTTCTTTCTTTTCTTTTATTTTCTTTCCCTTCTTCTGGTGTCTTGATGCTTGTGAACGCTGAGCTCTTCCTCATTTATTCAGAATTTTTTGGTGCCTGCCTGGGGAGTAAATTGGATGATTAGTGTGAGTTTTGGGCATCAGTTTTTGGTTTCGTCATAATATCATTGTTCAGATATAAACACTTCGTCAAAGCTCGAGCAAATGAATCGATTCCCCACGTTTGACTTAAATTACCGTAGTCCATCTCGAGGGCTGTTGGTAATTTATTTCCCCACACTACATACAGACATTCGCTAACCTCACCATCATCATCAACAAGACAGGAGAAAAAAAAAACAGAAACATCGCAACGCCCCCCCTCCGGTAATCAACTTCGTATAAGCAATCAGGCAATCAAGCAAGCAAGCATCGACCACCTCGCATAGCCCGTCGAAACCGCATGCTCTGCGAGTCCCGTGACCTACCGGTACTGTACGGTACCGTGTTCATTCATGCGCATGAGGTTTATCTTTCCCTTTCTTTCACTCGAAAAGAAAGGACGCCGGACAAAGGAGCAAGGGGAGGGGGGGCAACTAGGGCAGGAAGGGGAAAAAAAGAAAGAAAGAAAGACGCCGATTGAATTGCTATTCGAGATATAAGCGCCCGTCGCGGGAGTACTGTGGTTCGAAACCTGAACCACTCCCCCTCCCCCCTTCTCTTGGGAGGGCTACTCTTGGGTTAGCGGTGCGAATACGGTACGGAAAGGAGAGGTAGCGAGCTTGCGTATGATACAGTGCTATGTGTGATTTGCTCTCCCTGATGGTAGTGGGGAAGGGGGTGGACTGCCGACATATTGGAATTTGAGACAGGAGGAGGTGAGTTTAAAGTAATTACCGGCACTGCACCAGAGATGATGAAAGTATTTTTTATATTCTGTTTCTTTTCTTCTACAGTAGTGGGAATATCACAGCAGTATTGAATCTTGCGGTCATGATCTGGGTTGTTGATGCTTTGCTGCAGTTGCCTCATTTGCGAGACAGTTACATTCTGGGGTTGGCCGATGCATTTTTTTTTTGAAATAAAGGTGTAACTCATTGTTGCACTTTTGCATAACACTGGCTTCGATCCGTTCTCGTCCTCCATCAACTTGTATACGATATCATACCTCTATCGAGCTGGTGAAAAGTGACTTATGCCTTAAATAACATTGGTAGGTGAGTATGGATGCCGTAAGAGCGGCAATACGCTACTGGCCCGTATTGTAAGAAGACAGGCAGGCTAAAGGTGTTATTTTTTTTCTCGCCAAGTTATGGGTGAGACTGGGGCGTCATCCACACCGTTTTTTCCCTCCTCTTTATTTTCCCCCACACCCACCACACACCCACCAACCGAATTTTTTCTTTCTTTTCTTTGACTTCCCTTTCCCTCTCCCCTCCCTTTTTTTTCCCTCTCATTGCCCGATTCGGCTCTTTTTCTTTCCCTTTTCTTCTCCCTACAAATTCACACACCCACACTAAAGTTGCCAGTCTCTCTCACTTGCTTGCAACTCTCTCACCATTTTCTTTTTTTTTTTCCCTTGCTCCCACCACTCAACCGCCTTCGTCCACGCCGCCCCATCGCTGTTTTATTTTTTTTCCCTCCCTCTGTTTCCTTCCCCTCTCTTCTCCGCTCCACCTACACCTACCTACCTACCTTTCTCTCTCTCTCTCCTCCTCCCCCTCCATCTTCCTTCCCATCGTCACTTTTTCCTTACAACACCACCCTCTACTCTCGGTTTCCTTCCATTTTTTTCCTCTCGGCCCGCTTGGACTGGATTAAACTCGTCGTCGTTTGTTTTCCTCTCTCTGGTCCTCAATCCTTTCCGATTCCTTCCTCTCTATTGTTCTCACTTGTCACCCTCTTTCCTTTCATCTCTTTTCTCTTTTAAAGAGGTGGCCCTGGTTTGTCTGTGTGTTAAGTCTCTCTCGTGTTCCCTTCCTCGGTTCAGGCGACCTGTTCTTCCAATTGTCTCCAAATTCCTCTCCTATCATCAATCTCTCGTCTCCATCCACTCGCGAGCTCGCTTCGCACGCGTGTATCTCTCAGCTTCAGCCATACACCGCTTGGCCGTTTTCTCTTTCTTCGTCGTGGTTTTTCCGGGTTTCCTTTCTGGCTTTCCTCGGTTTACTTTGTCGCCCAAAAAAGCTCAAACTCAAAATCCAAAAGTCAAAATAAACTTTTTGATTTCCTTCTTTCCCGTTCTTCTACGCGATTGAGAAAAGCAAAAAACAAAGAATTTGTGGAATCTCGTTGCCACTTGAAATCAGTCAAGATTCATTTCTCCAACATGTCCGCTGATAATCAGAGCGCCCCGCCCGCTGGGTCGTCCTCGATCCCCCCGCCGGCTCCCTCGGCCTCTGCCCCTGGCCAGAACCAGGCACAGTCGAGCCACATGCCGCCTCCGCCTCTTCCGCCCGTTATTATCCCCCAGAACACTAACCCTATTCCGACGGCTATAACTTCGCCTATGTCGGTTTCCGGTGTGACCTCCCCCACTTCTGCGGGGGGTTTTGTTCGTCGTGCGGCCCCTGAGCCCAATAAGCGGGCCCTTTATGTTGGTGGCTTGGATCCCAGGGTTACGGAAGAGATCCTCAAGCAGATCTTCGAGACCACTGGTCATGTCCAGAACGTCAAGATCATCCCTGATAAAAATGTTCGCATACCCTTAGCCCCCCCCCCTCCCCCCCCCACAAACTTTGTGTGATTTGATTTTCCCTCCAACCTTCTTTTTGCAAAGTGCACTTTCTGATCCTGGTGAACCAGAGCAAGGGGTATAATTATGGTTTCATTGAATATGATGACCCCGGCGCAGCCGAACGTGCCATGCAAACCCTGAATGGAAGAAGAATTCATCAGGCTGTAAGAGACCAGTGCCTATTGCACCTTAACATTGGAGATCTGACCGTTCCCCCCGACTATCAGGAAATTAGGGTTAATTGGGCTTATCAGTCTAACCAGTCTAGCAAGGAGGACACCACTAATCACTTTCATATTTTCGTTGGTGACTTGTCCAATGAGGTGAACGATGAGGTTTTGATGCAGGCGTTTTCTGCTTTTGGGTCGGTTTCGGAAGCCCGTGTCATGTGGGATATGAAGACTGGCCGTTCCAGGGGTTATGGGTTTGTCGCGTTTCGCGATCGTGCAGATGCTGAGAAGGCTCTTAGCAGTATGGATGGGGAATGGCTTGGGTCTCGCGCAATTCGCTGTAACTGGGCGAATCAGAAGGGTCAACCCTCAATCTCCCAGCAAGCCGCTATGGCTGCTATGGGGATGACCCCGACCACCCCCTATGGGCATCACAACTTCCCCACCCATGGCGTCCAGAGCTACGACATGATTGTTCAACAGACCCCTCAATGGCAGACAACATGCTATGTTGGCAACTTGACCCCGTACACCACACAAAACGACTTGGTTCCCTTGTTCCAGAATTTCGGTTACGTTGTTGAGACCCGTTTCCAGGCTGATAGGGGATTTGCATTTGTCAAGATGGATACCCACGAAAATGCGGCTATGGCAATTTGTCAGCTTTCGGGCTACAATGTAAATGGGAGACCGTTGAAGTGCAGCGTATGTATACTCTGTGTCTGGATTTTTTGCTTTGGCATCATACTTACAGCATTTTGTAGTGGGGCAAGGATCGTCCGCCAACCGGTCAATTCGATGCTTACTCTCCCCAACAGCCCAACACTCCTCAGTACCCTCCCCAGACACCATCTGCCTACTTCCCGCAGTACGGTGGTCCGATGACACCTCAAGGGCCACCCAATTCTGCTGGGGGACCTAATGCCCTCCAGGGTCATGGTCCCCAATCTCCGGCCGGGCCATCGCCACCTGGAAGATGGCAGGATCAGTCTCAGGGCTTTGGAGGGCCGCAGAATCAGACTGGTTATGGTCAGATGCCTCAAAGCGCGGGTGGATACGGTCGCGGCAATGGCACCGGAACTCCTGGTGGGTGGGGTGGAAATTCTGCCGGTGGATTCGCGAGCAATGGGTTTGGAGCATACCAGCAATAGTTCTTTCAGCCATGTCACGTTGGATGCTGCGAATCATGAGTGCCCAATTATCAGCAATTTGAGCGATTTTGTGGGAGTGTTATAGCTATACACTTTGCTTGATCTTAAGTAAATGTATTGGGGACAGGAGAGTTTTAATTTTCTTTTTGTTGGACATGATTGGTGCGTTTGAAAGCTTTTAACGGTGTGAATGGGGAATGTGTTGCGGTGGGAGATTTGGGCCATTTCTCATGTTCTTTTACCCTTTGAAGAAGTTAGTTTTTTGTTGGATTAACAGTTACGGCTCTTCCTTCTATCATCATTTTAACGATTTTCTTCTACTTTTTCTTTGTGGTCATGGAATTGGGTTTCCCGGATTTTCACGTGCTCATGTTCTTTCCATTCTTTGCTTGCTCATGACATTTTTTGCTTCTAATTGGTTGAAAACCCTTTCTAACCCACCTGTTTTTTACCAAAAGGGTTTTATTATGATACTACTTTTTTCTTTCCTCCTCTTGAACGAATCACTTTTCCTCCACTCCGGGAAACTATTTCTCGTTTTCTTGCTAGGGGTTCTAGGTTTTTGCTTTCCTTTTCGTTATTAGGGGCCTTGGAATCTTTTTTCTTTTCCCTTCCTCAATCCTTTATCTCATCTGTTCTGTTCCGCTCTCTCGACCACATTTTTAACAAAAAAGGGCTCCTTTTGATCTACCCTATCGCCATTCATCATTCGGGCATATCATTTTTCCTCGTGAAGCGTTTATCATATCCTACTGCCTTTTTCACCTCTGGTCCTCTTATTTTTATTATTATTATCTTGGGGGTTTTTCCCTCAATTCCATTCGTATTTTCACTCACCTAGGGGATATATTTTTATTTTTTGCGTATATGGTAGTCCCCGAATCTGCAGCGGGCAGGTGGGCATGGAACGTGCGGTGCATCCGGAGGGGCAACGGTAGTATATACTTGCTTGGTTCATCTATCCCATTCGTTTAGGGTTTTTATTGGGTTCGCACTGTATGATACTTATACCCCCCCTTCTTCACCGTCTCGATTCGCTTGTGTTTTCGGGTTTCTGGCTTCTCTCCTCCGTGTTCGGTTTGTCCTTGCTCATTCCTTCCTATCTTGCATACGCGGTGTTCCACTCTCTACTGCTCTGACCATCTTCGATACTTGTTTCTTTATTTGTTTCCCCCTATCTCGATCAACTCGGTATAGGGGGGGGCTACGGTGTACCTGGTGTAGATATTCGTGTTTGCTAACTTTAGTTTGGCTTGGTTGTTGCTGTATGAGTGTTGAGGTAGCTAGTGTACAGTATAGTATAGTACCATAGTGGTAAACAATATTACACCTTCGGGGGAATCCTGCCCTGCCCTGCTCTGCCCTCCCTGTAATCATATTATACGTACAAACCCATTTTAGATGCCAGCAGTGGATTTGAGGATCTGCCGGCTGTCAAGCTGGGGAATCTGGTCGTGGACGACTCCAAGGTGATTTGGATCACTCATCTGTAGTGCCAGCGCTAGATCACGTGAAATCCTGTTTGGTGGTGCTGTTCCTCACATCGGATCAGCTTTGTATTTTTTGCACAGTACAGTACCCGTATTGGAAGGAGTGAATATTTTTTTGGCCGCAGCCCTTTCTTCGTGCTGGACAGGGGAACTTTGCTAGGATGCGCAGATCTATCTAGTTGTGCATATTGGATTAGCACTGGGTCATACCGTAAAAACTGGAATAATTGGACCTCACGCTAAGACGTCCAGAATTCCCTCCTTTGGATTAGGGGGGGAAAAAAGGGCGAGAAATCTGTCTTTCGGCCCTCCACTAAGACAAATAAAAAAAAGAAAAAAAAGACCGGCCTTACTAGGAGAAGCAACTCCCACGTACTAGCGTGAAGTCCAATTATTCCAGTTTTTTTCTTTCTTCCGGTATTAGCTTGTTCCCCGCCTGGGGCCCTTATACCCGAGCGTCCTATAATAACAATGTCTCCCTCGCTGTCTTTGCCTGGACAAGCCGCGCCCTGCTTGAAGATCGCAGTTAAAATTTGAAGAGGAGAGCTCATTCTCGATCGGTTCTGGTGGTCTAACGGCTAAGGAACTGGGGTGTACTAATTTGAAAGCAGGGAAACATCGCGCGTTCGAATCCCTGTACGAGTGGAAGTAGTCGGGCATTAAAAAAAATGCCTGGCGAACCACTTTTGCTGCTTTAGGTTAGGTGTTGGGGCTGGTTGAAGCCCTATCATACTTATTTTTGGAATTTGGCGGTTTATGAAACTCGGAAGGAGACTAAAAGGGCGACTCGTATTACTGTAACCTTTTAATTAGTATTCTGCTTTGATTCTATGGGTGGTTCTCTGAGGGTTCCACTAAGGAGCTTTGTTTTCGAATTATTAGATATATATTGTCCCAACACTGGGATCCGTCGAGTGATATTGTATGATGCATCTGGGATAAAAGCCAGTAGAATACACTGACGAGGATTAGGAGGCATGGCTTGAAGGGAGGGGCTGCTTGCTTTAGGAGGTGGCAATACTCTAGTTACCACAATTCGATCTCTTTGAGCGGCTTTAGTTTGTTCTTTTAGGGGCGGGCTGTATACTGCCTGGCTACCTACAGTACCTACGGTCCCTAGACAAAGGTGTTAGTGAAATCGCTTAGCCGGATGACTCACATTTTCACGAAAACTTTTACCTAGGGACTTTACCTACCTTGTTCGTCCTCGCAGCCGCATGTTCCGGGTTTTTCTAAATTGTTAGCGGTCTTTCAAGCGGCGGAGAGTCTCGTCGAGCCTGAAGGTGTATTTTGTAGAGAATCGATGCTAGCCGCGCAGTAAGGTATTGTACTCACCAGGGCAAACAGTTCGACCATAGTGTGGGGTAAGGGCTAACCCCACACTATAGCTTTATGTTCCACAGCTGCAAGGGAATAAATCTAGCGGGAGATTTATGGCTCAATAATATTATCGTGTTATTCCAGCTCAGAGGATTACTTGCGAGGAACAAGACTCCCATTGGCCACTAGTGCAATCGAGCCGCGAGCGCGCTCGGAGTCCTCTTCCCCGGCCAGTGGCGGCTGTGCTGTTCATTCGCAATAACTTGCCTATTGTTCTGCGATATTTCAGCCCCCTAGATATGGCCATCTATGTCCAACCCTAGAGCCCTGTCTAACAAGAGGGTCCAAAAATTTGAAACCTATGGCCGCCTTGGCCTGTTGCCCCCATGGGTATATGGGGTTTTATCTGTGGCCCCGGGAGCGGGGGGGGAAAGGCTCCAAGGAGCTCATATCGGACATCTAAAGCGCATCAGAGGCACACCGCGTCCCCCTTTATGATTCATATTTCCCACTATTGGAGTCTCAGGTATTCTGTGAGAATCCAAGCACCCTATAACTTGGCTTGAGGGAGCAATTGCGACTCATCGATCGGAGGAAGAGGGTAGTTGAGAAGAAAAGGCCATCTGAGGGCAGACTCCCAGGTGTTTCGAGAGGGTGCGCGTTTCAGAAAGTCCTAAGGGAGATGTAGTTCCAGGGTGCTCTATCACCCCCCCTAAGGGATACGATTCCGTGCCCAAGGCCTTAGGTATGACACTTCCAGATTATCATAAATTTCGCACGTCGATTTCATAATAGCCCCTCTGTCGTAGGTTTAGGATGCGATGGTAGGACACGCTGTATGCTAACACAAGGGGCGTACATAAGCCAGCCCCACACTGGCCATAGTGTCTGCCCGGAAGACAACATTGCCGTCACCCTGGTGCGTTCTCTCTGGTGGTGGCAGATTGGTCTTCGGATATTCAGATACCTTGAATTTAGCCAAGGGAGAACGAGGAGATTTCACATTCTACTGGGCCAACATCCCGTGTAGGCCGATTGATGTTGGAGCCAAGTATGATTACTCGTACCCCCTTCAGATAGCGACTACCAAGCGAATGCTTGGAGCTATAGAGGCAACATTAACCGAGAAGGGAGCCTACGTGTAGAGGAAACCAACCACACCGCAGCCACCACCAAGTGCAGAATCAGGCCGATGTCAGGGAAAGGTGCAGAATCAGGCGGATGTCAAGGAAGTTTGCTGCGTATCCTCCAGATAAGGCTTCGACTTCAGGACAAGGATGGGGTCTCGCCCGGGAGAAGCAAGAGAAAGATGTGAGATATGTCCGAAAACCTAGGTCGAGAGGAGCATTCGATGAGGAAGAAGTGGTGGTTGAGATGGATATGGATGTGGATATGTATGTGTGGGGTAAACAATCCAGTGCGGAAACACATAGTTCAGTCACTGTTGGCTGTTGTATCACGCCCTTGGGGGTTCCCGATGAAAATTTCCCTGTGAATGTTCCAGGGCCTGTGGAAGTGGGCAGTGATTGCGACGTTGGCATTGAGTTCTAAACCGACTATACCATTGCATCATGGGCGCACCGGTAGTTGGGAAGCTCTAGCGGTTGATAATACTGTACGGGACTCGACCCGTGCCGATATTATGTGCTATGCACGGAGGGTTATGGGTAGGCGGGGAGGACCTGCTCTGATTGGCGCCTGGCGCAATCGGCTAATCAAAGGGTGGGATATCCGCAACCCAGAGTGGTGCCAAGATACACGGTGGACGATGTTTCATCAGTTATGTACCTGTAGGGCTAGGATTGACCTAAAACCCTGTTTTCATTTTTTCTTCTCTTTGTATTGGACTTGAGGCGTCTACGCAGAATTGCTTAAAAGGCAGGGAGTGGTCAAAAATGTGGTCAAACCTTTTAACCGTAACCGGATGACCTCAACTAGGCCGTCACGTGATTGGGAGGTTGTTTCTGCAGTACTCGTGCTTCTCAGCCAAGATTTGCCTTCCCCATTTGTCCTAGTGAGGTTTGCAAGGATCTTTCTTCCAAAGAGGTATAGTGTGCAAAGTCGTGCATAACTAGTGCGGCTCCTAATTATCTATTA
>Ga0307513_10001388_pt1 | contig 34899 bp, 45 predicted proteins | sample 15_EM_MG_FD_202174 | JGI IMG/M metagenome (GOLD analysis project Ga0307513, IMG submission 202174) | Populus trichocarpa ectomycorrhiza microbial communities from riparian zone in the Pacific Northwest, United States - 15_EM | ecosystem: Host-associated > Plants > Roots > Unclassified | place... | reverse complement strand
CTCGTTAATTACCCCACCACATCGTAATTTATACCACTACAGATGCACACCCTATGTCAATGCTGGCTAGTGCTTTTGCCGCTTTAGGCTCCTTCTACCCTGCAGCAAACCCCTCGCTCCAAGGACAAACGCTCTTCACAAAGGCAAAAGACAGCCTCCCACATCTTCAGAACCTTGACAAGCAGATATACCGTCTCATTGGAAAGGCGCCGACCCTCGCAGCGATGGCCTACCGTGTCCGACAAGGTCGGCATTTCGTCACCGCTCCTCCCGGGTTGAGTTATACCGGCTCGTGCGCTCTAATCTCTTTTGGGTATCTATAAGACTGAAAACTGGACAGGTTCCTCTATCAACTCGACTGCCTAGGCGAACAAAACTACAAACCGAACCCTGTTCTTGAGAAGGCTCTCGACGTGCTGTTCCTTCTGCATGCAGACCATGAACTCAATGCTTCGACCACAACTGTACTCCAAGCGGGCAGTTCGTTGACCGATCCGTATTCTGCCGTGGCGTAAGTGGATTGCTTTCCCCAGTGGATGCGCGGTTGACAAGGAACATAGGACTGGATGCGCTTCTCTCTAGTATGTAGTTTTTGGCTGGAATCCTTGGGCCACTCTCACGAACCATCCCTCCGTTAGCGGGCCACTACACGGTACGTACCTCAACTTGAGACTTTCAAATCCATATTGAAGTACGTTTCCAGGTGGTGCAAGCGAAGCAGTGATTCGAATGCTTATCTCAATTGGTAAGCCAGAGAACGTACCCGAATTCATCGAACAAGTAAAGCGAAGAGAGAAAACCCTTTCTGGCTTTGGACATCGGTATGCTGTATTAGCTGACAGACACGAGAACGATCCTAATGGTCCCTGGGCGCACAGCGTTTACAAGACTACCGATCCTCGGTCATACATTGTGCGCAAGACTGCCGATGAAGTCTTCAAAGTGTTGGTCCCATCCCACTCTCTGGGGGAATATATCTTCCTTATACTTGCCCTCTAGGACCGGCAAGGACCAGCTACTCGAGACTGCAATGGTACTACACGATCTCGCGTTAAAGGACGAGTACTTCATCAAGCGCAATCTCTATCCCAATGTCGATTTCTGGAGGTAAGTAACTCGCGAATATAAGCCTATTCTCCTTTGTCTGATATGTTCGTAGTGGCTTGATCTACAAAGCAATGGGTGCGTCTCAATCCACCAAGTTGAAAGGTGTCACCTGAAGTCGTCACGCCAGGCTTCCCCATGGACTACTTCCCGGTTATGTTCGCCGTCCCGCGGATCGTTGGATGGCTAGCACATTGGCGGCAGGTGCGGTCACACTCTGACAGTCCCCGTTTCAGGTGTCGAAACTGAAAACGTGGACGAGCAGATGGTCCTCTCGCAAGAAGGAGTAAAGATCTGGCGCCCTCGACAGGTACGCCCCCTCCGTTCGCCGGGCGCTGTTTTGAGTGTTCGAGGACTGAGTGAATGGACTTGCTAGATTTATGTCGGCTCGGGACAGCGTCCCTTTGTACCAATTGAGGGGCGTAAGGCGGACGAGAAGGCGAATATCTTGGAGAGCCCGACGAATGTGTATCATAGTGGGTGAGTGCTTTGCATAACCTACCTCCAGGCCGGGAGGAGATCCGACTGAGCGATGTGCAGGCAGAGCAAGCGGTCACAGATCGCGTCCTACGCCGGACATCCCGCGACACGATCGAAGTTGTAGTAAGGGTCAGCAGAATACCTGTGTTATATTTATAAAGGGTTTTGGCATGTGTGACCTGCTGACGTCTTGAATCCTGAGGCTGGGCCGAAACGCCAAGCGTTCCCATGCCATGTGGTCTGGTTTCCATTTGGACGCCCAAATCTGCGTGCATCTTGACCCAGACGACGCTCTACCATTGTTCTGACCCTCTGCCGCTCGTTCTGCGTGCTCTTGACGACTAGTTGCGAACCCTGCCACTCGCTATAAACGACACTCTTTCAAGACCGTCATCCCTAAATCCTCAAAAATGTTCGCAAAGTCGCTTATTGTCTCCCTCACTCTCGCTGTCTCCTCTGTTCACGCCGCCCTCTACATCTCCACTCCAACCGAGCTCAAGCAGGTTAGTTCCCCAGACTTCTGTTGGCCTGAGCCACCGGACACCTGAGCCGCCGTTGGCGCCTCCCCTCTCTGCTCCTACAAGGGGCACGTCGTTGACTGTGTGATTGCAGTGTGAGGAGGCTACATTTGTTATCACGGGTGCAAATGGCCCCGTCTGGCCATTCGGTGAGTTCCCTAAGCCCAAATTCTACCCGACGTTCCCCTAACCGACATTCCCGCGCTAGTCGTCGACCCCAAGGCCCCCTGCGACGACCCTCTGTGAGTGATATCCCTGCTCTCATAAGTGTTTCCGGCGGTTCTGACTCGCCGTATTCCGCACAGTCGTGAACTCAAGGATGTGACCGGCGACCTCAAGTGGAAACCCGACCTCCCCGTAGGAACCAGCGTGCAAATTGCAATCGAAGACGAGGCAGGGAACGAAGGCTGGTCCGGCGCGGTACGCATCCTCCGTTCTTCCGGCGAATCTTCGCGTGACTGACACTTTCCGTCACAGCTAACGATCATGCCAGGAAGTGATTCCTCTTGCGTAACTAGCAACCCGTCGTCTACCCCATCGAACCCTGCGGTCACCCCTGCGACCCCTGCCGCCCCTACGAGGTAAGAGCGATGGCGCGAGCCGGACCGCGCTTCCCCGATGCCGGGTCTGACACTCTCTTACGTTCTAGCTCAAGTCCCGGACCCTCCATCCTCGGTGGAGTCGACACCCCTCAAAACGCAGCCAATGCCCCTGGTGCCGCTCCCCGCCACGCCGCCAGCTCCCTCACAGTCCTCACAGTCCTTTCCACACTCGCGCTTGCGCTTGCGCTCTGAGTTCCTGTATCGTTGTAGCGAGGAAAGTGATTCTCGCAGGCCGACCCTTCCTCTCCTCCATTCTCTTCGCCCGAAAGAGGGCGAGAGCTTGCTTGCTCCATCCCTCTTCTCTCTTCCCCCTGGTCGTGGTCTGCTGCCTCCTTCCTTACTCTTACGATCCGTCTTCCGATTATGGTGGAATTTGGAGTAACGATCGCGCTCTTACACTCGTAGAACCCTCTTCTCCTTTTGTGATTGTAGTGGCTGGCTGGTGATGGTTGGAGACTGGTTATCCCTACCCTCCCTTTCCCTCTAGATTTGTGTCTTGTGATTCACATTTCAGGCGCGTGTGCAGTTAGTGTACAGTTGGTGTGACAGGCTGTACTCGTGTTTCTGAATGTCGAGCATACCCTTGGTTATTACATCTTTGTCTCAAACCCATGCCCCAGTATAAGAAGTAAATCAGGTTCATGTTATGTGCAAAGTTCGCGGCGATCGTCCATGGTATTGCGTGCACGCATATTAACAATGCTCAAGTCTAAGGACGGCATATGTAGATCCAACTATCACTAGAGTCCGAGAGGTGTAACAAAAGAAACAGAAAGGAGCGACCAACAGCCCAAATCGTGTGATGTTTTTCAGTACCAGTGGTAAAGCGAAGAGAGGAAAGTTACACTGCTGATGAATATCGAGTGTGTGGAATTATTGAACTTGAGGTGTGCCACCCCGAGGTGACTCATACCGAGCAGGGCTGAGGTTAGGCGAGTTCTGGTTGGAGAGGGCCATCGAAATCCTTGCACCCTCAGGGGACATGTTCGCCCCCTGCTGCGCACCAGGCTGCAAGAAACCCGATCCAGGAGCACCGGGCATGCCCATTCCGTAGCCAGGCATCATGCCCGGCACCATGCCCGGCATCATACCCGGCATCATGCCCATCCCGCCCCAGCCCCCAGGCATGGGCGACATCCCTCTCGGTCCCCCAGCCGCTGTTGCATCCCCTCCTCCTCCACTTCCACCACCACCAGTTTCTTCAGCACCGTTCCCGGCGTCCGAACCAGCTTGCGAAAACGACACCATAGCGTTCTGGTACGCCTGCATAGCGGCCTGCTGAGCAGCCCACATCTGTTGCGGGGTCATCTGCGGCACCCCCGGCATCCCGCCCATACCCATAGGAGGCATTCCATAGCCGCCCATCATCATCATCGGGTTCATCCCCCACATCATAGGGTTCATCATCATGGGGTTCATCATCGGGTACCCGCCGTTTGCGGGAGTGTACATTTCCATCGCGCCACCTGAACCACCGTGGCCATTGCCCGACATCTGGTCGAACTGCTGCCGCTGCAGCTCGTCAAACTTGCGCTGGCGCTCCTCGGCCATCCGACGCTCGCGCTCGCGTTCCGTAAGCCTTGCACCGACGCCACCTTCACGTTTCCGCTCTCGCTCGTGAGCAGTAATGGCACCAAGAAGACCCGACTGCGGCGGAGGCGGTTTGTGCGGCACATTGATGAGTGAGGCACCCGTTTCGCGCGCAAGCTCTTCCTGGCGCCTGGCAGAGCGATCCTGCTTGTCTTGGATACCGGCTTGGAGTAAGCCCTGGGGTGTAAATGCCTTGGTCATGGTTTCGTTTGCTTCGATGGTAACAAACGTCTTCTCATTGGCGGTCTTTTGGTCATGGCCGGGGTCCAGGACGGTGCTCCAAAGAGGTCTTGATGGTCCGCTAGCGAGCTGCGGAGGGGGTGCACGGTGGGGAGAAAGGCTTCTAGGTTGATCGTCGTACATCCGTCGTCCACGGGGATCGTGGTGAGGATCGAGGTGACGGTGATCTGTGCCCGATGACTGGCGAGAGGACCCCTGTGGCTGGTATGGTGACTGTCCGCGAGCCATATCTGGAAGTTGAGGTAACATCCTCGCGGCACGCTGCTGTTGCTGAGCCTGCACGCCGTCCGACTGGGCAGGAGAATATGCTGTATAATCGCCCATACTTGGTTGAGAAGCTTGATTGTAGAACTGACGCGGTTGTGGGGAGACGATGGAAGACGACTGCCCATGGTCGATATTCGACGGGGTCCGAGTATTCGACCTAGGGGGAGCCTCATCTTCTTCGTCTTCTTCGTCTTCCTCCTCTTCGTCGTCGTCCTCGTCGCTGCTCCCCCAGGCACCAGCAGGCTTCTTACCCGCCTTCTTCCCATTCGGCCGTCCAGGGCGATGCAGCGCCTCCTGTGTAGCAGCCTGGTGCGCCTGAGCCTTAGCCTTGCGCTGCGCGGCCTTACTGCCAGTCGCAAACGAACTCCGCCCCTGCGTCCCGCTCGGCGCATCACTCTCGCTTTCCGTAGGAGCACCCTCCTCGTTCGGGATCGGCGGCGGAAGAGGGTGCTGGGGTTTGACGGGTTCCGGCGGCGCCTCAGCAAAAGACAGCGCAGCCAGCGCACCGAGTGCGTCGAACGTGCCTTCGTCGTATTGATCTGGTCGTCGCTGCAGACTCATGGACCGAGAAGTCGACGTCGGGGCCTGCGGAGGTAGCCTGCTCTCGGGAGTGGTTGGGTAAGAAGAAGGCGACGACAGTGTTTGGTCGAAGTGCGGTGTTTTGTTACTTGTAGCCGACGGTGGGGGAACAAGCGACCCTGAGGCGGTGGAGGTGTGTGCACGTGCAATCTCCGTCGTTGCGTCCGTTGGCGAATGCGTTCCGTTCGTGGCCCCAATGTTTTTCGACGCTTCCAGCGCAGCAAGACGTGGCGGTAGAGCCTGCATCTGCGCGGGCGGCTCGTCCTCGTCCTCCAATTGTTGCATGTACGAAACCGCTGCTTCGCTCAACAATTGATAGTCATGCGACGTGCCCTGTTTTCTAGTCCCTGCCTGAGACGGAGACTGAGACGAAACGCTCCCAGAAGGCGGGGGCCCCGGCTGTAACAGAAACGAGAATGAATTCGAGGCGCAGTTACCTAAGTGTAAGTGTAAGAACTCACTGGAGGGGCAATATTTAAAGGCGGAGCAGGAGGTGCGTCGCTCGTAAGAGACACATTCGGGGGTGGAGGCATACTGAATCCCGATGTACTAGGCGGTGGACCGCTAGGGGGCAACCAGCCACTCTTTGGCGTCGAGCTGGTGGACGAGTCGGGCGGTGGCACAGAGAGTGAACGAACAGTCGAAGCCGTCGGAGGCGCCCCAGGGATATTGACAGACGTCGTCGATCTATTGCTCGGGCCCGGCAGGTTCAGAGGCGACAGCATCTGCACGGGGCTCGAGTGGATCACGCCGTTGTTGGTGGGCGCTTGTGGGCCGTCTGCTTTCGTGGGCATACGCGAGTGCGACAGGTTAACTGGTAGGGTATCCCCACGCACGGGTGGGGAGAGTTTCCTGGTCGGCGTCGCCGCACGTAGGGACTCAGGCGGTCCTTCGTTCGTACTCGGGTGCATCGGCGTCGGTTCACCAAAGTGGGACTGGTTTGGCGCTGGTGCTGGCGCTTGGGTCGTGGGCTGGTTCGGTGAAGCCTGATTTTGGTATTGATGGCTCGGTCGCTCATCGATGGACGTAGGGGGGGACTGAGGTTGTGGTAGGGGGTTAGGTGACAGAGCGGAAGGAGCGAGGGACTCGTGGGTGGTACTCGTGTCCTCAATGGGTGAGAGGCGGACCTGTCCTTGGAAGGACGCCGAAGGACCCCCTGGACGTGGTCGCTCGCCGCTGAGGCCGAGGTCGGGGAGCTGGGGAGCTTGTCCGGGTAGCCCGCGCATTTGGAGCTGCGGCGGCGGAGGGCCTCGCAGACGGTCCACCAAGATACCTGTAAGTGCAGCTCGGACTTTTGACGTTGAGTGCTCTCGTGCATCAAGCACTTCGGCGAGCTCTCGGTCGAGGAATAGGTGCTGTAGAGTGGTGAGGTAGGGAACCAAAAATGGAAATTTACATGGCTTACGTCACGATATGGACCGACAGGATAAGTAAAGAACATGGACCGTTGGTCTCTTGGGTCCCATACGTAGCCTTCAGGTCGTCCATATAACCCAAACGCGTCATGGATGCCTATCGGGAGGAAATTAGTTCACAAGAAACCATCAGGAAACCGTGTAATACTGACCCACGAGCCACTTGAGCATTTCTATGGAACCAGGCCGCACAGGTTCGGTCTCAGGCATCACGAGTAAATATCCATCCTGGGCAGGTCGGCGCTCATTTTCATGAGGCCTAATCTCCTCATCCTGCACAAGTCCCTCAACTTTAAACAGTGTAGAGCTTTGGATAATCTCCGGTCGCTCAGGGTAGACCGCAAACGCCTGAGTTACATGTGTGATGGTACACATGGGGCGCTTGCGGTCCTTGGTCTTCTCGCTGGCATAGAGCGTGATAGTGGGTAGGGCAGGTTGGTTGGGGGCGTTGTGAATAGGGCCCTTGCCAAAGATTGAGGACATACGGTTGCGCTTTATCGTCCCAGCGCTTGGGGAGATGCTTGGTCGGCCCGCATCGATCGACCCACCGCTGCCCAACGCGGAGATAACAAACCAGACGCGCTGCCATTCGGTCGTACCCCCGACGCGCACCTTGGCCCAGCCCTCCAACCTTCCTTTGACCAGGGTTGAATGCGGTTCACGAACTGTAACAATAATGTTAGCATCACTTGGTTTATCATACGTAATATAGTTGCTATTGGAGCTTACATTGGTCGCTCTCGACGAGGCTCAGTCTGAGCAGATGGCCAGTGTAAATCTCCTCAATCCTTGATTTTTCCCACGAGGCAAGGCGGAGTGCGGTCGCCCAGGACACCAGACTCTGTGGGCTCGCACATGCAAAGACGATGAGGTTCTCGCCGGCCGTACTCAGCGCGACAATGTTGTTCTTGCGTTCCTGCTGGTTCGTCCCAGGGACGACGCTAGTCATTGAGCCATGTACTTGTACATGCTGAATATATGATCAGCTGGGACATTTCAAAATATCTCAAAATAGACTGACCGAGTCCGTGACGTTAAGGTACGTTGGTGGAACTTCCTTGCCCTCTTGGCTGGCCTTGGTAATAGCCTGCATCTCCCACACGCTCATAGTTGTTCCTCCCAGTTGTGCCCATACCTCGCTCCAGCCGGCATCGTGGGCCTTTGCGGCTTGACCATCGGGTTGACGCTCGATTTTGCGGGTAAGGGGGCCTGAGCAGTAGATCTTTGATGAGTGTGCAAGGGTGAGCGCGACAACCTGTTCTATCTCTGGGTGAAGAGTCTTGCCCGCGGAGATTCGCGGAGGCGCGGCAAGTGCGAGAGAAGTACGGCGCTGAAGGGTTCCTCCACCAGAACCCGAGTGACCGCGCGCGCGCTGGCTCTGGAGCTTCGAAGGGGTAGAATTCTGAGTTGGGTTTCTGGATGGTTGGGGCCTTTCGTTGTACATACGCCCGTGTTCGTCGTAGTGATTCATGTTGGCGGCTTGAGCGTTTGCTTCGCCTGATGTTCTTGACTCGCTGCGAAACGAGGAGAAGAAGGAAGAAGGACGCGGGCCTTGCTGCAGCTGCGAGGGGTTGCGGGGCTGTGGAGGGGGTTGCGGCGGGGGCTGAGGGTGTAGCTGGCTGGTCGCCTGCTGGAATCTATTCATCTCCGCCAGTCGTGTGGGGGAAATAAACTCTGAATTTCCCCAATCGCCCTCTTGCCCTCCAGGTCGTGGTACTGCCATATCGCCCGTGGATGTGGCGACTTCCAACTCTACTCAACCAAACTTAGGTCGCACTTACGCCGTACCGCGTCCCTGTATGACGCGATGCCGACCGCTTCTCGTGCGGTATATGTCGCTTCGTACATTCACCAGATTTATTATTCTGTACCTCCTAACACGTCGTTTACCAATCTACATATTCGGGGAAGAGAAAGCCTAATCACTTCGACAGCCGCCTGTTGGCAAGTATACGAAATTCACCTCAGTTCATCAGGCTGCCTTCTGGAAGGCTACAGTGCAGCAAACACTCCCTGTCTTACCTCCGTAACTGTAAGTTTGGTGCTGGACGCGGAAGCTGTCAGAAAGGTCAGTACTAACGCACCAGAAAGTCATTAAGGGCCTCGCACTGGTATCTCAACCGCGTTCCTTCATTGTCAAAGTGCGCTTTCAGCTCCTCTTCAGTGAAGTTGCATGCTAAACGAGGAGAGAATATAAAAAACGCGTCGATAAATCTTTCAGAGTACCCACACGTTATCAGAAAATATCCACCAGTCTTCACTAGCCGATCGACGCGTGCAGGGTATAAGTCGGACATATATGCCCCGTCCTCCATCGGTTCCGCAAGCGCAATCGCGTCGAAGGTCCCTTTATCCAGTCTACAAGTATCGTTAGTGCCGATCTTGACTTCTGGTGTTCGTATAAACCCACAGTAGGTCCCACCCTCTGCCTTCCTTCATTCCCCCCAAGCACGACGGCTGACTACTAATAAAATCGACAACCTCGAACCTAATCTCCTCCCATCCCCGTGCCTTTGCAACCCCTTTGGAGAGTTCTATGGAGCCAGGACTATAGTCTATCCCGAGCATACGGCTCGGATCGTATCCTGCCTCTGCAAGGCAGTCGAGTAGGACGCCGTTTCCTGTTCCTATATCCAGTATGTACGGTTTTGAGTCCTCCAGGATGGTGTGTGTTGCCCATGCAACCTGGAAAATTGGATAAAAAGTCATTGAGCGAGTGGGAAGACGGATGCGAACCATTTTGTCTACCGAGTCTTGGTCAAACCTTTGTAGAAGTGGTCAGGTGACGCAAGAAGGGCGATCGAGCGGTGATCGACTAACCATACTTCGCCTTCGTCGCCGAATTCGTCGAAATTGGCGCGTTCTTCTTCGTACACCGAGTTCCAGCTAATGTAGTATTTATATTCAGGCTCTTTATGATATTTCGAGCTCCTACTGTGCTTTCGTTCCAAGTTTGGTAGGTTTAAGACGCATGGTTAGACTCGAGGGAGTGAATTGAGACGGCCCTATTCTTGCAGTGCTAGACTGTTGGAAAAAACGCAAATGTCCCGCATAGATGTGATCATCGGGATACACTGATAATGAGGAAGAAATACGAAACTCCCATTCCAGCAACGTAAAGGTTCAACACACGTATTCCTAACACCATGCCGGTCCACTCAAATAAACACAGTTCACCAAGTCTTAATCTCGTGTATATCTTTGACGAAAGATATCTCGACCCAGCGCGGGTCCGGTGTATATAGGCAATCTTTAGACCTAGAGACCGGGGAGGACCTACGCTGCATATTTTCCGCTTACGGGCAATGACAAACAGTTCAGCGAGCGACCTGCGGGTACATGCCTGATCTTATCCGCACCTGGTCAGGACCGAACTCTGCCGAGATGTAATAGCAATGGGTTTCGGGACCGTTAATTGGAAATAGAGGACACAAGTCGCGCTTCCTATACAGGTACATTCCTGAAAGTGTCAAGATGTAGCAAGTCGAACAGCCACCTTCTTTGTTCTCCCATTGTTCCGGGAGCCGACCATTACCTTGCACGTTGCTATGGATTTTACCGTGACAATCGCTGGTTGAAATTCACGGAGATTGCACTGCGTCTCGACAAGTACGTAAAGTATAGTTCAGAAAGGATTCTGACGAAGATCTTGGTCAGTGACAGAACGAGCGAATGGACGTCCATAAAATCTCACCGCAAATGTCCATTCAACTGTGGAATAGGCGTATGCACAGCAGTTTGTGGCACCAGGAGGTGTGCAAATGAGGAGATCAACACCGGCGTCAATATCGCTGCAGCTGCGAGTTGGATTGGCGGCGGCAACATCGGCAGAGTTCACACCGAGTTAAGCCGCGATTTTCCGCGCAAGTGTCCCAGTGGTAGCACTGTAAACTCTGCAGCTCGGCTGAGGCTCGATCTCCGTCCCAGGCGATATGGACCGTCGGGAATGTATATCTTAGTCTATTCCTATATAGTGGAGCAGGTGAGGTAGCGATTGGCTCTAAGGACCGTCCCAGGAGCGAGGTCGTACGTTGCATCCAAGGTCTCGCAGGTGTCAAAGTGAACGCTCTTGCACCCCTTAGACAGTCCCGGAGGCACACAAATAGGAGCTTCCATACTGATATTGTCGCATGTAACAAAGCCGTTAGCACTCTTGATCACATTTGCATGTAGATTATATTCGTCCTCGATCATCTCACCGTTTTCGCCGGCAAGCGAGTAATATCCTTCATTGCACATGGAAGCAAGCTGCTACATGCCACCTGGTGAGTTTCTACCCACACTTTGGTGCAATCTAAGAAGCTATTGGCCGACTTGATGGTTCCGGGTATAAGCTGATATGTCGTCGACAGACTGGCACGTATTGTCTTTTACGGAGAGGTACGTCTCCTTGCACACCCGTTCGGCAGCAGCTACACATGCACGTGCCAGAGAGCATAAGACCGAGAGCGGGGAACAGGTGCACTCCAGAAATGCTTTAGCATCATGAAATTTGCGACTAGAAAGACCATACTTCGCTCCGATGGAGCCGCAAGTATCCCTGTCGATTCTGATATGGAGACTAGCACCTTCACGCTCGTCGCGTTTGAGAAAGGGAGCGGCGTGGACGGCCAATGCTGTGACAAGGGCAAAGAGGGAGAGGGAAAACGTGGGCATTGAGTTGTGTACAACACAGAACGAGTGTGATGTCCAGGGAGCGTGAGGGTGCCCGGTAGCTCAGGAGTTCGAGAAACGAATGAGCAGAAGGCGGGGTGGAGACCGATCCGTCAATCTGAAAAAGGAAGAGCGACCAAATCAACTAGGTGCCCCCATTCCTGTTCCCAGTGCTTGGTGTCTATTGTCATCCGGCGGGGCCAAGGTAAGCCATCGAGGTATCTCGTGGGTTTTGGACCTTACGATGACCCGACATTCGAAAAATAATACCGCTGCCTCTGTATTCACAAAGGCAGAGCATAACAAACTCAAGTCTTTGTACGGAACGCAGCGAACCCGATTAGGCGCAGATTCCCTTCGTCCATTCGACGCTTGTTCGCTATGCTTGTGCCCTGCTGTGACGCCAGTCGCATGCTCCAAGGGCCACTTATTCTGTCGAGAGTGTGCGCTCAAGGACTTGGTTGAACAGAAGGCAGAGTTGGAGAGGAAGAAGAAGGAACTGGAACTGGTCCGCAAAGAGGAGGAGCGTACGCGCGAAGAAGTCCGCCAGAAGGCAAGAGAACGTGTATTGCAACAATTTGAACGTGGTCAAGCCATCGGTCTCATAGGCAAGCGCAAAGAGCGCGACGAGGATGGTGCAGGAAGTGGTGAGCTTCTACGCTGGCTAGCGCGATGCTCAATCAACTGAATTATATACAGAGGAGCCTGCTGCAAAACGAAAGAAATTTGAATTCGACAGGGAAGCCGCTCAGAGAGCCGCAGAAGAGGCTGAAGAGGCGGCGATTAAACAGCTGGAAATCGAGCAGGTCAGCAATTTGGGAGTGAGGCGACATACCTGTTTGCACACTAACCTGGTCATACAGAATGAAGCTCGAAAAGCTAAATTACCAGACTTCTGGCTGCCATCACTCACCCCTGACGCACCAAACCTGATATCGCTCAAGGACGTCAAGCTACAAACCATGTGCAGGGCAGCAGATCCTGTTCATACTATGCTGTTAGTTTTCAATCTGGATTTACTCCCACTAAGTCTCATGGCGTTCACTTTAGCATGAAGCACCTCACACCTGTGGCTTTCACCTTTGACGGTTCATCAGCTTCGTCATCTAGTAACGACAAGAAGCAAAGCGATTCTGCAAAGAAGATGTGCCCGTCGTGTAAGAAGGAATTGTCGAATAGCACCCGGATATTCCGTAAGCCAATAGAGGGTAAAGGTGTACTTTATGCTAAACTCGTACTTCATAGTTGTCAAACCCTGCTCGCATGTCACCTGTAAGACCTGTACGGACAGTTTCGTGACCCCTTCATCACAATGCGTCGCTTGCGATGGTCCGGCAAAGCCGAAAGATATTGTGGAGCTTGTGAGAGAAGGTCATTCCAATCACAATACACAACCGATGTGTCACTGACCGCCTTTACCGTCTTTTAGGTACTGGGTTTGCTGCCGGGGGACGCGCTGAAACCACGAAAGCAGGCACCGCTTTCCAAGGGTAGGAAATCGAGTATATTTAGTAACTATGTGTCAATAGTAGTCTTTGTAACTTGAGCAGCGTACCTCTCGTCGATGCGTTCGGCGAAACTGGACAGTCTGTGCGGCGTTCCGTCGACCGCGTGATAGACATTGAGTAGACGTTCCCCACATTTTGATTGGGAAGCGGACGACATGTGTCTCGAATACCGGGATACCCCGTACACTACACATCTTGTTCCCTCCCCCAACGACGACGACGGCCATGCTGCCGCGAACCCGGGCCATAGCGCCTAACGCGTGCTGTGGTTCTTCATCGCCCCTCCTGCTCTCCATTCGATCGCTTCGACTTGCTCTCCTCGCCAGGTCAACACCGACAGGTGCCGTCAACACGAGATGGTCGCGACCGTCGTGGGCAGGTGCCTCGAGAGGTTACGCGGATGTCGTCGATCCCAAGCTCGCGGGTGGGTACATTCGTACACGCTTGCGGTCATCTATTTGACGAATTACCTTTTCGGTAGCGGGGATCCCATATGCTCAATTGGCAGTCGGAGTCGCAGCGGAATCATTCCCGGGCGAACGGCGGGTCGCCTTGACGCCTGCGACTGTCAAAATACTTAAGTCGAAGGGCTTCCGGGAAGTCCTGGTCGAGAGCGGTTGCGGCTTTAAGGCCCAATTTCTCGATGAGGAGTACAAGGCCGCCGGGGCCACCGTAACGACCCGTGACCATGTGTTTAGCAGCTCAGACATTCTTCTCAAAGTGCGACCACCGTCGTTGGAAGGTGGACTTGTCCACTCGAAGCATGAGATTGACCTCCTTCGCAATGGATCAACCCTTATTTCATTTCTGTTCCCGGCTCAAAACAAAGACATTGTAGCTGCTTTACAGAAAAAGGTCAGGATGTTTTGCAGTTTACAACCCTTCGTATACTGACATTTGAGTCAGGGGACAACGGCTTTCGCAATGGACCAAATTCCTAGAATTTCTCGTGCCCAGTCCTATGATGTGTTAAGTTCTATGGCCAACATTGCTGGTTATAAAGCGGTTTTAGAGGCCAGCAACATTTTTGGTCGTTTCCTTACTGGTCAAGTCACAGCCGCAGGCAAAATCCCTCCTGTGAGTGTTTAGATCGGGGTGTCACAATTCAAAAATTGCGCTAACACGCGTCTAGTGCAAAGTTTTGATCATCGGTGCCGGTGTTGCGGGTTTATCCGCCATTGCCACAGCCCGTCGTATGGGTGCTATCGTCCGAGCTTTCGATACTCGCGCTGCCGCACGAGAACAAGTCGAGAGTCTCGGAGGAGAGTTCCTCGAGATCACTATCAAGGAAGATGGCGCCGGTGCAGGTGGTTATGCGAAGCCAATGAGCAAGGAGTTCATCGAAGAGGAAATGCGCCTCTTCATGAACCAGTGCAAAGAAGTCGACATTGTCATTACGACGGCTTTAATTCCTGGCAAACCTGCCCCAAAGCTCATCACCAAGGAGATGGTATCCGCGATGAAACAAGGGAGCGTAATTGTGGATCTTGCAGCAGAGGCGGGAGGAAACTGCGCCGTTACCGTACCCGGCCAGTTGCATGTCCACGATGGTGTTTCTGTGATCGGTTTGTCCTTTTTCTACCTTTGGCTTGATAGTATCCACTCATAAATCTCGAAACATAGGATACATCGACCTCCCATCTCGTCTGGCTACCCAGTCATCGACCCTTTACGCGAACAACATCACCAAGTTTTTGCTTTCAATTGGGAAGGACAAGCAGTACCGCATTGACTTGGAAGACGAGGTCATTCGTCGTTCAATCGTCTTGCAAAAGGGCGAATTATTATGGCCTGCACCTGCTTCACCCCAACCTACTGTGGCTGCCACCCCGACTCCCACGGCAGCGGCAGTTAAGGAGGTCACTGCAGTAACTCCATTCAAGAAAGCAGCGACTGAAGTTGCAGTTCTTAGCACCGCTCTTGGTAGTGTCGTGGCTTTGGGTAAGGCTACAGGACCTGCTTTTATGGGCAATATCTTCACATTTGGCCTTGCTGGCTTGATTGGCTACAGGGCCGTCTGGGGTGTTGCGCCTGCCTTGGTAAGTTATACTCTTTCTCTTCTGAAGGTTCTGATGCGAACGAATCTGTTTAGCACTCCCCTTTGATGTCCGTCACCAATGCCATCTCGGGTATGGTAGGTGTTGGTGGAATGTTCATCATGGGGGGCGGCTATATGCCGCAAACTGTTCCACAATGGCTAGCTGCTCTTTCGGTAGTCTTAGCAAATGTCAACATCTTCGGAGGCTTTGTGATCACCAAGCGTATGCTTGATATGTTCCGAGTGAGTACAAACCCCCTTTTCATTGGGACTTTTCTCAGATTCCTTAGCGAGCTACCGATGCTCCTGAACATTTGTACCTGTACAGCATCCCCGCGCTTGTCTTTAGCGGTGGGTTTATGTGGGCTACGAGCACTGGAGTTGCGGGGTAAGTCCCCATGACCTCCGATAGGGAACTACACCTGATTCTGCTGTAGTTTGATCCAAGCAGGCTATCTCGTTTCCTCTCTTCTTTGTATCTCGAGTATCTCCGGCCTTGCATCCCAAGTAACGGCGCGCCAAGGTAACGTTCTCGGCATCCTGGGTGTTGCTTCTGGTGTCCTCTCGTCGCTTGTTGTACTCGGTTTCAGCCCCGAAGTTCTCGTCCAGTTTGGCATTTTGACCGCGCTCGGAGGGACCGCTGGTATTTGGATTGGACGACGTGTTACAGCTATGGAGCTTCCTCAGACCGTAGCGGCCCTACATAGTGTAGTCGGTTTGGCTGCAGTGTTCACTTGCATTGGCAGTGTTCTGGGTGATCTCGCCCATGCAAGCACTTTACACCTCGTCCTTTCATATCTGGGGGTCCTCGTTGGTGGTGTCACTTTCAGGTATTTATTCCCAGTCTTAGTAGTTTCTGAGCGACTAATTGGGTATTGCAGTGGCTCGATAATAGCGTACCTCAAACTGGCAGGAACCATGTCGTCCAAACCTTTCAGACTCCCTGGTCGCCATTGGACTAACATTGGCTTGCTTACAACGAATATGGCGACCATGGGCGGTTTCCTGGCTGCCGCACCTGCGGCCCCAGTTGTTGCAGCTGGCTTCTTGTCCGCTAACGCGGCGCTCAGCTTCATCAAGGGTGTGACACTGACTTCGACGATTGGAGGCGCTGACATGCGTAAGTCACTCTCCTCAGAGGATCTCCAGACAGTTGCTAATATCGGATGCAGCCGTTGTCATCACTGTCCTCAACGCGTACAGTGGATTTGCCCTCGTTGCTGAAGGTCTCATGTTACAAAACGACCTATTAACGACAGTTGGAAGCTTGATTGGTGTCAGTGGTTCGATTCTCAGCTACATCATGGTATGAGCTCTTTTCCAACGTCTATAACTCGTGCGCCAACCTCGCCTTCTATAGTGCCGAGCGATGAACCGATCCTTGACGAATGTTTTATTCGGTGGAATTGCTGCCCCAGTTGAATCCGCGAAGAAGATGGAAGGTGTGGTCACCAAGGTACGATACTACGACTGTCTCCCGTCCAAGAGATTAACCTTTGGAAAGACATCCGTGGAGGAAACCGTTGAAGCTTTGTTGGACGCGGAGACCGTGATCATCACCCCAGGTTATGGACTGGCTGTTGCCAAAGCGGTGAGATTTCCTGTTCTTGTGTTTGTGGCATGCCATAATACGGGATTGGTAGCAATTTGTAATTGCCGAAATGGTCAAGCTCCTCACGACGCGTGGAATCAAAGTCCGATTTGCCGTCCATCCGGGTAAGTCTCGCGTCCTCGGAACTTAGAGCGCTACTTACCATCGAGGATAGTTGCTGGGAGAATGCCAGGACAAGTAGGTTACTCCGTGGATAACGTCAGCAAGCTGGGCTAAAACTTTCGTGCAGCTGAACGTACTGTTAGCAGAGGCTGGCGTACCCTACGATAGTGAGCTGCTGTGGTATTAAGTGTAATCCACAAACTAAAGCCGGTCCGCAGTCGTGCTCGAGATGGATGAAATCAATGAGGACTTCCCAGACACTGATGTTGTATTGGTAATCGGTGCCAATGATACAGGTGCGTTCTCCATTAGTTCTAAGAGTCATCAGTTCTGACCAACGGCTGGTATTAATTAGTGAACCCCAGCTCCATGGGTGAGTAATATCTATCATTGGCGGACATTTCCTGATGTCTCCTCGCAGAACCTGACTCTCCTATCTATGGGATGCCCACACTTCACGTGCACAAGGCGAAGCAAGTGGTTGTTATGAAACGTTCGCTTGCCAGCGGTTATGGTGCGTCAGATCTCTCACCATAGTCGTGTGAAAGGTTAACGTAGTTGCTATCTATACCAGCCGACATCCCTAACCCGCTCTTCTACATGAAAAATACGAGGATGCTGCTTGGAGACGCCAAGGACACCTGCGAGTCGCTCAAGCAAGGGATTTCTGCTGTGCCTCCTTCGAACTAGGGAGCTGTTGATTTACGGACAATAGGTAGCTATCTCGGATCTGGAAGAGTTGTCTTATTTGAATCGCTTTCGTGTACAACAGCCCAAAGTATAAGATGGTATGACAGTTTGGGACGGAGGCGTACGTCGGTTGATCTAACCATACTTCGTTCTATGACCGATAAGTCTACTTCGGGGGTGAGAACGTATACCCATTTCCTTGTCCATCCGCAGGGTTACACCAACAATGATGGGATTAGAAGCTGGCAGAAAATCATTGTGTGGTATAAAACACGCATGATGCGTGGGATGTTTGTTCCCGTCTTCTCCTACACTACCAGGCACCAGTATTGCGCCAACCTCGGCAGGGGACCACAAGCTCCAGTCGTAAGGCCATTTGGCTATCTGCAATATGTAATACTCCTGGCATCTGTATTGAGCGGATTTGTTGCATTCTCGGAACTCAGGTTCAGGGGTAGATAGAAAGGTCTTGTTCTGGCTATCAAAGCGTGAGCTGGGTGGTCCGGGACCTGGACAGCCTTGCGACCCTTTGCCAAAGTGGTTACCTGATGGTTTAGCAACATAGCCGTGAAGTGGTTCTTGACTTGCTTTGGCACTAATTGGTTTGCATTTGGCCGTCCACCATCGATCAGCAACGTGTTGAAGGCAAGGGTTTTCCATCAACCCAGTAGGTTCACGAGCAACTTGCCAGAACCGTTCCAATGCACCATGAGGACGGGTCGATCGAGGGTAACAACCCGAGCAAAAGGAGTGGCTGGGCTGGTCCACATATCTATGATCCGCTTTGGTATTCCGGAGTTTCGTTTCCAAGGCGCCAGGGAAGGGAGAAACAGACAAACCTTCATTGATCTTCCTAGTTTTCAGGACAATCACACAGATAGACCTAGTAACATGTTTCCATTGGCATGGGAATGGGCAGTAGAGGGTTCGTCGGGTGTAGGTGAGTTATAGGTGTATGGAGGATATCTGCGGGCTTTGGGTCGGGAGGGAGACAGGGTCTTGGTGAATCTAGAATACATTGACAGCATGCAGGTCGGTGCTTTACAAGACATGCAGGGGGGACGACGATAAGATTACCATGTTATGCAGGAGAGGACCGTGTTGTGTGATCGGGGGTATGCATGAAATAAAAGACAATCGAGTCTAACCGAACACCAAATTCGTAGAATAGGAGCCGGAGACAACGGGGAACGAGTGACGATCACGGTCCCTGCGGTGTGGGCTGCTGTTGTATTGGGTATCCCTCCTAGAAACGCGTTGGAAAAAATAAAGAAGAGTCAGTCATGCCTTCCACGGACCGGGATTCATCTGAATGGGGAGGGCGGTTGGGATGATGGGAGCATGGTACGGGCGCAAGAGAGAGTACCCACCTGTCGGCGTTTCTTATTCGGCGGGATTCCGCTGGCCGAACCTGGAGGCTCGTCGCGTTCTTTTCGCACAATCCCGCGTTTGGCAGCGTTAGCGATCGGCGGTGCTCCGCCCGGCGTGGGGAGGTGCGCGGCGGGCGTCGGTGCGGCGGAGTTGCGATGCATCGGTTGCTGGTGCAGGTGGGAAGAAGAAGGGTCTCCTGCCGCAGCTGCCAGGTGATGTGAACCGTCGTGCTCCCTTTTTCGCTTTTTCTGTGGGGAAAAAGACTGGACGTTAGTGACTGACATGGCAGACTGCGAGAAACAACGGCGGGTTGCCTTTTTCTTCTTCCCGTCCTCATCTGCGACTGATTCTGGTGGTAGCTAAGAACATGAAGAGAATTTATTAGTTCCAGGGACTGTTCCAGAGGCAGGGACAACTCGGCTACCCAATGGGCTGGGCGGGAGCGGCTTACCTGGGTCATCTCCGTGAAGACAAAGACCGCGGCACGTTCGTCGTCGAGGGGCTTGACCTCGATTTCTTTCTCAGGTGGGAGCATGGTGAGTTCCATAAAATAATGGTCCTTTTTGGTATCAATTTTGCCTTAAAAGGGGGTGTGAGCGGGCAGACTGGCAAGAAGGCCGGGGGAGATTATAACCTGGGATATTGCGAAATAGGGATTTAAACGATTCCTTTTCCTGCTTTCTGCGTTTCTTTGCGAGGGCCGGGTCGTCTGGTTGTCCATCGGCTCCAGAGCGCCTGGAATCACCGCGGAATTGGAGTTGGCTATTGTTGTGTTGGATGACCTCGATGTCGAAAGCTCTTCTGAGGTTGAATTTGCTGAGCATTTCGTCGTGGAGGTTGATGTTGATGGTCTGTCTTCGGCCTTCCTCTGCACCGCGGATGCTGAGCAGCTGGACGAGAGCAGTATCACAACGATATACCTTGTGGACAGAAGAAGAGACCCAATGGGTTTGATGGTCCAGGCTCAGCGTTGGATTGCATGGGCAAAACAAAGTCAGCTCCAAGCCGCAGGTGCCAAACCTCCTCGCATGTTAGTTCCTTCCACTGCCCACTTCCACAGGACGAGGGTCATGAACCACCCGGGTCACAGAAACTACTCCAGACCGATAAATTACAGCGTATCATCGCCTAATAATGACAGTGCTTTCCCTACAATCCACGCCCACCAGCACCTCCCGTTTTCAGACACAAACGCCCGTCCCCTTCATCACCCACTCCCTGTACGTACTCTGCTCCTCCTTCTCTTCCTTATCTCACTGCCCTCAACCCTGCAACCCCAGGCCTCCAAACGTTCCAAGAGCGCACCCCGCGCCCGAGCCCAACAACCATATCAACGGCCCCCTTCGCCTGCCTCGTCTTCAACCCATGTCCAACGACCAGGTCGCGACTCTATGCTGTCCCAGGACTCGACAGCCACCTCGGTCTATCCCCCCTCGACTGTAACGTCTGCTTTCTCCGGTCCAGAGACCCCGCCTTCCCCGCTTTCCCCGAGCTCCCAGCCGCCCGCAGTTGCTGAACACACACTCTATACACCCTCCATCAGGCCAGACGACATTTCGTCCCGTCTGCGCTTGCTTGCAGTCAATTCTTACTTTCTTGTATGTGCTGACCCGCATGGTCCCTCCACGACGCGTCCATACTCACATGGTCCTTCCTGATTAGCCTCCCGCACATTCAAAGCCCACTCCCCAGGAACTAGCGAGTCCAGCAACCGCGAGCGCGACCACCACACCGTCCAAGTCGCCGGTGTTCCGAGATCTCTTCAAGCTTAGGTCGCCCGTGTCTACGTCTCCATCCGAGCGCCCACAGAACCATGTACCACCCCCTGTCCCACCCTCAACCAACCCACCGGTTACCCGTGGTCCTCGCTTGATGGTTATTCGCGAACGCCTCGACGACCTCGACGCGTTGGCCACCGCCGCTGCTGCTCAAACGAGCTCGGTAGAGCCCTCTACGGCTGTTATCGGTATCGACGTCGACCCAACGACTGTGGTTGATGTAGAATATCCAGAGCAGCGGCCAAACGCCCAATTGCAGCCCTCCGTGGAAACCGAGCAAGACGCCTGGAAGAAGGAACTCCTCGAGGAAGCCGTTGGCTTGAGTTTTGCGTCACCTCGTCCATCGATGAGCAAGCCTACCAGCCCGCAACCTCACTCACCAAGGAAACTCACGGCTTCGCCTCCACTCGTGCGCGCACCAATCTCAGCGACAACATTGACTATCGCACAGCAGATCGCACCAACCTCCCTGGCTTTACAAAGCGTTCGTTCGCCCACTTCCTTCGTGGGCGAACACCACCGCGGCCGCCAAATGAATACCAATCCGACGTCAATGGCTCTACCCCCTCCCCCACGTCCTTCACGGGACCCTAACAACGCCAAACTACGCAAGAGCTCACCCTCGCGGACGATTGCCTCAGAGGGCTCACCGGCCCTGCCGGTACCCGAGCCTTTGCCAATTGGGCCCATCGCTGTCGCGCAACAGATTCCGACCCTGAACGTCGAGACTGCTAGTTATGCCAGTTCGTTCCCACCAAACTCTCGTCCCTCCCATGGGGAACAGTCGCGTTTTTCATTCGATACAATTTTACAGGTCGATGCGCGGACGTCGGACGACGCGTCTTCAGCACGCGGGATGCGCAGTTCGATGGGCAGGAAGGTATCGTGGGAAGGCGGGATTCACGGAGCACTTTCACCCCCTCCCCCTCGGTTCTCCAGTGTGACTGAGAGGGGCAGGTGGACGCCTGTGCAGAGCGTTGATCATGACGATGAGCGGTTAAGCACAGCAGGGAGTGCCACTGCTAGGCCATCTATGACTGAATCGTTGCCCTCGCTGCCTAGGCAGTCGATGTCCTCTCAAGTGTCCCAGACGAGCTTCCAATCCACGACGTTCGGGCCGCGCGCATCGAGGAGCCGGTTGGGGCTGTTTGCGCGGGCGAGGAGTACGAGCCCCTCTAGGAGCTCGGTGTTGTCTAAGCAGTCGCGCTCGCGCTCGCGCACCGGCCGTGAACGTACCGAAGACCGATCCTCCACACGTAGTTCAGGCGACACTAGGGACCATTACAGCGAGACGGATGCCAACTCTATGGTTGTTTACGTACAACCTCACACGCGGGCAATTAGCTCTACCGCCGTGAGCGGGAGCACGCCAACCACCATCTTCGTCGCAGACGATTCGACACCCGTACCACCGCTTCGGCTCTCTGCTGCGCTCGACCGAAAACGGGGGATTACAAACGCCCCGGTGTTTGATACGACACAAATGGGAGGCTCGGGTATCTTTGGCGGGTTCAAAAGAGACCGGAGTCCGGCGCCGTCGATGCGGTCTGCGATCCTCCCAAGCAATACGGGCGCGAAGCCGTGGGACTCGGTGAGTAGCATGACGGTGCGGCCTGTGCAAAGCGACCATGGTCACGGGGCCAAGGTCGTACAGCCGCAGCCGCGGACGCTGGAACAGTGGCGGGAGACGCAGATTGTGCAGGAGGAGGCGCGACGGTTTGAGGGGATGCTGGTGCAGCATATCGAGGACGAGAAGGACCGAATACGCAAGATTGCATTTGGAGCACACTCCCGCCGGGGAAGCGCGGCGTCTACATCATCCTCACCGGCCTGAGGTCATTATTTTGTTATATACTTACTCGCCTCGCTTAACTCTATCGACTGGATCAAGGTTTTGCAAGCGTTCTCAGCTATTCCATTTATGTGTCGTCGACGTGTCGTCATGTGGATATACAACGAACAGTCTCTCGTTTGGTGTTGGATTGTGGGAAGATGGGCATGCACATGGCTGGATGAACCAACGGATGGATTGCACACTGGGCTTTGCCCTCTCGAGTCGTCTTTGTATGTAATCGGATATTTACGTTGGCCTGCACAGACTCGAACTGGAAGTCACTCGTTTCACTTTACGTATCTCGTTGCCTGAACGCTCGTAATTTCATACTGGCCCAATTGAGCAGTAATTGAGCAGTAATTGAGCAGTAATTGAGCTGCTCACTTGTCCTCAAATTGTCATGAACAACCGTAACCTGCACGTAACCTGCACGACTGTCGATCCTTGTCAGCGCGGCCTCCGGGTGTTCTCATCCAACCCCACCTCATAACTTTGACTGCTTCCACCACAGGCTGGCACCTTTCAAGACCTCAACAAACTGCAGCAACGCCTCTAGACCACGTTCACCGATGGCAAGGGCGGCCACACTATCATTCAACAAGTGCTCGTGCTCAGGAGAAACGACAGCGAGGGCATTCAACGCCGACTTCTGGAAGCTTGATCAACCACGCCACGCGAACAACATCACTGCATTCACCCGATCAAACTTCAGAATACACTCTACGACATAGACGCCCACGCCACTGGGCCAAGTCTATCGGTAAGCTTGCTTGGTACCCCGTTCTTCTGGACAAACCGGGTCCAACAGAGTGTGGGAGGCTGAACCACATCACAAGTCGAATGATCTAGACGACCCTTCTGAAGCGGATCCTGGGTGATCGGTGAGCCAATGCCGCCTCTCACGCTACTTGCTATTACATCTGAGCTCACTGCGAAACACAGGATTATGGCCCATCATCTTTTTCAGCTGTCCACCTCACTCGCTGACCTCAGCGAAGCCCCAACAGTATTCGGAGTATGCCAGCCCCCGAAGTGGATACCTTGCTAATAATCCGTAACCGTACCCGTACTTTGAATGCGTCCGGGCAAGGTACCGGTCTTAGAACCATTCAGAAGTCAGGCAGAACTCGTTGCTTGCCCGCATTGAAGGGTGTCTCCCAACATGGAATATGAACGTCGAATTCGATTGTTAATCGCATTCTTACGGCTTTCTTGGCCGTGCGTTCACCGCCAGTCCCCGACATCCGACATAATCCACACGCTGCAACCCTCTTCTTCTGCCCGAGCTTGGATCTCCCCTCTCCCGCCTCCCTCTAGTCATCAGCACCCATCTGTACCCCAGGCGTGCGCCTCGACTGATCAGATCAAAGCCTGCGCCTCTTCAAACAGCCGCAAAGGCGGCGACCGCAAATCACCTATACTGGTGCGAAGACCAAGCGCAAGTTGAAGGATGAGGAAGTGTATCGGTGTAGCTTGGGTGCTCACGACCCTGTTCACCTCGCTGGGCTTCGTCGGCGCTCAGCCATCCACAACGTCGGACTCTGGATTCGTCAAGTCCCAAGGAGGAAAATTTACCCTTGATGGAAAGTGAGCAGCTTCCACATCGCCGGTAAATGACTTATACTGACCGTCTCGAAAGGCCCTTCCACTATGTCGGTAAGACCAGAAAGCGCCATCGCCCGGCGTTCATTGACCGCTGACGTACCACGCACTCGAATAGGCACAAACGCATATTGGCTTCAACTGGTGTGTGCGGAACTACTATCAACATTTCGAATTTGACTATCCTTCTAGCTCAACAAAAGGGACCTCAACAAGACTATGCACGACATCGCTGCTCTTGGCATTAAAGTTGTACGAACATGGTAGGTTGACCCGTTGCGAACCCACACAACAGCACTATACCTAATCAACATCAAGGGCTTTCAACGACGTCCAAGAAATTCCTGAAGACGGCGTGTGGTTCCAAGTCATCCACGACAACGGCACGATCGAAATCAATATGGGGGAGAGCGGTCTCGTTCGCCTAGACAACATCGTAAAGGCAGCGAAAGACAACAACTTGCATGTGTTGTTCTCCCTGACCAACAATTGGTTCCGTAACGCCACTGGAACTACCGATGGCGGCGTCCAGAACTCAAAGCGAGATGGGTCTACACCAGTAAACCGACGTAAACTGCCTCGCAATTTTCTGAGTAACGACTACGGGTCAGTACATGGTGGCTACACACAGCCATGGGTGCCTTGGGCAGTGTTGCTTACTCCTGCGCAGGGGGATGGATGTTTACAATCGGCAATTCCACAAAAATGTTACCAACCTCTTCCATGACCCCTTTTACACCAAACCTGATATCTTGGCCGCATTCAGCGGCTATGTTGCCAAGATTGTGAAACGCTATGCCAACGAACCATCCGTCCTTGGTACTTTCTCTTATTAATTGTCGTGGTTGTCGTACTGATTTCATCCAAGGCTGGGAACTCGCCAACGACCCACGCTGTGCCTCCTCTCTCCCCGCGGCGAACGGTTGCACCCCGCAGACCATTACCAAATGGACTGCGACTATCGCGGCAGTTGTGAAGCAGAATGACCCGAATCATTTGGTTTCTACTGGTTAATATTTTCCTATTTCAATGTTCGATGGGCCGGCCTTCTGACGCCGTTTCTTGCAAATAGGCGACGCTGGGTTCTACTGTACTGACTGTCCCAAGGTTTTCCCACTGGTGCCAACCCCGGCGCCCTCACCCGCGTTTGGCAGGAGGCGACGACGACGCGGGTACTTGACCAAGGCAGACTTACGCAAGCTCTTTGCGAGGAGAGAGAAGAGGGGCCTCGGTGTACGAGAAAGCCAGGATAAGTCCAAATTCCGCCAAGTTCGAGGCAACTGGTATGCTCCGAAAGACGCCGGTCAGTTATTATTCGCACGTATTTACTCGTATTTCCACGCTTATCCCTCCTATACAGTCCGTAAACGCCAATCCAACACCTTTGGTGACAACTTTGATGGGTCCTTTGGTGTCGACACTGAGGACCTGGCCAATACCCCCGGCGTTGATTTCTCCTCTCTCCAATTCTTCCCCGATCAGAACACATTTGGAGGGGCTATTGATCTTGACAACATCGACAGTATTATCCAGAATGGTGTTGATTGGATCAACCTTCATGCCGACACGGCAAATACGTGAGTGGAGTTGCACCGAATCGTTACTTGACCTTACACAACCTCCTAGTTTTGGTCAACCCGTCACCGTCTCTTCCTTTGGTTTGCTTACCCAAGAATCGCAGAACTCCTTCTCGCCCTTCAACGCCACTCAGGAGTGTGAGTAAAAACGAGTGTGTGTTGGTTCATTGAGACTGATAAGTGTTCAGCAAACGACGTTCATGTCAGCACTACGCAAGAGGAACAGGTGCAAGCTTATGACTCAATCTTCCAAGCCTCAGATAATGCAGGCGTCAATATCATTCACTACCAGTGGGGTCAAGACAACCTCACTGCTTCCCCCTCAGGTCCGATACGCCCGAAGGATTCGAGCACGACCACGAGCACCACGGACACCGAGAACACTATCGGAACGTCGCCTGACGATGGTTACGCGACGTGAGCAAGCTTCTCTAGCTAGGATCAGAGTATGCATACTCACTCTACGCTTTTAGGTACCAGGATAGTCCAATCCGTGCTTCTATTGCCGAAGCCGCGGCTAGCTTCTCATCAGCTGGCGCGACGGCTGTCAAGGTCAAACCACGCATGGACCTTTAAGAACGTCACAGATTTCTTGTCTCCTGCTCCCTCTGTTTTACCGTTGTCGGACGTTTGTCCTTTGGACAGTTACGGATTACCACGAAGTTGTTTGCTTGGTGGACGAACTTTAGAACGAGAAAAATATAATCCAGAAATGTGTTACTACATGAGTAACAGCGATGCAGAGTGATGAGAATGTATCCTGGAGCAAACGACGCGCTTCTACAAATACCGATCAGATAGAACACTAGTATACCCAAAGATGAAGAGAATGATGTTAGCACGACTGAAACCGAGTTTATTCGCTCTCATTTGAGCGATCCTCGCGCTCATTGAAGGACAGAGGAGGGTCTGTGTTGTAGAGAGGGTGGGCGTCCCTCCATTGCTGTTGTTCCCGCTCGTACGCGAGCCGTATATAAGCGTACCGGTGGAACTGGTTCAATGATTGAAGGGAGGCAAAGCCGATCTGGTGGTCACGGTAAGTGGCGTCAAGTAGATTAGGGGCATAGACTAACAGGGTATTCACGAAGGACGCTGAGAAACTCCACAGCAAGGTCTCTTATGTCTGGCTGTTGGTGGAACAACGTCATGGCCAGGGGTTGCAATCCACCGTATTGCGGTGGGAAATATGATAAAAACTGTTCCACAGGTCATCCACTGAGTTGGGTCAAACCCACGGGAAAAACTGACCTCTACGACTTGATCATAAGTGCTAACCTTCTCGATGAAGGTTCGCAATATCAGTCGTATCTCTTCATCTGGGACATTCTTCCCATTGCGCAAACGCAAGACTTGATGCATGACGTCGAAGCCCTGTATCGGACTAGTTTCTGTGTCAAGGTGGAAATCCTGGATGCTGGCTCAGCGCGAGGGGTAAAAGTTAGGTTAGAAAACGCCCGGCGTACCGTCGCCCAATACTCGTAGCTTGCGCTTTTCCGCCACCCTTCGATTCGACCCGCATTGGCGCCTATCTCCCGCATACCTGTGATCTCGTCCGAGAACCGAATGCCACTTCCAAGACTTGCCTCTCGGGTCTTGGGGGAGATCTTGAACGGCTGACATGGGTGACCTATGCTTGTAGATCCTTGTGTATCCTCTTCGTATCTTGAAGCTAACTGGATAAACCGGTAGACATATTCGGCGAACCGCGCTCGGATTTGGGCTTCGCCCGCGTGATAGGATATCGAGGCCAGAATCTGAATCGGACATCAGAGAAATGCGCCCCAAACTCGCAGTCGCACGTACGTCTTCCATGAATTGTGCGTCGTAGCTGTCTGTGCGAGATGCGAAGTCGTTCTTGGACAGCCCTTGCGAATTCAGGGTGACAGCGGTGTCCCGACCACCCGTCGACGATAGACGGCCAAATTCATCCTCTGCACCTCCCTCCGACTTAAGTACACCTGTACGAGGAACGAGGGCTGGAGGGACGGGAAAGAGACTTGTGGTTGGCTCTGGCGATGCGAGTCCTGTATTAATTGTTATCGAGCCCTTGACGATATCGCAGAGGACGTCCCAGATTTGAATATTCTCGAATATTGGGTTCAGGACACCGGCGATGTATCCACTCTTTTGGCTAGAATCCGTCAGAGACTAGGTTTACCGACAAATCAGTGTCACCTACAATGGATCCAGCACTTTCTTGGTCAAGAGGCCCACGTAAGGGAATGCGCGTTCGGTGAAACCCCGAAGGTGGCAGCCGCTTCCCGAGGCCAAAGCGCAAGCGGCAAGCACAAAGTTGCAGACGTATCCTGCCGGTTTCTTGAACCCAAGGAACATAACCCGCTTGTGTGTGATTAAAGCGTTGAACAGTATGATGAGAGGGTGAGTTTGTGGGCCGTTGGTGTGGAGATGAGGGTGTAGCGGGCCCGTGACAGTGACATTTGGAGCGGAGAAAGTTTGTATGAGTTCGATTAGAGAGAACTACGGAGGGGTCAGCGAATGTATGGAGTTTGGTTTAAAGGAGCCCCATTACATCTCCAATCTCTTCCGAAAATGTGGTGAGAGGGAGCTTGATGGGTAAGTTCAATTCCCCATACTTGACTTGTGCTTCAAATACCCGGGTGTCGCGATGAACGGGTTTTGTGAATGAGCGCCGCTCTGGCAGGGAGTCGGTGGACAGTCCATTGAGGTAACCATCTTGCTTGCCGGGAGGCTCATGCGGTTTGTTGGGGAGTGGCTTTCCATTTTCCATGCTTTCGCGAGGCGGTTCATCCCCAACCACCACAGTGCTTTCCATGGAGGGATCGGACGATGGTAGGCTCGCCGTACTTGCAGATCGTGCGTGGTTATTGGGCTGCTCGATAACAACAAGTTCAGAAGATGTGGATCCACCCAGCTTCCGTTTTGCGCTGTCGTCGCTGTGGTGACCCGTGTTACGACTCTCCGGTCGTGATGCCTCAAATGGGGCACGCTTGGCAAATTTCTCGACGAAGAGGTCGCGTCGATCGGACGTCCGTAGGATGAACTTTTCGTGGCGAGTAAAGCTCGGGGCGAGGGAGATGTCCATAGCATTCAGTGAGTCAAAAAGTCGCACCAAGCAGTCGACTGACTGCTCCGTGAAATAATTATCGAGTGCGCAGACGATGGCGGCCTGCGGAAAGGGGGGGTACATTGAGTCGAGACAACAAGCGCTAGGGTGGGATGAGGCATACCTTGAATATTTGTATGTGCGGGAGATGCGTGCAGACAGCCAGTGCCTTGCAGATAGCGCCGCTGTGATGGGGGTATCAGGGACCTTGTCGAGGTGGATCATGCTCTTCTTACCGTCGGGCATTTTGATCGTGCTTGGTTCGTACAAGATTGAGCACATATAAGAGCTCCTTCTTGTCCTCTTTCGCGCCATTTGTCTCGGAAGCGGGCTCGTCGCTTTCGTGAAACGGGGTGGCGATCGAGTTCTCAGGAGACTGGTTGAGCAGAAAGGTAGTCCAGTCTTCCGGGCGCTGGTGGACACCATCTGGGAGCATCAGTTCTGCGAGTTGCCTGCGGTTGGAGTCAGTGACACGGTCGCGGATCGCATCGGCAATCCGCACTGTTCGTCCGTCCCAGTTGGGAACGGGTACTGGTGTGAAAGGACAGAACCTTGGTCGATATCGAACTCAGCGAGCAGAATGAACTGCACATTTTGCTCGGACCGAAGGTTGGCCATCGCGGCGAAGTCTAGGCACTTTTTGGTATTTGGAGGAAGCCAGTCTTGAACCCGTCCCCTACCAGGAAGAATGAAGTTTGAGATTGATGGCTTGCCGGTACTGCATACCATATGAAATATATAATCTATCGTCTTACAAAATGCCAGGTTATTTTCCCGTACGACCGAATCTATCCAGGTTAGTTTGAGAGTAGGCGGTTTGGCAGCCATCCTGAAGCGCCCAAGAACAATATGCCTACATGTGTGACCTTAAGAAGGCCCTGGATGCATCTGTATGCTAGCCCCAGTCGTTGTTGTTGGCTCTGCTCAAAGGGTGGCACAGGGGCACTGTTTATTAGAGATGCCCTCGGGGACTGGAAAGACCGTGTCTCTCCTGTCATTGATCGTATCCTATCAGAACGTGAGAATATTGCCACTCCTTGTCGATCTTTCTGACTGCGCCTGCTAGTTTTACCCAACAAAACGAAAGCTGATTTACTGCTCGCGGACTGTGCCCGAAATCGAGAAGGCACTTACAGAGCTCCAGCGCCTTATGACATATAGAATAGAACATGCGGAGACGGAGGAGCAGCGAGAGAAAGAAACCAATTTCACAGGTTTGGGGCTCACCAGCCGCAAGAACTTATGTTTGCACCCTTCCGTACGTGTCGTTTTACTACTTGCAGGATACACTGCTAAAAAAAAAAGTTCAGGTTAGCAAAGAGAAGAAAGGCCGCGCTGTAGACGCGAGATGCCGGGATCTGACCTGCACTTCCGCCTGCGAAAAAGGCAGAGCCAACCCTGGCTCCGTTCCTCTCTGTGACTGGCACGAGGTACGTGTCTCGAAGTCTCGAAGACGGCCTCGGGCCAAAATATGCTCACCATTTTGGTCAGGGATTGAACGACCTCGAACCTGGGCATTTGGTCCCATCCGGCATCTGGACCCTTGCGGACATAATGGAGCGTGGCAAAGCAAGCAAGACCTGCCCCTACTTTACTATCCGTCGAATGGTAGCGTCCCGGATTTTCGAGAAGGGACCGCGTCCTGATGCACCTATTCCAGATGCCGTTCGTCGATGTCATTATCTACTCGTTCCACTACCTGTTAGACCCAAAGGTGGCAGAACAAGTCTCGAAAGAGCTGTCAAAGGATGCGATTGTGGTATTTGACGAGGCACACAATATCGGTACTGCTCCATTACCTTGTGGTTGATCGTATATTCTCATATAACTTCATTTTAGATAACGTTTGCATGGAGTCCCTCAGTATCGATTTGACTCGTCCGATGCTGGACTCGGCCGTAAGGAGTGTAACAACATTAGGAGAAAAGATCGAGGAGTAAGAGTCTCACAAGGGCCCTTACGAGATATTAATCATCTATAGAATCAAACTGACGGATGCGTCGAAGCTGCAAGAGGAATACGTGAAGCTAGTGGAAGGACTGCAGGAAGCCGAGGACGCAAGGGCAGAGGATGCCGTGATGACGAATCCCGGTAGGAGTCACACACGAACCGAGAGCTACTCTAATGTGATTGCGTAGCTCTCCCTGATGACCTCTTGAAGGAAGCCGTCCCCGGAAATATACGAAAGGCTGAACACTTTGTCGCCTTCCTCAAGCGTTTTGTTGAATACCTCAAGGTTTGTATCCGAGTTGGCGTAGTCGTCGCCTCGGGACTCACTCGGCTCTGCGCCAGACCCGAATGCGTGTGCTGCATGTGGTTGCAGAAACCCCGCTTTCGTTCCTGCAGCATCTTAAGGACATCACCTTTATTGAGAAGAGACCTTTAAGGTACCAAACCCTCGTCTTCTTATTTACAATTTGACGTGTGTTTGAGCAAATGTTCCCAGATTCTGCACGGAACGGTTGCAATCCCTCGTCCGAACTTTAGAGCTCACGGGGTTGGACGAGTATCACGCTCTGCAAAAGGTCGCTAGCTTTGCGACGCTTGTTGCCACGTATGAGAAAGGTTGGTAGAGCGATCAAACCTTGTGTTGCGGCCTAACACCCCCATCACATAGGGTTCTTGCTCATCTTGGAGCCTTACGAAACTGATAATGCCACAATCCCCAATCCGATTTTCCATCTTGTGTACGTTGACCGAGTTGTTTGAACCAGTGTCCCTCATGGTTCTTACTTTCCAGGTGCCTGGACCCATCACTCGCAATAAAGCCAGTCTTTGAGCGATTCAGCAGCGTCGTCATTACCTCCGGAACTATCTCTCCTCTTGATATGTATCCCAAAATGCTCCAGTTCACCCCCGTACTCCAGGAGACTTATCCTATGACTTTGACCCGTAACTGCTTCTTGCCTTTGGTGAGTATAGTTGGTAACAAGATCTCCAGGGCTGACCGGTGGTTGTGCAGGTAATCACTCGTGGAAGCGATCAAGTAGCCATTAGCTCGCAATTCGAAGTCCGAAACGATCCTGCGGTCGTGCGCAACTTTGGGAGCATCCTCATCGAATACAGCAAAATCGTTCCAGATGGTATTGTGGCGTTCTTCCCAAGTTATCTTTATATGGAGTCCATTGTCGCCGCATGGAATGATATGGTGGGGGTATTCTATCTGCACTACCTAGATACCTTTTGCTTATTTCACGTTCGTTTCGCTAATCAGGGGATTCTTGACGATGTGTGGAAGTACAAACTCATCTTCGTCGAGACTCCAGATGGGAACGAAACGAGCATTGCACTCGAGAATTATCGGAGGGTCGGTCGGTCACTTACGACGTTGATATCCATGAATTACGCACCCGCTAACCTTGCAGTAGGCATGCAACAATGGTCGTGGTGCAGTTCTGCTCTCCGTCGCTCGAGGCAAAGTCTCCGAGGGAATCGATTTCGATCACAATTACGGACGGGCTGTCATTATGTTTGGGTTAGTTTTATTTTATTTTATTCTTTCCCACTCTAATGGATTTGGCGCAGAGTGCCGTATCAATACACGGAAAGTAGAATCCTCCGTGTATGTTGCATTTTCATCGGCGAACGGACTGTTTTCTGATGGGTGATAGGCGCGTCTGGAATACCTCCGAGATACATACCGGATACGGGAGTCGGAATACTTGGGATTTGACGCGATGCGGACCGCGGCTCAATGTGTAGGGCGGGTACTGCGAGGAAAGACGGATTGGGGATTGATGATTTTCGCTGATCGAGTGAGTGTCGGGGTGTTTTCTTGTTTTAGATCTGTCTCTCAACTCTTATTTTCCAGCGGTTCGCGAGAGCGGACAAACGGGCAAAGCTACCGAAATGGATCAACCAGTTCATCACGGAAACGGCGTCGAACCTGTCTACGGACATGGCGCTCGTACTCTCAAAGCTGTTCATGCGCCAGATTTCACAAAACGCAAACGAGAACCAGACAGGGGTCTCGTTGTGGACGTTGGAGGATGTGATCAGGGCGCAGCTGAAGGCCACCAAGCGAGTTGAGGATGGGGGTTCGGAGTTTCCGTCGATGATGCCAGTACGGATGGAGATTGAGGAGGACGAAGACGAATTTGAAGTAGATGATGAGATGCTTGCCGAGGCGGATTTAGAGCTGTAGGGTCATATATATTATCGAGATTGTCGCGCCAGTGTGACAGTCAATCACCATCCTCCTCGGGTACTCTTAGATCTCCCTGTGCGTATCAGACACTCACTCATTGGCCGAAAACGGGTTTGTCATTAGAAGTACGTCGTTTATGTAGACTCTGTAGCTACAGGTGGAAAGAAAGAGAATAGTCCCCATATATCACCATTCCGTCAGCCAGTCGAATACGGCGCCGATCTTGGAGGAAAGGCGTGCGATGACCACTCATCGAGCTCGGGGCGCCTGAGTCACACGACGACTTATTAGCGGTACCAGTAGTACCAGTAAGGAATAAACTAGCAACCTCAGCTGTCTCCTCAGGTCTAGCAGAGGTCCCGGTAGTCAATTTGGCAGGTGTGCTCGAGTTGCAATCTGGCCTTTGTTCCGGCGATTGCGACTCCCAGACCTTGTGAGGCAGCGTTGGGTTTAACGACGAGGTGCTTGACGGCAGCGGCGTGGATAGAATACAGAAGAGAGTGAGTTCAGCAAACCGTTCCGCATTCGCATGATTTTGTGGGGTGATGCGCTTGATCTCGGCAGAGGCACTCTCCACAATTCCGTTTAGGACTCCTCAGGGTCTTGCGAAGGGAGATGAATTCCAGCCATGCCTGATGACGAAGAGTGAAAGAATTTGTCAGGAACAGGTCGGATCGAGCACAGAACGCTTGCAAGCGGAGGGCGCAGCCCAGAGACTGGTCGAGGCATTACGTAGAGTTCAGGTATATAAGGACTCGCTACGCTCGTCTTGTACCCTTAAGTGTTTGTAGCGATCCCAACATACACTATAATTATTTGACTACAGGAAACCGGAACGCGAAAATCTAACAAAGCGGTGCATTACTCAGCTGGTGCAGGCTGCAGATTTTCTTAGAGTGTTTATCCACAGGGTCGCCGGATGTGCAGAGTTCCCAGTGCGGAAGAGGCGCGGGCAGAGGCCGAGACGCAAGCGGAGGCGTGGGCGCGGGAATGGGCGAAGGTGGTGTGGCCTTGGGGGCGGATATGGGGGTCGTTGGAGGGGTCATTGTGGTCGAAGGTGTGGGCGCGGGCGCCGGCACGGGCGGAGGCACCAGCGGAGGTGTGGACGGAGATATGGAGGCGGGCAGAAAGGGAGGTGCGATTGGAGACACGGTATAAGGAGTATGTGTCGTCATGGGGGGATAGACATGCAACAGCCCTTTGGAAACGGTGCCAGTTGGAGGTGCAGGATAGGGAAAGGGCGCCCGAGCCACAAGCGCAGATGCGAGCACTGGCACTACAACGAGCGCTGGCTGTGGGGATGTTTGGGCAGGAGGAAGCAAGGCGCGGATACTGGTTGAAACTGCCGCGGGACCTCGAACAACACTGGTCTGCGCCTACATACCACGAAGTAATGGCAGATTCGAAGATCAAGGACATCATAGACTCCATGGATCCCTATCATAATCTTCATCGCTGGCTTGCACGTAATCTGTGGCGTCACTCCGAACATTGGTGGTTTATCCAGGTTATTACACCCGTCACCCGCCTTCCACCCGAGTTGCTCCAATCAAATTTATCCATGATGCTCGTGTGTAAACACTGTCTCCTGTTCGATCGGCAGGGAGAATTCCGAGAGTGGAGGCGGTAGAACGACAATAAGAGTCTTTGAGAGTCGCCTACAATGAGATAGAATGAAGGGCAAAGGGTTAGCGCAATCGCGACAGCGTCGCGCGCAACCAAGATCATTGGGATCGTGCAGACGCTGACTAACCTTTTGCTTTTTCGATGTCTAACTACTCGCAAGAGGCTAGATACTCCTTCATTCCGTTCGTCCAAAGGCAGAGAAGGTGGTGGTTGGAGGCCAAGGTGCAAAGTGATTTCCGTCTCGCTGACCAGCGAAATTTGTAGTTTATCTCCTGCTACTAGGGGACCAATCCACGGCGTCCGGTATAGCGCCGTTCTTGCCTGTTTCCGTCGGATTCGAGTGAGGGGTGCTGACCAGGGTTGATGTTGTAAACAAAGCCAACCACAACCTGGCGCCAACCACAACAGTCTCGACGTGCATGGCCTCCAGCGCAATCATCCCCGAACCCAACGCGGATGGATACTATTCCAGCGTACTTAA